>OKUR01001112.1_pt1 | contig 10394 bp, 10 predicted proteins | sample 1606671 | NCBI WGS metagenome assembly OKUR01 (sample SAMEA3882519, study PRJEB24775) | human gut metagenome | biome: human-associated habitat; feature: intestine environment; material: feces | place: Netherlands | collected 2009/2010 | reverse complement strand
TATCATTGCAGGAGGATTAACTGTTGTTACATCTGCTTTTGCGAACGGAATAATAAGTACAATTTTTTTACTATTATATATTATAGTGGCATCAGTATTAGCAGTGATTTACTCTAAAAAAGTTTATGATAATGAAAGAAAAAAGGAACAAAATATTTAGAGGGTGCCATTGTACAAATTCTGGTTGTGTGCTTTTTATTACACTATCAGTTTTCGTATTTTTTATTGAAAAAATGGATAATGTTGTGCTTCAAGCTGTTATTTTTATACTTGCACTGTTTGTAGGGATTGCATGGGTTGAGTTTGAACAATTTATGAAATATTGATTTTGTATTGCTTTTGTCCGGACAAATGGATATAATATAGTTAGAAAAACTCGAAAGGAGTGTTTACTATGGCAACAAAATCAGCAAATTTATACGCACGCATTGAGCCTGATGTAAAAGAACAGGCAGAAGGAATCTTAGCAGCATTAGGAATTCCTGCATCCAATGCAATAAATATGTTTTACAAACAAATTATTCTTCAAAGAGGACTTCCTTTTGAAGTGAAAATGCCATCCGCTCGTCCTGTAGACGTTAGTGCATTATCAGAAGCACAGATGAATGCAGAATTAGAGAAAGGATATGCAGATATGCAGGCTGGTCATACTAGATCAGCAAAATCTGTTTTTGCTGATATCCGCAAGGATTACAATTTATGATTTATGATATCGTGATTTCAGATCAGGCCGAGATAGACCTTCGTGGAATCTTCGAATACATTGCTTTTGAACTGCAGGCACCAGAAAATGCAAATGGTCAGCTTGATAGGCTTGAAGCATGTATTATGGATCTTGATCATATGCCGAAGAGATATCGACAATATGAATTGGAACCATGGAAAAGTCGAGGGCTACGCGTAGCGCCAGTAGACAATTATCTTGTTCTATATATTCCGGATGATGATACACAAGTGGTTACGATTATCCGTGTTATGTACGGTGGACGAGATGTGAATACGCAATTAAACAGATTTACAAAAACAAAATAATTTGAAAGCATCAATCAGAAATGGTTGGTGCTTTTTTCATGCCTGGAGAAATCTGGGCTTTTTAGCCCATTTTTACGGAAGGAGATATCAGTCGTGGCTAACAGAATTATGGGTATTACTGTCGAGATCGGCGGAGATACCACCAAACTACAAACAGCCATTAAAAGTGTAAACGGTCAGATTAAAAGCACACAGCAGCAGTTGAAGGACGTGGACAAGTTATTAAAACTTGATCTAGGAAATACAGAGCTGCTTGAAAGGCAGATGTCAGATGTTGCAGAAAGTATGTAGTTTCTCTTGATGAACTTGATATGAGCCGGAATGGTATTAAGCACCAAAATATCTGCGATTTTCTCTTAGCCGAGGAATGGAACTAAACATTTTTATCTCTCAAATTCATATATAGTTTGATAAACTATATACGGAGCTTTTCAGTTTTTTATTAGACATTTTGGTGATTGTAATAAGGCATCCCAGTAATAATCTGATCCCTTTGAGGATGGTCATATTCCCTGGATGACATTATGCGTAGTCCGGGTAATGAGGTCTATGCACTCAGATCCAGATTTCGTCCAATCACTGCGGCAGCATCGGCGGATTTTTTGTTCTGCTGATAAGGATTGCTCTCGTCACTGTAGCTGATCTTGGTCGTGGTGGTACCGCCGGCGGTGTAGACAGTGCCGCATTCGGGACATACCGCGGTCCGCAGAGACACTGTGGCGGAGAGAACTTTGCCGTTGTTCTGTGCAGCTTTGTTGTAGGCATTGGTTACATGCTCCTGCTCATGGGCGCGCACCCTGGAAGCGGAAGCCTGCGGAGATATATGGGATGCAGATTTGAAAGAGACCATCTCATCGGAACCGTCCTGATATTTGCGGTTCTTGCAGGTCTCACATTCTGCGGGAGAAGATTTCCTGCCGGGCTTTTCCACATCGGATTTTCCGGGATTTACTACCATACCCTTCTCTTCGGGCCGTGCGGAAGATACCGCACCGGTAGAATAACCGTATCCGTAATTGCCGGTCAGACTATAATTATTATAATAATCGATTCCGTAAATACCTGTCATGGAACTTCTCCTTTCTGCGTAATGTTTTGCTACTCTTCTATTTGCCCTCATTGTAGCACCTGTATCCGGTGAGAGCAAGTTAAGATTGCCGAAAAATCCGCTCTACTTCGGAAATTACCGAAGTCGTTCCCAAGATTACGATGGGATCCGGACAAGAATCAGCCAGAGTCAGTGCCTGTTGCACGGAATCTGTCCATATCGTGCCAATACCCTCTTCTGCCAATGACTCCTGCTGTTTTTGGGAAAAATGATAATGCGGATTCCCGGATTTGGTGAGAATGATTCGGTTCGCAACTTCCCTCATGGACCGGATCACCCCTGCGTAATCTTTATCCTCCGGAATCCCCACAATTACCGTACAATTCGAAATCCCCAGATGACGCAGAACTTCTTTTACATTTTCACAGCTGGCGGAATGGATGCACGCATCCAACAGGATAAAAGGGTCCGAACTTAGAATCTCCATCCGCCCCGGATGATGGATCGCAGACAGTTGGCGGCGAATTTGATTGCACATTGTATCTGAAAATATATCCGGAGCATTGGATTCCCGGCAAAGATCCGCCATGACATCCACGCACAGAGCCAGAGCCAGTGCGCAGTTTTTCGCCTGATGTTTTCCCAATAACGGAATCTGTAAATCCGTATAAATGTTATCTCCGATCACCACATCAAATAGCATACCGGAACAGGTATAGCGGATATTTTCTGCCTGAAAATCCCGACCATATATTTTGTAGGGAACCTGCATAGCCTCGGCACGGCGAACCAGAACCTTCAATACTTCCGGATCCTGCTCCGCAAAATAAACACACTTCTGCTCCCCGGTGATGACGTGGGATTTATCTTCTGCAATGGCAGTCAGCGTATCTCCCAGCTCTCTTGTATGCTCTAAGAAAATCCGATTGATCACGGCATAATCGTGACGAATGTTGTTCACATCATCATATTTTGCCCCTTTGCCGCATTCAAATATATTGAAATCTGTATGTTTTTCCGAAAAATAAGTCAGTGCCAGGTCCGCCTGAATGCCCATGGGGCTGATACATACCGAATCCGGCAGATCGGATGCAATATCCAGAATCTCCGGCTGGATCTCTGCCATCAGACGGCAAAAGTCGGTTTCACTGATCATGGTATCATTGACGCGGAAGCGCTCTCTGAAATCCGTAATATGAGGACTGGTCATCAGTCCTACGGATAAATTTGTCTGCAGGATCCGGGAAATCATATTGGCAACGGATCCTTTTCCCTTGCTTCCGGTGACGACGACACAGGGAGCAATCGATTTCTGTCGGAGCAGAGATCTCGTCAGCTCAGGATGTCTTTTTCCGGCATCCTGAGCGGCATAGTCCTGATGTGTGGCAGCCCGCAGATAGGAAGCATAGACGAAGTCTTCCGCCTCTTTTTGCGTAGTGATCTTATGAAATTCCAGTGGTGTTCCGGAAACATTATTCATAAAAATAAGCATACCTTTCCGTAACCTGCAATTTTACCGATATTACAGTATCGTATATTTTCGTACACTGTGCAGGTACAAATATGAGATGAGTTCCTTATGCAAAGTCTGATCGTATTGTTTCCATAACTTTTGCTGCAACATTAATACCGGAGGCTTTTTCAATGCCTTCCAGTCCCGGCATAACATTGATTTCGCAAAAATAAGGTTTTTCTCTGCCAAAAAGCAGATCAATTCCCAGAAAATCCAGTCCGGTCTGTTCGTAAATATCTGCGGCTATGGTACGGATGCCGGGCGTGACAGGGTAAGGCTCTACCGAAGCGCCCAGAGCTACATTTGCACGGAAATCCCCATGGGATCTGCGCTGCATACAGGCAACGGCTTCTCCGCGGATGCTGTAAAATCGCAGATCTCTGCCGTAGCTTTTCGAGATAAATTCTTCGAAGAGCCATTCCTTAGATGAAGGGTAGTTAAGAGAGAGTTCCTCATAAGAAGCTTTATCCCGGATGCAGATGATTTCCTCGCCCATGGAGCTTTCCAGTCCTTTACCGACAAAAGGAAGCCCCAATTGTTCTACAATAGAAGAAAAAGGCAACCGTGAAGTTCCCAGAAGATATTTCGGGATCAGAAAGGCTTCGGAATGAAGCCTTCGTACCTGTTCAAATTTATTAATATAGATGTTATAAGCAGTTAAAGGATTATAGCTTCGGGTGGCAAGTGCATTTATAGCATCCTTTTCCCGTCCCCATTTATAGCGGTTGATGACAAAATCCACAGGTTCCAGTATTTTACCATGATTTATAACACCATGCGGAGAGACCATAGTATCGTGGATCCCTACAATCTGCAGATCCATATCCAGGGCAGAAGCTTCCTGTACCAGACGATTGCAAGTATAAGCGTTGGTCATAGCATTATATTTTTCTATGATATATCCTCTGATAGGCATAAGGCACCTCGTAATTTCAGTATTCTCATGGTTAACATAGCAAAATGTAATCAAAATAGCAAGAAATATAGTTCTTCTATTGAAAAAGGAGCAATATCCTGCGTATAATAAGAGACATAAAAGCCTAAAGTACTACCACAGAATATATTAAGTAGAAACAAAAGAGGAGACATACAATGAAATTACTCGAAGAGCGCATTCGCAAAGACGGTACGGTAAAAGCAGGGAATGTATTAAAAGTAGATTCTTTTCTGAATCATCAGATGGACATTGATCTGTTCAATGAAATGGGAAAAGAGTGGGCGCATCTGTTTGCAGACCGTAAGATTACGAAGATCCTGACTGTGGAGGCTTCCGGTATCGGTATCGCCTGTGTGGCAGCCCAGCATTTTCATGTGCCTGTGGTATTTGCAAAAAAGTCCCAGTCCGTAAATATTGACGGTGAAGTATATTCCACCAAGATCGAATCCTTTACGCATAAGAGAGTATATGACGTGATCGTCTCCAAAAAATTCCTGCATCCGGAAGATCATATTCTGATCATTGATGATTTCCTGGCCAACGGATGCGCACTGGAGGGTTTGATCGACATTGTCAATAAAGCGGGAGCTTCTGTAGAGGGTGTCGGCATTGCCGTTGAGAAGGGATTCCAGAAGGGCGGCGACCTGATCCGTTCCAAGGGTATCCGTGTAGAGTCGCTCGCTATTGTGGAAAGTATGGATGACAAAACAGGAGAGATCACATTTCGATCTTAAGAGTTAGATAACTATTCAGAACCACATTCGCAAACGAGTTAATAAAAATTTAATACTTCTCTTGACAAGAAGTCAGACAAATGCTTATACTGACTAATGTTGAGAGAGTACAATAAAGGGGTTGTATGAAGGTGTCATACACCCTTTTTGCGTTGACTCACCGGTTTATCTGCAGATCTGTGCCCGCGCTGCTACATGGATCTGTAACGAAGCAGCAGCGCAGAAAGAGGAGAATTATGAAAAAGAAAGTCGTAAGTTTACTCGCAGCTATGGCTCTCGCAGTTACTGCTCTGGCAGGATGCGGATCCAATAACGCAGCTACCACCGGCACAGATGCTGCAACTGTTGCAGCTACTACTGAGGCAGCAGCTACTACTGAGGCAGCAGCTACTACTGAAGCAGCTGGCGAAGCTGTCAGTGGTGTAAAGGCAGGTTTTATTTTCCTGCATGATGAGAACTCTACTTATGATCTGAACTTCCTGAACGGAGCAAAGGCAGCTTGTGAGAAGCTTGGCATTGAGTACATGACCAAGACCAACATTCCTGAAGGACAGGAAGCTTATGAAGCAGCTTGTGAGCTTGCTGATGCAGGCTGCAATTTTATTTTTGCAGACAGCTTTGGACATGAGGACTACATCATCGAGGCTGCTAAGGAGTATCCCAATGTTCAGTTCAGCCATGCAACCGGAACCAAGGCTCATACCGAGGGCCTGGACAACTTCCACAATGCATTTGCTTCCATCTATGATGGCCGTTACCTTGCAGGTATCGTTGCAGGCATGAAGCTGAATGAGATGATCGCTAACGGTGATATTACCGAGGATCAGGCTAAGATGGGTTATGTAGGTGCTTATACTTATGCAGAAGTTATGTCCGGTTATACATCCTTCTTCCTGGGCGCTCGTTCCGTATGCCCCAGCGTTACCATGGATGTAACCTTTACCGGTTCCTGGTATGATGAGACCGCTGAGAAAGAAGCAGCTAACAAGCTGATCGAGGGCGGATGTGTACTGATCAGCCAGCATGCAGACTCCATGGGTGCTCCTACCGCATGTGAGACCGCAGGCGTTCCCAATGTATCTTACAACGGAAGCACTGAGGCAGCCTGCCCCAATACCTTCCTGGTATCTTCCAGAGTTAACTGGGAGCCTTACTTTGAGTATGCTATTAAATGTGTAGCAGATGGAACTCCTATCGATACTGACTGGTGTGGTACTCTGGAGACCGGCTCTGTAGAGCTGAGCGATCTTGGTGCTGCTGTAGCAGATGGTACCGCAGAAGCAGTAGAAGCTGCAAAGGCTGATCTGATCGCAGGCAAGGCTCATGTATATGATATCACCACCTTTACTGTAGACGGCAAGACCCTGGACAGCTATGAAGCTGATATCGATACCGATCCTGATTATACTCCCGACCATGAGGTAGTAAGTGACGGATACTTCCATGAGTCCGATGTTGCATTCCGTTCCGCTCCTTACTTCAATGTAAGAATTGATGGAATCAACCTGTTGGATGAGCAGTATTAATTGACTTATTGAAATAGCCCGGACGGCGCAGCGTTTATCGCCGCGCCGCCCTTTTTCTACCTTATGGATCTTTTGCTTTTGTGGATGGATGAGGTAGAAAAGGGGCGGCCAGTGTGCTTATGCCAGGTATTAAAAGACCTGAAAATTGCAGGTCGTGGATAAATTGGAAAGGTGACTAGGATGGAAAAAGAGACAAAAGTAGCTGCGGTTTCAATGAAAAACATTACCAAGACTTTTGGATCCGTGATTGCCAATGATAAGGTAAATCTGGATATCTATAAGGGTGAGATATTATCGCTGCTTGGGGAAAACGGCAGCGGTAAGACGACACTGATGAATATGCTCTCCGGTATTTATTTTCCGGATGAGGGACAGATCTTTATTAACGGTAAGGAAGAGGTCATCAAATCCCCCAAGGATGCGTTACGGCTGGGAATCGGTATGGTGCATCAGCATTTTAAGCTGATCGATGTACTTTCTGCTACCGAGAATATCATCCTGGGTCTGGAAGGCAGGCTTAATATCAAGGAGGCATCCCGTAAAATAGAGAAGATCTGTGACAAATACGGTTTTGAAGTAGATCCGAAGCAGAAAATCTATGATATGACGGTATCCCAGAAGCAGACCGTAGAGATTGTAAAGGTGCTGTATCGTGGTGCGGATATCCTGATCCTGGATGAGCCTACCGCTGTACTGACACCGCAGGAGACAGAGAAGCTCTTTAACGTTCTCCGGAAAATGAGAGATGACGGCAAGGCTATTGTCATTATTACCCATAAAATGCATGAAGTGGAATCTCTGTCCGACAGGGTGGCTGTGCTTCGTAACGGTCAGTATATTGGAAGCATGCTGACAAAGGATACCACCGTTACGGAAATGACCAATATGATGGTGGGACATGCGGTTACTTTGAATATTGTCAGACCGGAACCTGTGAATCCAAAGCCCCGTATCGAAGTACAGGGACTGACCGTACGTAACGAAGAAGGTATCGTTAAGCTCAAGGACGTCTCCTTTACCGCCAATAGTGGTGAGATCCTGGGAATCGCCGGTATCTCCGGCTGTGGACAGAAGGAGCTTCTGGAAGCCATTGCAGGTCTGCAGGTAACAGAAGCCGGCACGATCAGTTATGTGGAAGATGATGGAAGTAAGGAAATGTTGATCGGCAAGGATCCGTTGAAGATCGCAGAGATGGGCGTATCTCTTTCTTTTGTACCGGAGGATCGTCTTGGCATGGGACTGGTAGGCAATATGGATCTGACCGATAATATGATGTTACGTTCTTTCCGACAGGGACATACACCATTTACGAACCGAAAGCCTTCCAAACAGCTTGCAACGGATGTGGTAGAAAATCTGGAGGTTGTAACCCCGGGTATCACCACTCCGGTACGCAGATTGTCCGGTGGTAATGTACAGAAGGTTCTCGTTGGAAGAGAGATTGCGTCTGCACCTACCGTACTGTTGACGGCTTATGCGGTACGTGGACTGGATATTAATTCTTCGTATACTATATATGACCTGATCAATGAACAGAAGAAAAAGGGCGTTGCCGTGATTTTCGTAGGTGAGGATCTGGATGTGCTGATGGAGCTGTCCGACCGTATCATGGTATTGTGCGGCGGAGAAGTGAGCGGTATTCTGGATGCGAGAAAGACAGACAAAAATGAGGTCGGTATGCTGATGACCAGAGTAGGAGGCAAAGAACATGAAGGAAAAGAATAAAGAGCCTTTGTTTCATATCGTAAAAAGAGATGCGCTTCCCTGGTATAAATCTCTGGGTATTCGATTTTTGGCAATCCTGCTGGCACTGATCCTGTGCGGTATCATTACGACGATCACCACGGGAATCAATCCTTTACAAGTATATCAGTCCATCGTTCTGGGTGCTTTCGGATCCGTCCGCAAGACCTGGGTCACTTTTCAGAATATAGCGATCCTGCTTTTGATCGCATTGGCATTGACTCCGGCATTTAAGATGAAATTCTGGAATATCGGCGGTGAGGGACAGGTGCTGATCGGCGGGCTGGCAGCAGCAGCCTGTATGATCTGTCTGGGAGATAAGCTTCCGAACGCAGTTGTGATCCTGTGCATGATCGTGGCAAGTCTGGCAGCAGGAGCCATCTGGGGCTTCATTCCCGCATTTTTCAAGGCGAAATGGAATACCAATGAGACACTGTCTACGCTGATGATGAACTACATAGCTACTCAGTTGGTGGCATTTTATACGATAGTATGGGAGGTTCCCAAGGGATCCGGTAAGATCGGTATCATCAACCAGAATACCGAGGCCGGCTGGCTCCCCGTTCTCGGCGGCCAGCGCTATCTCCTCCCGATCCTGCTTGTGGCGATCCTCACGGGCGTTATGTACATCTATCTCAATTACAGCAAGCACGGCTATGAGATCTCCGTTGTCGGTGAGAGCCAGCGCACCGCGAGCTATGCGGGCATCAAGGTCGAGCGCGTCATCGTGCGCACGATGATCCTCTCCGGCGCGATCTGCGGCCTCATCGGCCTGCTGCTCACCGCCGGTACGGACCACACGCTGACCACCACCATCGTCGGCGGACGCGGCTTCACAGCGGTCATGGTCTCCTGGATGGCCAAGTTCAACCCCATCATGATGATCTTCACGAGCCTTCTTATCGTGGTTCTGAGCCGCGGCGCGAGCGAGATCTCCAGCGTGTTCAGCCTGAACCACTCCTTCGCCGATATCCTGACGGGCATCATCCTCTTCTTCATCATCGGCAGCGAGTTTTTCATCAGCTACAAGGTCAGCCTGCGCAAGAGCAAGAAGGAGGCGTGAAGCAATGACATTTGATCTAACTGCTTTTCTTCCCCGTGCGGTCATGCAGGGCATTCCCCTGCTCTACGGCAGCACCGGTGAGATCCTGACGGAAAAGTCCGGCAACCTGAACCTCGGCATTCCGGGCGTGATGTACGTCGGCGGTATCTGCGGCGTCATCGGCGCGTTCTTCTACGAGCAGTCCACCCCGGCTGCCGACATGAACGCGTTCCTCGCCATCGGTATCCCGATGCTCTGCTCGCTTTTGGGCTCGCTTCTGATGGGCCTTCTCTACTGCCTGCTGACCGTTACGCTGCGCGCCAACCAGAACGTCACGGGTCTTGCGCTCACGACGTTCGGCGTCGGCATCGGCAACTTCTTCGGCGGCTCGCTCATCAAGCTGACCGACAGTGAAGTCCCCTCCATCGCGCTGAGCGCGACGAGCGCCTATTTCAGCAAATCCCTGAATGTCGGCGGCTGGTTCGGTCAGGTTTTCCTGTCCTACGGCTTCCTTGCCTACCTTGCCATCGTCATCGCATTGTTCGCGTCGTACTTCCTCAAGCACACCCGCACGGGTCTTCACCTGCGCGCTGTGGGCGAGAACCCCGCCACCGCGGACGCCGCGGGCATCAACGTTACGCTGTACAAGTACCTGTCCACCTGCATCGGCGCGGGCATCTGCGGCATCGGCGGCCTGTACTATGTACTGGACTACAACCAGGGCATCTGGGCGACCACCGGCCAGATCGAGGCGCTGGGCTGGCTGGCCGTGGCGCTGGTCATTTTCACGACCTGGAAGCCGCTGAACGCCATCTGGGG
>OKUR01001104.1_pt1 | contig 10433 bp, 8 predicted proteins | sample 1606671 | NCBI WGS metagenome assembly OKUR01 (sample SAMEA3882519, study PRJEB24775) | human gut metagenome | biome: human-associated habitat; feature: intestine environment; material: feces | place: Netherlands | collected 2009/2010 | reverse complement strand
TGTCGTCGCAGATGATGAGGATGGCCTTGCACATCTTCATCTGCTCGAGGACGGCATCGACGACGAGGCTCTTGACCGTCAGACCCACGAAAGAGTAGAGAGCGGTGTAGAGGTCGAAGACGAAGCAGGCTGCCAGCACCATGGCGAGGTCGGTGATAAAAAGCGCCTCGCCGGTATTCTTCATATGGGTGTATTTTTTCAGGATGAGGGCGACGACATCGGTGCCGCCGGAAGACGCGCCCACGTTGAAGAGCAGAGCCGACGCAATGGCGGGCAGGGCGATGGCGAAGACCAGGTCCAGCATGGGCTGGTCGGACAGGGGGCCGCTGAGGGGAACATATTTTTCAAAAAGGGCCAGCTCTGCCGTCATGACGACGGTAGCCCAGCCGGTGCTGATGGCAAAATCCTTGCCGAGGAATATCCAGCCCAGAATGAGCAGGAGGATATTGGCACCGGACGAAAAAGCTGAGGCCGACAGAGGCGTGAGCTTTGCCACAAGGGCCGCGCCGCCGGTCACGCCGCCGAAGACGAAGTTGTTGGGGAATTTGAAGAAGTATACGCCGATGGTCATGATGCTGATACTCAGGGTGATGATAACGTATCGGCTGACGATCTGTAAGATCTTTTCCCGCGTGCTGATCTCCATTTGACTGTTTCCTTTCGCCGTCCGCACGGCACTCTCTTCTCACACGAAGGGCCGTTTCTCTGCCCATTCCCTGTGTTATTGTAACACTGCCCACCGCGCCGTTCAAGAGGAAAAAACTTTCCGCACAAAAACCGCCCGCTTCGTTTTCCACAAAGCGGGCGGCAGATGTTGAATTTATGGAAGTGCTTACAGCTTCTTGCCGGTCAGCATCTCGTAGGCTTCCTCATACTTGGCGATGGTCTTGTCGATGACGTCCTGCGGCAGGTCATAATCACTGTCGGGGTTGGCCAGCAGCCAGTTGCGGACGAACTGCTTATCAAAGGAGGGCTGACCGTGGCCGGCCTCGTAGCCCTCCAGCGGCCAGAAGCGGGAGGAATCGGGGGTCAGCATCTCGTCGCCGAGGATGACGTTGCCCTCCTCATCCAGACCGAACTCAAACTTGGTGTCGGCGATGATGATGCCGCGGGAGAGGGCATACTCAGCGCACTTCTTATACAGAGCGATGGTGTAGTCGCGCAGCTTGGTGGCGTACTCCTCGCCCTTGCCGGGGAACAGCTTTTCCAGCACGTCGATGCTCTGCTCGTAGGAGATGTTCTCGTCGTGGTCGCCGATCTCAGCCTTGGTGGAGGGGGTGTAGATGGGCTCGGGCAGCTTATCGGACTCCTGCAGGCCCTCGGGCAGCTGGATGCCGCACACCTTGCCGGTCTTCTGGTAGCTGGCCCAGCCGCTGCCGGTGATGTAGCCGCGCACGATGCACTCGATGGGCAGCATGGTCAGCTTGCGGCACATCATGCTGTTGCCGGTGAACTGGGGCTGGCGGAAGAACTCCGGCATATCCTGCACATCCACGCTCAGCATATGGTTGGGCAGCAGATCGCGGGTGTAATCGAACCAGAACTTGCTCATCTGGGTCAGAACAGTGCCCTTTTTGGTGACCTTGTTTTTCAGGATGACGTCAAACGCGGAAATGCGGTCGGTAGCAACCATGATGAGGCTGTCACCGTTATCATAGATCTCACGGACCTTGCCTTCTTTAATGGGCTTGAACTCAGTCATAATCAAACACTCCATTTTCCAATGCCGAAAAAGCGGCGGTGTATCTTACCTGATTATTGTACCATGTCTGCGGACAGTTTGAAAGAAACAGAATGAAAGGAAAATAGGGCTGTTTTTGCATTTTTCTCGTGAAAAATGTACGAAAAATAAAAGTGAAATTCGGCGATTTGACGATAAAAGTCGTACTTTCACAACAATGAAGCAGTTTTTTGTAAAATGCGGGCATAGACACAGAGCGGATTGTGCGGTATTTTATACTAGATAAAGTAGGGCTCCGGTCTGTCCGGTGCCGGAAAGATAGAAAACAGGGAGGTTTTACGTATGGGCAGTTTCCCGAAAGATTTTCTGTGGGGCGGTGCCACCGCTGCCAACCAGTGCGAGGGCGCATGGCAGGCAGGCGGCAAGGGCCTTGCCACCGTGGATGTGACCCCGTTTGGCGCTGACCGTTTTCCGGTGGCGCTGGGCCGGCTGGAAATGCTGGAATGCGATGACAGGCACTATTACCCCAGCCACGAGGCCATTGACCTGTATCACCACTACAAAGAGGATATCGCCCTCTTTGCCGAGATGGGCTTCCGGTGTTTCCGGCTGTCCATCGCATGGACCCGCATCCTGCCAAACGGCGATGATGCCCAGCCGAACGAAGAGGGCCTTGCCTTCTACGATGCCGTGTTCGATGAGTGCCATAAATATGGGATCGAGCCGCTTGTTACCATCTGCCACTTTGATACGCCCATTGCCCTCATCAAAAAATACGGCGGCTGGAAGGACCGCCGCATGGTGGATGCCTATGTGAACTACTGTGGGGTGCTGTTCGACCGGTACAGGGGCAAGGTGAAATACTGGCTGACCTTCAACGAGATCAACATGCTGCTGCATCTGCCCTTCACCGGCGCAGGGCTGGTGTTCCATCCGGGTGAAAACGTAAAGCAGGTGCAGTATCAGGCGGCACATCATGAGCTGGTGGCCAGCGCAAAGGCCGTGAAGCTGGCCCACGAAAAGATGCCCGGTGCCATGGTGGGCTGTATGCTGGCAGCGGGCCAGTATTACCCGCGCACCTGTGCACCGGAGGATATCCGCGCCGCACAGGAAGCGGACCGCGACAACTACTTCTTTACCGATGTGCAGGCCCGTGGGGCCTACCCGGTGTGGGCCGAAAAACGGATGGAGCGGGCAGGCATCGTGCTGCAGACCGAGCCGGAGGACGAAAAGACCCTGCGGGAGGGTACTGTGGACTTTGTTTCCTTCAGCTACTATTCCAGCCGCTGCATCACCACGGACAAGGAGATCCTGGCAGAAGAAAAGGCCGACGGCAATGCGGTGATGGAAGCTGTAAAGAACCCGTACCTCAAGGCCAGCGAGTGGGGCTGGGCCATCGACCCGGTGGGCCTGCGCGTGACGTTGAACACCATCTATGACCGGTACGAAAAGCCCATGTTCATTGTGGAAAACGGCCTTGGCGCGGTGGATACCGTGGAGCCGGATGGCTCCATCCACGACAGCTACCGGATCGATTATCTGCGGGCCCACATTGAACAGATGGAAAAGGCCATCAACGAGGATGGCCTGCCGCTGATGGGCTACACCACATGGGGACCCATCGATCTGGTGAGCGCCTCTACCGGCGAAATGAAAAAGCGCTACGGTTTTATCTATGTGGATAAGGACAACGACGGCAGGGGCACTCTGGCCCGCAGCCGCAAGGACAGCTTTTACTGGTACAAAAAGGTCATTGCTTCAAACGGCTCTGACCTTGCATAAAATACAAAAACAAACGAGAGAGGAATCAGAAAAGAATGATGCCTGAGATCATTGCACACCGTGGTGCGTCCTACCTTGCACCGGAAAATACCCTTACAGCATTCCGCAAGGCGATGGAGATCGGCGCGGACGGCGTGGAGATGGACGTACAGCAGACCGGAGACAAAAAGCTGGTCATCCACCACGATTTTCTCATTGACTGGCACACCGATATGCGGGGCCAGATCTACGACATGACCATGGAGGAGTTGAAGGCGCTGGACTTTGGCAGCTGGAAGGATGTGAGCTACAAGGATGAGCGGATCGCCACCCTGCAGGAGGCGTTGGCACTGTGCAGGGAAATGGAAGGCACTGTTGTCCAGCTGGAATTGAAGGCCACCATCGATAACGACCCGGACTTTGTGCCCCGGGTGATCGAAGAGATCCGTGCGGCGGATATCACCGATCGGCTGGTGGTGATTTCGTTCAACCACGACCTGCTGCGGCAGGCAAAGCAGCTGATGCCGGAGCTGAAGGTGGGTGTGCTGGTCTATGGTGCCATGGAGACCATGGCTCTGCCCACCGCCATGTGGGAGATCCTTGGTTTGCAGAACAGTCTGGAAGAGGACGATTTTCCACAGTTGCCCATGTTCTCGGTGGAAAATGTGGACGATGAAAACTGCAGCTGGCTGCTGCGCCAGATAGGCAGTCAGGTCAGTATGCTGCAGGTGGAGTTTCCGAACGAGAGCCTGATAGAAGTGATCCAGCACCTGCTGGATCAGCGGGACCCGGTGAAGTATGTCCAGACGCTGGATTTCAAGCCGGACTGGGTGAGCTGCGAGTACCACACCGCCTATCAGCAGCCCGGCATGGTGCAGAAGCTGCATGATCTGGGCATCAAGACGGCATACTGGACGGTGGACGGGGAAAAGACGGTAAAAGACCTCTGGCCGCTGCAGCCGGATGCCATCGTGACCAACCGTCCCGACCGCGTGCGGGAATGGATCGCTGAACTGGAAATGACCGAATAAAAGGCAGAAGCTGCATCCGTTCGGTGCACCCTGCTTCCCCAATAGCTTCTGAAAAGCAAACAGCGGACAGCCTGCAGGCTGTCCGCTGTTTTGCTATGCAAAAGAGGTTATAAAATATACCCGAGGCTCCGCAGCACGAACAGCCAGAAGGTCAGGCTGAAGGCACTGAACAAGGTGGTGGTGACGCACACGCTGCCGGTAAGGACGCCTTCGTGCCCCATCTGTTTTGCCATGACGTAGCACGCCGGGGTGGTGATGCTGCCCAGCATCACCAGCAGTGCCACCAGCTTTTCGTCTGTAAAACCAAGGTGCACCGCCAGCGGCAGGAACAGTGCGGGCAGGATCATCAATTTGACCACGGTGGCGATGGTGGTGGGCTTGAGATAGCCCAGCGCCTTGCGGCCCTTGAAGCCCGCACCGATGGCAAGCAGGGCCAGAGGGCTGGTCAGCCCGGCCACATTGGAGAGGGTCTTATCCAGCACGGCAGGCATGGAAATGTGCAGCATGCTCCATGCAAAGCCTGCCGCAATGCCCAGCAGGATGGGGTTGGTCAGGACGCCTTTGGCGCTTTTTTTCAGCTTTGCGGACATGCTGCCGGTCTGGGCGGCGGCCGGGCTTTCCAGCGTCAGGATGACCACGGCCATAATGTTGTAAAGCGGCACGCTGCCTAAGATCATCAGGCTGGACATGCTGGCGTCGCCGTAGATGCTCTGCAGAAAGGCCGAACCCAGAATGGCGGCAGAGGAGCGGTAGCACGCCTGCACGAACTCGCCCACAAGGCCGGTGCCCTTTAAAAATACCTTTGCCAGCGCCCAGATCACAAGGATGCTCACCAGTGTGACCACAAAGCAGAACAGGACGTACCGGCCGTCAAAGGTGGTGCGGACGTCGTTTTTGCCAAGGTCGCGGAAGAGCTGCACCGGCAATGCAGCATAAAAAACGAATTTGTTGGCCCCTGCCACGAATGCGTCGCTCAGAAAGCCGGTGCGGTGCAGCACATAGCCCAGCAGCATGAGGAAGAACAGCGGCAGGGTGCTGTTCAGACTGAACAGAAGGTTTTCCAGCATGGCTCACACCCCGCCGTGGCGGCGCTGCTCTGCCGCCAGCTCCTGCTGCAGGGCAGCTTTGCGGTGGTCCAGCAGCAGATCCTTGTTGTACTGGAAGTAGCGCTCACAGCCGTTCTCAGTGAGGAAAGCGTGGGACGCAGGGTCCACGGTAAGCTCGGTGACGAACACCACCATCTCCTGACTTTCGGCAAAGGCCTGCTCCATAAAGTCAAAGGCGGCTTCCAGCGCGGCGCTGGCGGCCTGCTGGGCCTTTTCGCGCGCATCGGCCAGAGACTGGAACTGCCCGCGCAGCAGGTCGAAGGCTTCCTGTGTCCCGGCAGCGCTGGCGCGGCGCAGTTCGCCCTCCCACTGACGCAGTACGGCCAGCACTTGCAGGCGGGTGGTCAGAGCATCTTTGCTCAGCAGCCCGGCGGCACGCTTTTGCTGGGTCTCGGCATCGTAGTCCACGAGCTGCTGGTGGAACAGCTCCGCGGAGCCGTCCGGGATATCCTCCGGCAGGGTGGCAAGGGCTTTTTTGATCTCCCGCAGAAGGGCGTAGCAGCTGTCGGCCACAGCGTCCGCCTGCCGGGATGCGGTGAACCGGGTGCCAAGCCCGGCCAGCAGCAGGCTGACAAGGCTGAGCCGCTCGTCAAAGGGGGCCTGCAGCAGCCGTGCGAACACGGCGGGCTTCGTCTGCCCGGCAAGGATCTCCTCCACGCCGTAGTCGTCGCGGTACTTATAGTAGAGGTCGAGGTACGCCGAGAAATCCTCGGCGATCTTCGGGTGCTGGATGTATTCCCGGATCAGCTCCTCGTCTGCCTGCAGACCCAGCGCTTCGTAGGTGTCCAGCAGATTGGACAGGTCCTCCCAGCCGCGGGCGGTGACGAACTGGGTGCCGTCCACGTCTGCGTTGATCTGGTAGAAGTTCTGGGGGTGCAGCTCCAGATAGCTCAGGATGGCGCTGTGGATGTGGGCCGCGCGGGCGTAGTCCTTCCACACCGGCAAATCCGGCTCAATGTCCATGCGGCGCACACGGTCCAGCGTCACGATGTCAAAATCCCGCACCGACTTGTTGTACTCCGGCGGGTTGCCTGCCGCCACAATGACCCAGCCTGCAGGCACAGCCTGATTGCCGAAGGTCTTGCACTGCAAAAACTGCAGCATGGTGGGGGCCAGCGTCTCGGAGACACAGTTGATCTCGTCGATGAAGAGGATGCCCTCTTTCAGGCCGGTGGCCTCCATCTTGGCGTAGACGCTGGCGATGATCTCGCTCATGGTGTACTCCGTCACAGAGACGTCCCGGCCGCCGTAGTTGCGCTGACGGATGAAGGGCAGGCCCACGGCGCTCTGGCGGGTGTGATGGGTGATGGTATAGGCCACCAGCGCCACGCCGCACTCCCGCGCCGCCTGCTCCATGACCTGGGTCTTGCCGATGCCCGGAGGCCCCATCAGCAGGATGGGGCGCTGGCGGATGGCCGGGATGGCGTATTCGCCCAAAGCATCCTTGGCGAGGTACGCTTTGACGGTATGCTCGATCTCTTCTTTGGCTCGTTTGATGTTCATATTCTTTCCCTCGTTATCACGAATTGTTGAGGTCACGGTAGAGGTCATCTTCCTCCGCCAGCGCTTCGGACAGGGCCGAGGCGCTGCGGGCTGCCTCACCGGTAAATTCTTCTTCGTCCAGCACCACTTTCATCGCCCAGGGCGGCACATTGGCGTCGTCGAAGCGGTCGCCCAGAAATAGAAATGCCGTGTCGTAAGCCGGGCGTCGGGCCGGGTAAGTACCCATACCGTCGGTAAAATAGAGCAGACCCCGGAGGTTCGAGAACTTCTTCTCGGCGCAGAGCTGGCTGACGTACTCGAAGGCGGGCCGGAAATCGGTGCCGCCGCCGCCCCGCAGCTCGAAATGGTTCATGGCACGGATGAGGTCGTCTTCGTTTTTGACGGGAATATCCTGCCGCACCGCGTTGTCGGCCTGGATGAGGTGGAGATTCATCCGATGGAAGAAATTCTCCCTGCCCTTCAGCAGAGTGTACGTCTCGGCCAGAAAGGCCCGCACCAGCTCACCCGAGGTGGAGTAGCTGGTGTCGATGACGAGGGCCAGCTCTTCGATCTTCTTGCTCTCCCGGGTCTCCAGCGGCTCGATGAGGGGCAGGTTGCCGTAGACCGACAGGCCATAGGTGTAAAAGTTCAAATCGAACTCGTCCGGGTCGAGGTGGACTTCCTCCCGGGTGACGCAGAACCGGCGCAGGAAGTCGCCGTAGCTGCGGCGGCTGCGGTTTGCGGCTTTGATCTGCTCCCGCATGGCATCCGCGCCCTCACCGGCCTCTTTGTCCCGGAGCTCCAGCTCTGTCTGCATCCGCTCGCCGATTTTTTGCCAGGTCTTCCGGGGCAGAGGGGTGGGCATCTGCTGGGGCTGTTCGGGGGCATCTTTGGGCCAGAGGCGGTGGTCGTCGGTGTAGAACTCTTTTTCCAGCTGGCGGAGAACGCCGGGCGTCTGCCGCACCAGCCATCGGTAGATGGGAGCTGCAGCAGCCACTTTTTCCTGCGCGATGATCTCCTCATAGGCGTGTTGGCGCACCCACGTCAGGGGGCGCTGGACGCTCTTGCGGCCAAGACCGTCGATGACGTTCTCCACCGCAATGTCACACGCAAGGTCCCACAGGCGTTTGTCCCGCTTGCCGCGCAGCCAGAGATGGCGGAAGATGCAGTGGAACACCGTGTGGAGGTAGAGCCGGTTGAGATATTTGGGGTTCTTCTGGTAGAGCCGCAGCAGGGCGCTGGGCTGGTAGCAGAGGATGGTTCCATCCGTCGCCAGCACACCGCACCGCTCGTCGGCGGTGGGCGTCAGGGCCGAGAGGGCCTGGTCTAAAAAGCGGAAGTCCAGATACAGCCCGCTGCGCACCACGGCCAGCACCTCACCGCCCATCCGGGCCTGCCACTCTTCGTGAGTCTCGGGCCGGGCCGACTGGAAGGGCTTGCGGGGGTCAAAAAACTTTTCCTTCTCAGAAATCAAAATCATACCTCTTCTTTTGGGGCGCAGCGGCACGCTTTTTGTGCTCTGCGTCGGCCAGCAGGGCGGCAGTTTCGGCATTGTCGGCCTTGGCCGCGAGGGCAGCACCCTCGGCAAAGGCATCCGTATCCATCACATCCAGCGCCAGCAGGGCTTTGACGCCCTCGGTGTCCTGCGCCTTGAGCAGACGGGTCAGCACCCGCCCGGTGTTGGTCTTGAGGAAGTCCCGGTAGGCATCCCGGGCGGCATCGCTCAGCTGCCACGGCCAGCGCAGGCGGTCGAAGCAGAGCATCGCCATCACGGAAGCGTCATCGGCGTCGTGGCCCTGCGGAAAGATGGCGTCGTACTCCGCCGGGAGAAGCTTATTTTCGAGAAAGCACTGCCGGTAGTGGTAGCCCTGCCCCGAAAAGGTGTGGAGCAGGATGTGGGCGGGCGTCTCCTCGATGTCCTCCCAGTAGGCGGGATACCACAGCCCCGCCCGGGGTGCGGCCTCCCCCACCGGCCAGAACAGCGCCCGCACGGCCTCGGTGATGCTGCCCACGAGGGCGAACAGGCCGGTGGCCTGCTCGGGCGTGGCGCGGATGATGAGGTCTTCCAGCGCAAAGCAGTTGAGGAAGACATCGCTGCCCATGGTCAGCTCTCCTGTCCCGGCAGTCAGGCGGCGCAGCCTGCGGCAGTTGTAGAATGTGCAGCTGCCGATGACCCGCAGACTATCCGGCAGGGTGACTTCTTCCAGGAAGTTCCCGCAGATGGGGTGGAGCTCGTCGTCCTGCGCCGGGGCGGCGGGGGCGTCGAAGTCAAAGCTGTACCGCTCTTTGCCGCTCACATCCCGGCCAAAAGCACGGGTCAGACAGAGCTTGCCGTCCTCGGCCCGCTCATAGCGGCAGATCTTTTCCGGCCCGGGCAGACCCCGGGGCTTTTCGGAAAAGCAGTAATCTCCCAGTTCGGTGATGGGCCACTGGCCCTCCCCTTCCGGCGCAGGAACAGCCCCGGGCAGCTTTACGCAGGGCTCGCCGCCGTACACCCGCACAAGGCGGGCCGTGCCGCCCGCCAGCGGCAGAATATCCAGTATCATAAGAACCTCGCTCACAAAAAAGCTGCCGCACAGACACGCCGTGCAGCAGCTCCGTTCAAAACTTCATCACTGTGCGGCCTGTGCAAGGCAATCGTTCATTGCCGCAAATACCGCGTCGCTGGTCATGGTGCTGCCGGAGACAGCATCCACCCCGACGGTCGAGCCAGCCGCCAGCAGGGAGGCCGACAGCGTCTCTGCCGCCTTGCCGCCCAGCTCCGGCGTCTCGCCGGAAGCATCGATCACAACATTCGTCACCTTGCCGCCGGTGATGGTCACGGTGACGCCCACCTCGCTCAGACAGCCCTGCGCACTGGCGGTGTAGGTGCCGTCGGTGTAGGTGTCGGCGTTATCGGCAGCAGGCACGGTGCCGGTGCTCGAGATATAAAGGGCCAGCACGATGCCGAGGATGACGTCCAGCACCAGCATGAGGATAATGTTGCGGGTCATGTGTTTTTTCATGGTCTGTGAAGTGCTCCTTTTGCGATGTTTGGGGTCCGCTCGTTACTTTGCGGGCTTGAAGCTGTCGCGCAGGGTCACGACACGGTTGTACACGCCGGGGTTCTTCGAGTCGGGCGTGAAGAAACCGGTGCGCACGAACTGGAACTTATCGCCGGGCTTTGCGTCGGCCAGAGCCTCTTCCAGCTTGCAGCCCTTGCGGACGACAACGCTGTCGGGATTCAGATAATCCTTGTAGTCGCTGCCCTCGGGGATGGCATTCATGTTCGCCTCGGTGAAGAGCTTGTCGTACAGGCGTACCTCGGCATCCACGGCGTGGGCGGCGCTCACCCAGTGGATGGTACCCTTGACCTTGCGGCCATCGGCAGGG
>OKUR01001101.1_pt1 | contig 10442 bp, 9 predicted proteins | sample 1606671 | NCBI WGS metagenome assembly OKUR01 (sample SAMEA3882519, study PRJEB24775) | human gut metagenome | biome: human-associated habitat; feature: intestine environment; material: feces | place: Netherlands | collected 2009/2010 | reverse complement strand
GAGCAGCAATCACCTTTCATGCAATTTATAATCTTCTGATCGCCTATGGCGGTGCGATACAGTATATCGCATACATTCTGCCTGTGCTGATCCTGACGGCAGGGAAACTGATCACCCGCCGCCTTACCCAGAATCACAACTGAATCCTGTCTTTTGCGGAGCTGCTGCCGGCAGCTCCTTTTTTTTGAAAAAATTTGGTTTTCAGGTGAGAGTTTTTTCGCTTTTTTGTACCTAATTAGATGAAGGACATATGTATTTTATGACTTTACTTTCCGAAGGGAGGTTTTCAACGATATGTATGATACAGAAAAGCGGGTCGAACTGGTGAAAAAACGGGTGCATGAAAAATATCGCCGGAAGAAGCGCCGCGGGATCTGCCGGCTGTCTGCCCTGTGCACAGCATTGTCTGCGTTCCTTGTGGGAACGGTGCACACAGCAGCCGGCCAGACGCAGATCACCGCCCGGGGAATGTACGGTTCTATCCTGCTGCATGAAGACGCCGGCGGTTATGTGCTGGTTGGGGTAATTTCTTTCTCCACAGCAGTCATGATCACTGTGCTGTGTATCAGACTCCGGGAAAGAGAACACCGCGGACAAGGCACGGGAAAAGGAAACGCATCACAACAATGGGAGGAAAAAAATTCATGAAAAAGCAAAAAATTCGGTTCTATGCGGCGCTGCTTTGCAGTTCCATGGTATTTTCTCTGGTCTCCACGCCGGTATCGGCAGCAGAAACCGGACAGCTGACGAATCCCCCGACATCCACAGAGGGTCCGGGTTCCCCGGAAAGCGCATCGGGAAATGAAGCTGCAGCGATTCTGAACGGACTGTCCGTGTCTGCGTTGACCGCAAACCGTGTGGCAGAGGTGACGACAGCGGAGCATCTGACTGACATGCTGGCAGACAGCAGTGTTGTCAAAATCACACTGGCAGAAAATATTTATATCGGCAGCACCCTGACGGTCAACCGCGCTGTGACGCTGGATTTGAACGGTAATGTACTGAAAATGAACGGCAGCGGCAGCGTAATCAAGGTGGAATCAGGCGGCAATCTGACAATTCAGGACAGCAACACATCCACACCACACAAATTTACCCCGGGCGGTGACGGCTTATGGGGGCTGGACGAAACCGGCGGCTCGAAATTTGTCTACGGCGGCATTATCACCGGTGGCACGGGAATGCCTCCTGGCGTCAATCACTCCGAGGGCGGCGGTGTGTATGTCTCCGCGGGTGCTGCACTCACCATGAACGGCGGCAGCATTGTCGGCTGTAAGGCCGAAAGTGGAGGCGGTGTATGCATTGTTTATGATTATACGGCACAAAAAACAAGCGAGTTCATTATGAAGGGAGGCAGCATCATCGGCTGCACTGCTTCCTCTGGAGGCGGTGTACTGATCCGTTCGGGATGCAGGTTCACAATGAATTCCGGCTCCGAGATTCGCTGCTGCACCGCAAGAACTGGCGGTGGGGTAACCATCAACGCTTCGTCTTCTCTGGCCGGTAGTTTCACTCTGGCCGGTGGAAAAATCCATAAATGTAAGGCTTATGTCGCAAATAATTTTCTTTCCCGCGGCGGCGGCATTAGCAACGAAGGAGAATTTATCATGGAAAGCGGTTGTATTGAAAACTGCACATCCCAATCCCAAAGAGACGATAATAAGAGCAGCGGGGTATACAACGAGGGTAAGCTGTTCATCTTGCGCGGCGGTACCATTGACGGCAATATAACAAATAATACTACGCTGAACGCGGACGGCGGCATCGTCAACGGAGAGTTGACGAACAATGACCAGATCACCGGCGAAGACTTGAATCGCAGTACTACATTTAACGACAAAGTGACCAACAACGGTACCATCCGGAAGGGCACATTCACGAGTGAGGTCATAAATGAGAGCAGTGGTACCATTAACGGCGGCACATTTACCGGCACAGTTGAGAACAAGGACGGAACAATTTCAGGCGGTGATTTCAGCAAAGCCACCCTGAACGGTATGCTCGTGATCACTTTTGAACCGAACAACGGAGAGCCGGTCATCACACGGGAAGTGAATTGGAGTAAAGACGGAGTGGCACTCACCGCACCGGATCCCGTTCCCACCAAAGAGGGGCATAGTCTTGACGGCTGGTATTATGATAACAATGGTACAGAAACAAAATGGAACTTTGACACGGATACAGTCAAATGCACTATGACCCTCAAGGCAAAATGGGAACTCTCCACCTATTCCGTAACGCTGCAGACGGACGGCGGTACGATTGCCAGCGGAAAAGAAGTAACCGGCTACACTTACGGCACTGGGGCAGTTCTTCCTACCGCCAATGATATGACCCGCGAGGGATACCGCTTTGACGGCTGGTACGCGGACAGCAGTTTTTCCAGCTCTCCCATTACAGAGATTTCTGCTACCGAAACGGGAAATAAAACATTCTATGCAAAATGGACGAAGAACACGACTCCCATCATTCCCGGCAACAACACCAGCAATATCGTAGAGCAGTATAAGACTGACGACAGCAGCTCCGGAGAACAGACCGACCGTGAAGTTCCCTCTCCTGTCGTGAAAAACACCACCTCTTATTTGACCTATACCGTACAGGCGGGTGACACTCTCTGGAAAATCGCCAGAAAATACAACTGCTCCATAACCGGGATCATGGTAGCCAACAGTGACCGGATCAAGAACCCGAACCGGATCCACGCCGGCTGGCAGCTTAAGATTCCCCAAAGCGGAGCGCCTATCACAGGCGGCACTCCCGATGCTGTTCTGCCTGAGAATGAGAAAATTGGGATATACATCGTCAGACAGGGCGACACCCTCTGGAAAATCGCCAGAAAGTACGGCTGCTCCATGGCCGAGATCATCTCCCTGAACCGGGAACTGATCCGCAACCCTGCTCTGATTTATTCCGGCTGGGAACTGAAAGTACCACAGGATTAGCCTCCCCTGAAAGAATCTACTGGGCCAGTCATACTTCATAATATCGGATCAGATAATTTATCTAAGGGAAAAAGGCAAAAAAAAGACGGCCAGAGGCCGATGATCTGAGTTCCTTGAATTCTTTAGATTTCTCAAATCCGCGCAATCGGCGGACACATTTCGATTGCGCGGAAATCTGAGCTATGAAATTCCATAAATACTTTGTTTCACCTGTGTGCCCCGGTCAGGTGATGTTTCCAAAACAGACATACAAAGCTTACAGCTCCTCGATCACTTTCATAAGCTCATCTACATCAATGCCATGTACCATAGCTGCCTCTTCCAGGGTCTCTCCCTGTGAAGCAGGGCATCCCAGGCAATGCATTCCTGCATCGAGGAGTACGGGAGCTACTTCAGGATTGGCACGTAAGATCTCACCAATGGTCATGTCTTTTGTTACTCCGGTCATATCGGTCTCCTTTCTGCCGTATAAGGCTTTTTTAGTATAATACTTTCCCCAAAAGATTACAAGAATATTCTTGTGCATCAGCATTTGTTCCTCCCCCGGGATCAGCTCTGCCGCGAACCACATTCATAAAAGCATTTGCTTCACAAATGGCGCCCTCACCAGGGGATGGTCTTTTTATGTCAGAGCTGATGTACAAAAGCGCGTACATTACCTAAAACTGTTGACACTTACCCTTGTCAGGTAGTACACTTTTATCGTAAAGAAACAGCTTGGGATGCCGGCGCAACTGGTACTCTCAGTTGATAATATTAATTGTTTTTACTAGAAGGAGGTAAATTTTCATGGCAGAAGCATGGAGAGGCTTTAAAAGAGATGGCCACTGGGATGTAGACGTCAATGTACGTAACTTCATCCAGACCAACTACACTCCGTATGATGGAGATGAGAGCTTCCTGGAGGGACCTACCGAAGCAACTGATAAGCTTTGGGGCAGACTTCAGGAGTTACAGAAGGAAGAGCGTGAGCATAACGGCGTTCTGGAATGCGAAACAGAGATCGTATCCAGTCTGACCGCTTATGGCCCTGGCTATATTGATGAATCTATGAAGGATCTGGAGCAGATCGTTGGTCTGCAGACAGACAAGCCTTTAAAGAGAGCATTCATGCCTTATGGTGGTATTAAGATGGCTCAGCAGGCAGCAAGCACCTATGGCTACGAAGTAAATGAAAAATATGACAAGATCTTCAATGAGTATCACAAGACTCACAACCAGGCAGTATTTGATGCTTATACCGATGAAATGAAGGTTGCTCGTCATACCCATATCGTTACCGGTCTTCCCGACACCTATGGTCGTGGACGTATCGTAGGCGACTACAGAAGAGTTGCTCTGTACGGTATTGATTTCCTGATCGAGGAGAAGAAGAAGGATAAGAAGAACTGCGGTACCGGCGTTATGACCGAGGAAATCATTCGTCTGAGAGAAGAGATCGCTGATCAGATCAAGGCTCTGCAGGGAATGAAGGAAATGGCTAAGATCTACGGTTACGATATTTCCGGCCCCGCTACCAACGCTAAGGAAGCTATCCAGTGGTTATACTTCGGTTATCTGGCAGCTATCAAGACCCAGAACGGTGCAGCTATGTCCGTTGGACGTATCTCTACTTTCCTGGACATCTATATCGAGAGAGACTTAAAGGAAGGCACCCTGACCGAGAAAGAAGCTCAGGAGCTGATCGACCATATGACCATGAAGTTCCGTATGGTTAAGTTCGCTCGTATTCCTTCTTACAACCAGCTGTTCTCCGGTGACCCCGTATGGGCTACTCTGGAAGTTGGTGGTATCGGCATGGACGGCCGTCATATGGTTACCAAGAACGACTATCGTTTCCTGCATACTCTGGAGAACATGGGACCCAGCCCCGAGCCGAACCTGACTGTTCTGTACTCCAGCGCTCTGCCTGATAACTTTAAGAAGTACGCAGCTAAGATTTCTGTGAATACTTCTTCCATCCAGTACGAGAACGATGACGTTATGAAGCCTATCTGGGGTGATGACTACAGCATCTGCTGCTGCGTATCCGCTACTCAGACCGGTAAGGAGATCCAGTTCTTCGGTGCTCGTGCTAACCTGGCTAAGTGCTTACTGTACGCTATCAACGGTGGTAAGGATGAGAAGCATCTGGACAAGGACGGCAAACATATGCAGTGTGGTCCCGAAATCGCTCCTATCACTTCCGAGTACCTTGATTTCGACGAAGTTATGCATAAATATGACATCATGCTTGACTGGTGTGCATCTCTGTATGTTAACATCCTGAACCTGATCCACTACATGCATGATAAGTACTACTACGAAGCAGCTGAGATGGCTCTGATCGATACCGATGTACGAAGAACCTTCGCAACCGGTATTGCAGGTCTGTCCCATGTAGCTGACTCCCTGTCCGCTATCAAGTATGCTAAGGTTAAGGTTATCCGTGATGATCAGGGTTGTGCTGTAGACTTCAAGATCGAAGGCGACTTCCCTAAGTACGGTAACGATGATCCCAGAGCTGATGAATTCGCTGTATGGCTGCTGAAGACCTTCATGGAGAAGATCAAGAAGAACCACACCTACAGAAATTCTGAGCCTACCACTTCCGTACTGACCATTACCTCTAACGTTGTATATGGTAAGGCTACCGGTGCTCTGCCCGATGGTAGAGCAGCTTACACACCGTTCGCTCCCGGTGCATCACCTTCCTACGGTGCTGAGAAGAGTGGTCTGCTGGCTTCTCTGAACTCTGTAGCTAAGCTGCCTTATGAGTATGCTCTGGATGGTATCTCCAATACCCAGACCATGGCTCCTTCCGCTCTTGGTCACAACCTTGACGAGCAGAAAGAAACTCTGGTACGTGTAATGGATGGTTACTTCGATCGTGGTGCTCATCACCTCAACGTTAACGTATTCGGTACCGAGAAGCTGTTAGATGCACAGGCTCATCCTGAGAAGCCTGAGTACGCTAACTTCACCATCCGTGTATCCGGTTATGCTGTTAAGTTCATCAGCCTGACCAAGGAGCAGCAGGATGATGTTATCGCAAGAACCTGCCATAAGAGTCTGTAATTCTTACAGGTTTTGAGATAATTGATGTATATGGGGCCGGGCAGTAATGTCCGGTCCCTTTTTGGATATACTATTCGTAACACTCACCCCTCAGCTGCCTGCATGGCAGAGAATGGAGATTATTACAATGATCAAAGGCAGAATTCACTCATTAGAATCCTTCGGCGCAGTAGACGGACCCGGAATCCGCTATCTTATCTTCCTCAAGGGCTGCAATATGCGTTGTCAATATTGCCACAATGTAGATACCTGGAATCCCGACACTGACAATCTGATGACAGCAGACGAGCTTCTGGATAAGGCAGAGCGTTTCCGCAGCTACTGGGGCAAAGAAGGCGGCATCACCGTCAGCGGCGGCGAAGCTTTATTACAGATTGATTTTCTCATCGATCTCTTCCGTAAGGCTCACGAGAGAGGCATCAACACCGACCTTGATACTTCCGGACAGCCTTTTACCAGAGAAGAGCCCTTCTTCTCCAAATTCAACGAATTACTGAAATATACCGATCTTGTCATGTTGGACATCAAGCATATTGATGATGAGGAGCACAAAAAACTCACCGGCCATACCAACAAAAACATTCTGGACTGCGCAAGATACCTCTCCGAACAGGGTATCCCCATGTGGATCCGTCATGTGCTGGTACCCGGAATCACTGACAATGACGAATATCTGAAGAAAACAAGAGAATTCATTGACACTCTGGATACCGTTATGAAGGTAGAAGTTCTTCCCTATCACACATTAGGGGCATACAAATGGAAAGAGCTGGGAATCCCCTATAAGCTGGAAGGTGTGGAACCCCCTACCGAGGAGAGAATTCAGAATGCGAAGAAGATCCTGGAGTTCAATAAATATAAATAAACAACTGTAACTAATGATAAAAAATACTAAATAAGACTTGTATTCAAGCCCTATTTATATTACAATACTAATAGTTATATTGATAAATTTGTATCAAACAATATGATTTGATACACGCAAAATAGGAGGAAAAGATTATGGCATTTGTTATTGGTGATGCTTGTGTAGCATGTGGAGCTTGTGAAGCACAGTGCCCCGTTGGCGCTATCAGCATGGGCGACGGAAAGTTCGAAATTGATGCAGATAAGTGCATCAGCTGCGGTTCCTGCGCAGGTCAGTGCCCCGTTGGTGCTATCGCAGAGGATTAATTTCCGACTTAAAATGCAACCTTGGGAAGGCATTTCAGAAAATGAAATGCCTTTTCTTTTTTTCTGCTTTATGTTTTTCATTCTCTTTTGGATTCACTGGTGTATCTTTTGGCTGTTTTTGCAACCGTCCTTTGGTCTTTTTCCGTAACAGCTCGTCCATCTTCTGATAATATTCTTCGCTGCGCTGTTCCAGCCTGCGATCCCGCTCTTCCTCACGCTCCTCTCTGCTGCGGAACTGATAATCCAGTTCTTTCACCATGCTCTCCTTTAATTCCCGACATAGCTCCTGATTATTTTCTTTTACGGCTTCACGGATCATCTGCTGCAGAATCCACTGTAGTCTTTTAACCTTCTCCTCCCGGTTTTCGCCTGTCAGCGAGGTCTCCTGCACCGGTGATGGTACTGTTTTCTTCACTGTCTCATCTACAATTTCAATTGCCATACGCGGTGCGGCAGCTGCTTCTTTTTCTGTCGTTTCCTCCGGCAGTACATCCAGCTTCCCATCCTTTAATATCATTTTGATTGCTTTCAACTGTAATCCCCTTTCTTTCATGCTCTTGATCTCTTTGAAACGTTCTACATCTTCTTTCGTATAATAGCGATGCCCCAATTCGTTACGTTTGATGGGCAGGTGTAGTTCTTCCTCCCAATAGCGAAGCACGTGGCTCTCCACCTTTACCTGTTTTGCTGCATCCGAAATCAATAAATACTCTCCCATAATCTCTCCTTTTCTAAATTGTCATAATATGAAAATGTGAAATAAAAAAGAGAACAGGTACAGGGGAATTTCCCTTACTTGTTCTCTTTCGTGTTTTATATTCTGTATTCGCAGGATACTTAAAAATCTTTTTTTCTGTCGTTTTCCAGGTTAGCGAACTTGGTGTACTCCGGCAGCCATGCCAGCTGTACGGTTCCGATCGGACCGTTTCTCTGCTTGGCAATGATGATCTCGGAAATACCCTTGTCCGGTGAATCATGGTTGTAATAATCATCACGGTAAATAAACATTACCACGTCGGCATCCTGCTCGATAGCTCCGGATTCACGCAGGTCAGACAACATCGGCCGATGATCCGGTCTCTGTTCTACCGCTCGGCTCAGCTGGGACAGAGCCAGCACCGGTACGGATAACTCTCTGGCTACCGCCTTTAAGGAACGGGAAATATCGGAAATCTCCTGCTGTCTGGAGTCGCTGCTTCTGCCGCCGCTGCCTGACATCAACTGCAAATAGTCGATGATGATCATGGACAGACCGTTTTCCTGCTTCATTCTCCTGCATTTGGAGCGGAGCTCTGCAATGCTGATGCCCGGCGTGTCATCAATCATCAGTTTGGATTTACCGATGACACCGGCACTCTCGATCAGTCGCTCCCACTCCTGGTCATTCAGCTGGCCGGTACGAAGCTTCTGTGCATCCACGCTGGATTCCAGGGAAAACATACGGTTGATCAACTGCTCCTTACTCATTTCCAGACTGAATATGGCTACCGGCAGATTCTGCTTAAAAGCCACATGCTGCGCAATATTCAGCACAAACGCTGTCTTACCCATGGAAGGACGGGCGGCGATCAGCACCAGGTCAGAGGGCTGCATACCGGCAGTACGATAATCCAGATCAATGAATCCGGTGGCAATACCTGTAACAGTTCCGTGAAGCTTGGATGCCTTCTCGATCTTGTCCATAGCATTCATAACCACCGTACGGATCGGAACGAACTCTTTTACATTCTTTTTCTGTACCACCTCATTGATCTTGCTCTCGGTACTCTCCAGGATTGTATCCAGACTTTCTTTCCCGCTGTAGCAGGTATTGGCAATCTCTTCGTTGGTACGAATCAGTCGTCTGAGGGTTGCTTTCTCCGCAACAATACCGGCATAGTACTTAATGTTAGCGGAGGTGGGCACCGATGCGATCAGGTTCGTCAGGAAATCCAGTCCGCTGACCTCCGGCGGCACATCTTCCCTGGATCTCAGTCGATCCTGCAGGGTAACAAAATCCACCGGTTTTCCCTCGTTGTTCAATTCCACGATCGTGTCAAATACAATACCGTACTGACGATTGTAGAAATCCTCTCCCGAGATCTGTTCCGTCGCGGCAGCGATTGCCTCCGTATCGATGAACATAGATCCGATCACCGACTGTTCTGCCTCCAGGCTGTGGGGCATTATTCTTTTGATTACATTTTCATCTATAGCCGGCATGGGCCTGTCTATGCCTCCGTAACTTTCACCGTCAGTTTTGCTGCCACCTGGGGATGAAGTTTTACTGTCACCTCATAGGATCCAAAATTCTTCAGGCTCTCGGGAAGTACAATTTTCTTCTTATCGATTTCAATGCCATGCTGTTCCTTGCAGGCAGTTGCGATCTCCTTGGAAGATACGGAGCCAAAGGTCTTGCCGCCTTCTCCTGCTTTGATCTTAACCATAACCTGCTTAGTCTCCAGCTCCGCTGCCAGAGCTTTTGCCGCATCCAGGTTCTCCTGTGCTACTTTTTCTTCATTCGCTTTTTGAAGCTTCAGGTCATTCATATTTTTGGAAGTTGCTTCCACACCGATCTTTTTCGGTAAAATATAGTTCCTTGCATATCCTTCGCTGGCTTCAATGATATCTCCTTTTTTGCCCAGCTTTTTTTCATCCTGAAGTAAAATAATTTTCATGTTATATACCTGCCTTTCCTATCTCTAAATCTCTCCGGATTCCAACATATCGTCAATGGTATGCTTCAGCACGCCGATGGCTTCTACCAATCCTACACCCTCCATCTGACAGGCTGCAGTGTTCATGTGACCGCCGCCACCCATACGTTCCATAATGATCTGTACATTAACCTCATCAATGGATCTGGCACTGACATAGATCTTACCCTGATAATCCGTGAGTACGAAACTTGCCTTGATTCCTTTGATATTCAGCAGTTCGTTGGCTGCCTGTGCCCCAATGATCGTAGGACTGGGCAGATCCTCCGCGGTACACAGAGAGATGGCAAAAAACTGCTTGTAAATCTCTGCCTGGCTGACTGCGTCTGCCTTTGCCTTATATTCTGCAGCATCCTCACGGAACAGTTTTCTGACTCTGGTGACATCTGCGCCATTTCTACGCAGAAATGCGGCAGCTTCAAAGGTGCGGACACCGGTCTTGGTCATAAAGTTGTTGGTATCGATCATGATACCGGAGTACATACAATCCGCCTCTTCCGTACGGATCTTGATATTGTCATAAGTGTACTGCAGGATCTCAGATACCATCTCACAGGCCGAGGATGCATAA
>OKUR01001099.1_pt1 | contig 10451 bp, 10 predicted proteins | sample 1606671 | NCBI WGS metagenome assembly OKUR01 (sample SAMEA3882519, study PRJEB24775) | human gut metagenome | biome: human-associated habitat; feature: intestine environment; material: feces | place: Netherlands | collected 2009/2010 | reverse complement strand
GTTCCCTGATGGGATGGCCGGTATTTTTCCGCGATTGCATATCGTTGCATAACGCCGGAAATACCGCCAAGATCAACGGCTCCCGCACTGCGCTCGCCACCGTCCGTTCCGTATGACGGCCGGACGGCGTCCGCTGTATGGGAGCCGTTTTCTATTGCTGACGCTCGTTCACTAGAATGTTGCTTATCTGTGTTGTTCCGGCCATGTTCGGCGCTCGACGCCGCCTGGCGGAAGGCTTCAAGAAAGGACTCCAGTGACCAGCATTGAGGATTTCACCAGCCAATACGGTCTGGTGCAGAAGATTGATGCGTTCGGCTATCTCGATTATCTGAAGAGCAATCCGGATGCGCCGCGCAAGCATGGCAAGGTCGTCCTCGTCACCGCCGACACCCCGTTGAAGGCGTCCCGCGGTGAGGGCAAGACCACCACCACGATTGCGTTGATCGATGCGTTGCGCGAACGTGGCATCGACGCGGCAGCCGTGCTGCGCCAGCCGAGCATGGGCATCACCGCAGCCGGTTCCAAGGGTGGCGCGTCGGGCGGCGGCAAGGCCTCCCTGACCCACCCGGAGCTGATCGACTGGGGTCTGTGCGGTGAAATGGGAGCCATCGAGGCCGCCCAGAACCTGTTGGTCTCCTTTGCGGAGAAGGCTGTTGACGACGGCAAGCTGGACACCATCCTCGTACCGCGCGTCTCCGAAGTGCCGTCCCGTTCCCTGCGCCAGATCGCAGTGGACCGTGGAAAGGGCGACGTGGCTGAGCGTGTGGTGCTCACCCCGACCTGCGAGCTCATGCAGATCGTTGTGCTGTCGCGTTCCATGGATGAGATCTCCGAGCGCGTTGCCAAGATGGTCGCCGGCACGAAGGATGGCAAGGCCGTGACCTTCGGCGAATTCGTTGACCTGTGGCGTATCACCGGCATCCTCGGCGACGCCGTGAAGCCAGCCAAGACGGAGACCGTGAACGGCTCTCCGGTGTACGTGCACGGCGGCCCGTTCGCCAACGTGTCCATCGGCATTCCGACGCTGGTTTCCGTGGAAATGGCCTGCGCATTGCATGACGTGGTCATCGTCGAAGCCGGTTATGGTACCGACGCAGGCGCGCAGAAGTGGCTTGACATAGCCTGCCGCGAATACGACGCGCAGTGGCCGTCCGCAGCCATCGTCGTGACCCGCGCTTCCACGTGGCGTGACGATCCGGATCTGGCATGGCGCTACCCGTTCCACGTCCAGCGCCTCGAAGGTCTTGATATTCCTACGTTCCCGCTCATCAACCTGTGGGATGGCGAGGACGACCAGATTCCGGCGCTCAAGGCCACGGCCAAGGAGCTGGAATTCCGCGACCCGATCATCGGCAACCTGTACCGCGACGGTGGCGACGCGCTCGCCCCGCAGCTCGATGCGTTCGTCGATGCCGTGACGAACGGTTCCATGCCGGCCGAACCGCACAGCCACAAGGGCATGGCTCTGGTGGAGAACGTGCGTTGGGTCGCCGAGCATGCTTATGGCGTTCCGGCCGACCGTGTGATTCTGAAGGACGGTTTCGCCGAGTCGTTGCAGGCCGCCGAGGGTCTGTGCGCCAGCGCGGGCATCGATTTCGGCTCGCTTGCTCTGGTCGCGGTGAAGTCTCCGGCCACCATGACCGACAACGACCGCGCTCCGGAAGCCGAGCGCACCGTCACGCTGAAGAAGGTCGAAGTGCATTCCGGCGCGGGCCTGGTGCACGTGAACCTCACCACGTCGCTGACCACCCCGATGCCGAAGATCGTCTGATTTTCTTGCGATTGCGCCGCGTGGCGGTACGTCCCGTACCGTCGAGGGCGCTCGCTAATCGTTGATTCGGCGTAAATACAAAGCCGCTGGTCCCGTTCGGGCCGGCGGCTTTTTTCGTGGGTGATACCTTTACGTTGTCCGTTTGTGGGTGCGGGCGTGCTTGCATGTGCGCCCCCTTTTGCTCACGAGTTGCGGAATGGGGCGATTTTTCTCTCTTATGAGCAAAAGGGGGTATGATTACTGACGATTTTGCTGGTTTTCATACCCCTTTTCGCTCACGTCCCGTAGAAAAGGCCCGTTTCTCGCTTTTGTGAGCGGTCGGGGGTGCTGATATTGCGATTTCCCTGCCGTAGTCAGGCGAGCTTCCTAGACGTGCTTCCCGTAGGTGAGGTGAGAGGTTTGCAATATGGGCAAACCTCGAAGGAACGGTGGAAACTTCGTCAGAAGTTGCCGCCGTTCCAGCCCCAGTTTGCAACTGCCTGATACTTCACATACACATGATCCGGTGCAATTCCAAGCACATCCTCAAATATCTTGCAGATCTCGCCAGTCAGCTTGGAGAACGCGGACGGATTCTCGCTTCCATACACACTTACCTCCACCATCGCCATCGGCTGATCCTTTGATCCCCGGAAATACAACTTATACTCTGGCTCAAAGCCAACCATAAGCCAGCTCTCTGACTTTCCCGGAATGGCTGTAATCGCCTGTCCCAGTCTTGACTTGATTTCCTGCTCCTGCGCCTCATTCAGTGCTACGCTGATTTTTGAATTGATAAATGGCATTTGTTTGTCCTCCTCTTATTCGTCCTCATCCGGTATACCCGTATGAAGAAATTCGTTCCACTTCTTATTGATTTCTTCCAGTTCCTTCTTTGTATAAAGGGTTCCGTACTCGGTCGGATGGGAAATATAGACCATTCCCGGAAATACCATATGGTCGTGACTTTCATCCCCATAAAAAGTTTCCACATAATCTGTGATACTTTCTGCTTTGATCTTTCCGTTTTCTGCCGGAAGTGTCAGTACCTTATGTCCTGTATACTCGATCGCTCCGGCCTCATGACAGCTTACGTGTCCGGTCTGCGCCGCAAGAACACCTTCATAACGGTTCAGGACAGAACCTATGATCGTGGCATTGGTCTGAGTTCCTCCCACCAGGAAAAACACATCTGCATCCGGGCAGCCGCAGGCAGCGCAGATCTTTGCCTTGGCGCTGGCGCAGTAGGGGTCGGTGCCGTAGCCGGACACCTTTTCAAAATTGGTCTCGGTCAGCTTTTGCAGGATCGCGGGGTGTGCACCCTCGCAGTAGTCGTTCTCAAAATAAAGCATCTGTCATTCTCCTGATCCAGTGAGATAAAGCGCGGATAAGGCTATTCTACTACGGGGAAGAGGGAGTGTCAAACCCCGTCCCCCCTTACGGCAAAGGATTTTTACTGTATCTTTAGTACAGCTATGGTATAATTCAGGAGAGAAAACATATTGTTTGGGAAGGGGAATGTGCATGAAAAAACAGACGCTTGTGCGGGATGCTGCCGTAATGCTGCTGGCTTTGTTCGCCGCCTATGCCATGGTGATGCTTACACAGGCCGTTATGGGCCGCATTGAGGGCGTTGCCATGCTGATCTTTATGCTGGCAGTATTTGTCACATCAATGTATACAGAGGGGTATGCCTGGGGTGTGGCAGCGTCCCTGATCAGCGTGCTGGCGGTGAATTTTGCCTTCCTCTCGCCGTATTTCGCGTTCAACTTTACTCTGTCGGAAAACCTGTTTTCCGGCCTTGTGATGCTTGTGGTGTCCATCATGACCAGCACCCTGACCACCCGCATCAAAAAACAGGAGCAGCTGCGCATGGAGAGCGAAAAGGAAAAAATGCGCGCGAACCTCTTGCGCGCGGTTTCCCACGATCTGCGCACCCCGCTCACTTCCATTTATGGTGCCTGCTCCACCGTGATCGAAAACTACGATTCGCTGGATAAGGCAAAGACCATCAAGCTGCTGGGCGAGGCCTGCAGCGATGCCCAGTGGCTGACCCGCATGGTGGAGAACCTGCTCTCGGTCACCCGCATCGACAGCGAGAAGGTGACGGTGCAGAAGACCCCCACGGTGCTGGACGAACTGCTGGACGCCGTGCTGGTCAAGTTCCGCAAGCGATACCCGGATATTCAGGTGGAACTGGAAACGCCGGATGCCTTTATTGTGATCCCCATGGATTCCATGCTCATCCAGCAGGTGCTGATGAATCTGCTGGAAAACGCCGCTCTGCACGCCGAGGGCATGACAAAACTGACCCTGAAGGTGTTCACGGTGGGCAATCGCGCGGTGTTCGAGGTGACGGACAATGGCTGCGGCATCCCCAGAGAACGGCTGAAAACGCTGTTCTCCGGCACCGGCAGCACCGACCCGGATGTGCCGGCAGACAGCCGCAAGCACGGCATGGGCATCGGCTTGTCGGTGTGCGCAGCCATCATCAAGGCCCACGGCGGCGAGATCAAGGCCGAGAGCCGGGTGGGCGAGGGAACCACCATCCGCTTCTGGCTGGAGACCGAAGAAATTGAAATGGAGGATGCAGAAGATGAGCAATAATAAATTCAAAGTCCTCATTGTGGAGGATGAGGCGAATATCTGCAGCTTTATCGAAACGCTGCTGACCACCAATGATTATCAGGCGCTGGTGGCCCACACCTGTACCATGGGCCTGACCCTGTTTGCCTCCCACAACCCGGATCTAGTCATTCTGGATCTGGGCCTGCCGGACCGGGACGGTCTGGAGTTCATCCGCACTGTGCGGCAGAAGTACATGACCCCCATCGTGGTGCTCTCGGCCCGCACCGACGAGATGGATAAGATCGAAGCGCTGGATCTGGGGGCCAATGACTATATCACCAAGCCCTTCAGCACCGGCGAGCTGCTGGCCCGCGTGCGTGCTGCCCTGCGCCTGAACCGTTACGGTGCCCTGCGCGGCGGCAATGCCCCGGCAGGGGAGTTCCGCGCACAGGGAATGCGCATCAATTATGACCGCCGCAAGGTGTTTGTGGACGAGCAGGAGATCAAGCTGACCCAGACCGAGTACAACATCGTGGCGTTCCTCTCCCAGCACGCGGGCCGTGTGATGACCTATGCGGCCATCGTCAAAGCCATCTGGGGCGATACCGACATCGGCAGCACCAAGAAGCTGCAGGTGAATATGGCCAACATCCGCAAAAAGCTGGGCAGCCGCCCGGGCAGCAACGCCTATATCCTCAATGAGCTGGGCGTGGGCTACCGCATGATCGACGAGGACAACGACACCCATAACAGGGAGAATCTGGAATGACACTTGCGCTGCTTCTGTTTGCGGCCACCTATCTGCTGATGCTGTGGATGCAGCAGTACCGCCCGTGGGTGGCACTGTGCAGTGCGGTGCTCTTTATTGTGCTGGGCGAGGTCGGGGTATATGGCTTTTCGCTCCGCGCGGCACTGCAGGCGGTGGATTACAATGTTCTGCTGATGATGGCGGGTACCATGGGGACGGTGGCGCTGTTCATCGAGAGCAAAATGCCCGCCCGTCTGGCGGAAATGCTCATCGTCCGGGTGCCGGATGTCAAGCGGGCGGTGTGTATGCTGGCGCTGTTCGCCGGCGTCATCAGTGCTTTTGTGGACAATGTGGCTACCGTGCTCATGGTGGCCCCGGTGGGCCTTGCCATTGCCCGCAAGCTGAAGATCTCGCCGGTGCCGGTGATCATTTCCATTGCGGTCTCCTCCAACCTGCAGGGCGCAGCCACGCTGGTGGGCGATACCACCAGCATCCTGCTGGGCAGCTTTGCGGACATGAACTTCTTCGAGTTCTTCTGGATGCAGGGCCGTCCGGGCATTTTCTGGGGCGTAGAGCTGGGCGCACTGGCATCGCTGGCGGTGCTGCTGTGGCTGTTCCGCCGTGAGACCCAGCCGGTCTGTGCAAAGGTGGAAACGGACGTGGAGGACGACGTGCCCGCCGCCCTGATGCTGCTGACGGTAGGCCTGCTGATCGCGGCGTCTTTCCTGCCGGAGCCCGCCGCCGGGCCGCTGCATACAGCGTATGAGCTGCGCAGCGGTCTTATCTGCATGGGCCTGTGCCTGTTTGGCACCGTGCGCGCCTGCCTGCGGGCAAAGTCGGCAAAGCCGCTGGGGCGGGTGCTGGGTGAGCTGGACTGCGACACCCTGCTGCTGTTGTTTGGTCTGTTCATCGTGATCGCAGGCATTCAGGCAGCGGGCGTCATTGATGCAGCGGCCCGGCTGTTCCACGCCGTGGCGGGAGAAAGCCCCTTCCGACTGTTTACGCTGCTGGTAGTGGTTTCGGTCGTGCTGTCGGCATTCATCGATAACATCCCATACGTAGCCGCCATGCTGCCCGTGGTGCAAAGCATTGCTGCACTGATGAATGATGGCCGGGGGATGGAGCCCTACGTGTTTTACTTCGGCCTGCTCACCGGTGCCACTCTGGGCGGCAACCTGACGCCGATCGGCGCTTCGGCAAATATTGCTGCCATCGGCCTGCTGCGCAAAAACGGTGAAACCGTCACGACCCGGGACTTCCTGCGCATCGGTGTGCCCTTTACGCTGGCTGCAGTGCTGGCAGGTTCTGTGTATCTGTGGCTGGTGTGGGGCAGAGTATGATCTGCTGGCCTCCGGCACGGCTGTCTGCTGAAGAAAAAACAAAGAAACTCCGACCCTCTGCACCGCCGGAAAATCGGCCTGCAGAGGGCTTTTTCGCGAAAGTATGACGTTTTGTAGTGAGGAAAAAGTTTTTTTGAAAAAACGCTTGACATTCTTCGTATATCTGGTATAATAACTATCGTTCCGAGCGACACAGCTCACGAACACAACAGAATATGCGGATATGGCGGAATTGGCAGACGCGTTAGATTCAGGTTCTAATCGGGGCAACTCGGTGGAGGTTCAAGTCCTCTTATCCGCACCAAACCATGAAAATCCGAACCTTTTCTCGATAGGAGAAGGGCTCGGATTTTTTGTTTTCTTCGGAAACGAGAACAATGGCTCTTCCCTTACGGCTGTGTGTCCAAAACCTTATCAGAAGAAAGACCGTATCACGAAGGTCACAACAGTAAGAGTGCCGTAAGGCAGAAGGGACGCAAGATTATGAAGTACGATGCAAGAGCCTGTCAGTTTAACATGGGCACCGGCTGTGTGGAGCTGCTGCTCCGGGATGGGCGCAAAATTTCCATCAACTGCACCGGTGTCGAGGATGCACTGGATGTTACCATGGCGCAGAGGTCTGAACTGGACTACCTCATCTACAATGACCCGCTGGCGTATGCAGAGCTAATTTTGAACGGTGAGCCAGAGGAGTATCTGAGAAATGCGGCTGGAAGTCACGGATTAGAGGACTGAACGCAAAAACAGGGTGCGCCCTGCCGGACGCACCCTGCAAAAATCCACACACGATAAGTAAGGCAGGGAGTTCCCCGACGGGAACTTCCTGTTTTTCTTTGGTTGCGATATGAGCCTGTTCCGCCTGCCATGCAGCAAATTCCCGTTGACCTTCCTCGCTGTTCCAGCAGGCAAGGATCGCCGGATAGAATGCCCGTGCCAGTCGTTCGATGGCTTCATCGGGGTAAGGGGAAATATTTGTGGACTTTTTCTTTTTGTTCAAACGCACACTCCTTTGGATTTCTGTTGACAGCATACAATGTGCCTGTTGTTATGCTGTCTGCTCATCCTCTGCGAGCGCAGATTCCAGCGAAGCAAGGTACTCCTTGTGCTTGTGGATGATTTCGAGAATGACTTCTCGCTGTGCTGTGTCTGGCATAGTTCTCAGAAGATAGTCAAACTCTGTGCGGAAACGTGTTGTAACGTGTTCCAGTGCGACATAATCATGCCGCACTTCTTCCGGGTAAGCATCGCTGTCGTAAACCGATTCGATTTTCTGAAACGGCAATACAGGTGCCTTTCCCGGTTCCCGGATGATGCCATCGGCATCCGGTTTCGGTTCAACTTTCAGTTCCGGGTGCAGGATTTCCTGCAAGGTCTGTGCGCGGGCATCATAGTTGGCTCGTGCAAGGCGGTGCATATCAGCCTTGCTGACTTTTACCTGTTTGTTCAGAATCTTCTCCCGCATACCGGGAATCAGGGATTCAGCAATTTCAACACCTTTCATGTACTTCGATGCGCGAAGTACAGTTGCCTTGCTTACACCATTTTCCTCTGCGATTCGTTCGCAGGTTTTCATGGCTTCACCGGAGTTATCAGTTTGAGAACTCCGGTGAAATCGGCCATTTTCATCATGCGATTCTTTGCGGGCTTCGCCATGAGAGGATTTTTCCGCTTCATATTGCTTCCCGATGAGGAACAGCTTCTGCTCCGGGGTGAGGTTGCGCCGCCCCAACTGATTCTTGCAGATCCATGCGAGGACTTCTTCTCTGCTTTCAAATCGGAGCGGCATGGTGGAAAAGCAAATCTCCGGGTGCTTCTGGAGAATTGCATAACGATTGTGGCCGTCAACGAGGGTGTTGTTCCAGACGATCAAAGGAGAGAGCAGCTTGCCTTCCTTGAGGATGTTTTCTTCAAGCTGCTTGTACTCATCGTCCGTCAGCGGCGGGATCTGATTCTGGAACTCCGGGTCGATTTTCAGATTGATCATACGCACAACTCCTTATCTCTCGTGATGTTGCGTCCGTTCGTCCTCCCGGAAGAACAGGGCAACATTCTGTTTTGCATCTTTCAGCTTGAGCAGTTCGATCTTGGCTTCCTTGTACTGCTCATAGAACTGGGCCTTTTCGGAAGCAAGAGCGCAGTATTCCGCTTCCAGCTTGTTCGGACTTGGCAGTTTAGTGATGTTGTTTGCCTTGAGATAGGCTGCTGCTGTCCGGTATGCTGTCAGCTCTGCACGATGCTGTTCTTCAAAGGTTGCGGGGGATTTGGCAGCGTTCCGTTTCTGCGCGAGCGGTCGGTACTGCTTGTAGGAAGCAGCATAACGGCGCAGTGTTTGGTTGTTTGCCATGCGGGTTTCGAGGTCTTTCACTACGGCCAGCGATTCATGGAACTTGGTGTCAAGCTCTGCAATTCTCTGGTCGAGTGCGTCCTCGTTGAGCAGACCTTTCTCCTGCAAAAGAATCAAGGTCTGCGCCATGGCTTTGAGGTTGTGCTTCTTCGCCCAACGCTCATAGCCGATGCCCTTGCCCTGCTTCAGTTTTGCCTGAATGTCCACCAGCTTCTTGATTCGGTCGGGTTTTTCCTCAAGATTGCTGTGGAGGATAATGGGCTGGCTCTTGGCATTTTCTTTCAAGGTGGCAAGCACGAGTTCTTTCTCAAACTTGTCACCGAGGCTGTGCGCCCGGATAAACTTCTTTCTTCCGGCTGGCAGGTAGCTGAGCCGCCCACGGCTTTTCTTGACCGTGATGCCGTACTGCTGCAAGAGCCTGTCCGAGAAATCTTCAAAGCTCGCTGCATTGTCCAGCACATCCGAGATCTGTTTCCGCAAAGTCTCCTTTGCGGTTTCAAACTCCGTTTGTGTAGGCTGCTGTCCGGCGGCAAGCAGGGCAGCGTTTTCACGGTCGAGTTTCATTTGACTGCGCCGTTTCATCCAGTATTCACGCTCGCTCACACGCTTTTTCGAGCTGAGCAGGTCGATCTGGTACAGCTTGGCATCCTGACACATTTCCATGACTGCGACACGCAGGTGCCGCATGGTCTGGGCTGTGCTGGAATGCTTCATGCCCTCACGCCAGTCACGGGGCTTTTGCATATAGGGCTTGCGCTCCACTTCTCGTGTCCGGACGCTGCCGATCACGATGTGGACATGGATATTTCCCGAATGGTTGTGTCCGTCCGGGTGGGTGCAGACGATAGCAGGATGACCGGGAAAGTTCTCTTTGCAGAAGTTCAGGCCGAGGGCCTGTGCCTTTTCCATCGTCAGCCCATTTTCGGCTGCATCCCGCGGGTCGAAGCTGATGATATACTGGTGACTCTTGATGTCATCCGGGTGGTTGTTCTTGTCGTACTTCCGGTTTGCCAGCAGGCAGGCCATTGCAAACGAGGCTTCGCCGCATTCAAGGGTGTCCAGAATGTACGATTCCCGCAGCTTGGGTCTGCTCTGTTCATCCAGAATTTTCTTGCCGGAAAATTCATCGTGCTGGTAAACCAGATAGGTCTCAGCGGCAGAGTAGTCCGAATTTTTAGAGGCGATATGCTTCAGCGTTGCCATACAGTTTACCCAGAACTTTCTCGGCGTTGAGCCGGAAGGCAGTCAGGTCTGCAAGTTCGTCCAGAAGTTTCGCCCGGAGCTGTTCGGTGTCTGCTCCGCCGGAGTTGAAGTGTCGTGCGAGTTGGTTCAGGTTGCCGCCCACCCTGCTGCACTGGGCAAGCAGAGTGGAAACGGCAGTCAGGGTTTCTTCTCCGCCGCCGGCAACGACAACGGTGCGCTCGATCTTCGCATTGTGCAGCGCACGGCGGATGAGGGTGGACAGGGAGAGATGAAGGAGTTTTGCTGTGCATTGGAGTTCCATCTTTTCAGTTTCCGTCACACGGAACTTGATGATGTGCGTTTTGTTGTTCGGCGTGTCGTGGCGGTGGGTCGTGCTGGGTTTCGTTTTGACATTCGTTTTGTTCATTGAACCTCCTGTCGTTTCGCTAGCTCCTCGGTGGAGCTATGTAAGCACGACACGCCGTTCTTTCGCACCGCAAGGTGCGAATATGAGCAGGG
>OKUR01001096.1_pt1 | contig 10453 bp, 9 predicted proteins | sample 1606671 | NCBI WGS metagenome assembly OKUR01 (sample SAMEA3882519, study PRJEB24775) | human gut metagenome | biome: human-associated habitat; feature: intestine environment; material: feces | place: Netherlands | collected 2009/2010 | reverse complement strand
CGAAAAAGAAGAGTTGATTTCCAAATTAAAAGAATGGGGAGTTGATTTTGAAACAGAGCGACCGAAAAACTTTGATATTTTTCAGGACAAAAAGGGAAGATTACAGTCCAGAAGAAATGGAACCGCCTGGATCTTACTCGCGGCTGCTATTTGGATTTTACTTTTAGGTTTTATCATATATCCAATCTTTATCTGGAAGAATCCAGTACTGATTGCTATCTTTATTCCATTTTTTATAGCTCTTGTTCCAGTTTATGTGGTAGTCACCAGCAGAAAAAGTTACCGTTTAAAGATGGATGAAAAAGGCTGTATCCGAAAGTTTCTTTTCCTGTCAAAACGTTATCTGTGGAAGGATTTGCGGGTAAAACTGACTGCATCTGAGGAAAGTCATTGTGGAGAGGGTGTTTTATTCATCAAGAAAAAATCTGGGAATAGCAGTTCTGCAAGTGAAACTTTCAGCTATGCATCTTTGCATCCATACAGCAGCTTTGTAGCAAATTTTGAAGTGTTTGGAAAAATGTACGGAGAGAAGGATGCTCTGCATGAGATTAGTAAAGAGCTGTTTCTGGAAAAAATGAAAGAATGGGGAGTAGAGGTAGAAGGACTGCCGAAAGAAGAATGTTAAATAAAAATACTGCTTAGATATCAGAAAATGATATTCAAGCAGTATTTTTTGTCATATAGCGGAAAAATTTCGCTCGTATAAATTAATCGATCGCTTCCCCTTTTTTATATTTCTCAACTACATTCTGGATACGTTCGCTTGGATCAAGGATGCTGCTGATAGAAGCATCATGGTTCAGTGTATCGATCACCAGTGCGATGTACTTGCTCATGTCGCAGTTGATGTAGTAAGGACGGCTGAGCAGTTCCGGTGTCTGATAGATCAGGTTTGTTGTGAGGATTCCGTTGATCAGTCCTTCTTCGTAAGCCTGGTCGAATTTTTCCATACCGTTTGTGAAAAGTCCGAAGGTTGCAGCAGCGTAGATACGTTTTGCTTTACGCATCTTGAGCTGGCGTGCTACATCGAGGATACTGTCACCTGACGAAATCATATCATCGAGGATGATTACGTCTTTTCCTTCTACGGAAGAGCCAAGGAATTCGTGTGCTACGATCGGGTTACGTCCGTCTACGATGGTTGTGTAGTCACGGCGTTTGTAGAACATACCCATGTCGAGTCCGAGTACGTTGGCAAAGTAGATTGCACGTCCGGTTGCACCTTCATCCGGGCTGATCGCCATCATATGGTCAGCATCGATCTGAAGATCCGGTACATGCTTTAAAAGTCCTTTTACGAACTGGTAAGTCGGACGGATCGTCTCAAATCCGTTCAGCGGGATCGCATTCTGGACACGTGGGTCGTGTGCATCGAAAGTGATGATATTGTCAACACCCATGCGGACAAGCTCCTGCAGACCAAGTGCACAGTCCAGTGATTCACGGCCGCTTCTCTTGTGCTGGCGGCTTTCATACAGGAAAGGCATAATGACGTTCAGACGACGTGCTTTTCCTCCTACAGCGGCGATGACACGCTTCAGGTTCTGGAAATGGTCGTCCGGTGACATATGGTTGGTATTGCCGCTGAGCGAATAAGTCAGGCTGTAGTTGCAGACATCGACCATCAGATAAAGGTCTTTTCCTCGTACAGACTCATTGATAATACCTTTGGCTTCACCAGATCCAAAACGCGGTACCTTTGCGTTGATCAGATAGTTCGGCTTTTCGTAGCCGTTGAAAACAAGATTGTCTTTCTGGAAACGAGTCTCTTCCTTTCTCCATTTTACGAGATAGTCATTGACTTTATTTCCCATCTCTTCACAGCCGTCTACAGCAATAATGCCGAGAGAGCCAACTGGAATATTATCCAGAATTCGTTCACTTCGATGTAACATCAGTGTTCCTCCCTGTACATAAGTTTCTTTTGAATGCGGATATCATCACCAGCAAGGCGAAGTATCTTATAATGGTTGCTTATCCGGGAAAATGTACGTTCTGTATAGTTCGTCTTGATTTCCTCCAGAGTAAGATTAGTAGAAATGATCGTGGATTTCCTGTTCAGGATCCGATCATTTAAACACACAAAAAGCTGAGAAACGACAAAGTCTGTATTTCGTTCGGTTCCCAGGTCATCAATGATCAGCAGATCACACTGGTGGATCTGCTCATATAAAAGACAGCTCTCATCATTCCGGGTCAGTGCTTTTTCAAGGAGCGCATCGAAAAATTCAGAGGCAGTCAGGTAAAGAACAGAATGCAGAGAATCCATCACTTCTTTTGCAATGCAGTGACTGAGAAATGTCTTCCCAATACCAGTATTCCCAAAAAGGAGCAGATTACCATGTTCGGTATCAAAATTGTGGATGAAATTAATACATTCCTGATAAGCCCGCGTTGCAAGCTCGCGGGAATTCTGACCGGAAAGCCGGTCTCTATAATTGGATGAATAATAATCAAAATTAAAATGTTCAAAATTTTCCTGTTCGAGAAGCCCTTTTAAGTTGGACTGGGTGTAGAACAGATCAATGATCGCTTTTAAAAAGCAATGGCACTTTTTCGTGCCGACATAGCCGGTATCCTGACAGTCTGGACATTCAAAATGCTGTTCCAGATAGTCTTCCGGGAATCCGGCGTCGGAAAGGAGTCGGCGGCGTCTGTCAGAAAGAGACCGGATATCTTCCTTCAAAGAAGCGAGGGCAGTGTCATCGCCTGCGAGCAGCTTTTTCGCCTGATCAAGACTGGCAGAAGAAATAGAGGCATCAATCGATGCAAGCTCCGGAACCTTCTGGCAGGCACGCTCGTAGTGAAGATTCGCGAGGTCGCGGCTCTTCGCTCTTTTTTCTTCATATACGCGCATCAGCGCATTGTATTGTGAATTAGTTAACGGCACAGTGTTCCCCTTTCTTAGTTACTGCGTAATAATTTTTTGGTAAGCTCGTCCATATTGTAAGAACGTTCTTCAAAATTACGGAATTTGGAAGGCTGCTGGGCAGAAGGTGTACGGTTTTGCCCCGAAGGACTTTTCCTCCGGTCTTTTTCCTGCTCAAAGGCAGAATCAAGACGCTCAACATCTGCCAGTGTACGAACGTTGCCCGTCTTCCAGTTTTCGAGAATCTTGTCAGTATATTCAAAACTTGGCTGGTGGATCGCACTGATGGTGCGGTTGCATGCTTCCAGAATGAGATCCAGTTCGAAATTCCCATCCTCCAGCCATTTGCGGATATAATCCAGTTCGGCAGATGCAGGTCCCCGCCCTTTGATGCCAAATGCATTCAGGATAGAATAGCAGGTTTTGTTGTAAAATGCAGAGGAATTACGTGCCTGATCGACGGTTGTAATATGTTCATCTGCCCATGAAAGTGCTACTTTCTGAATGTAATGCATGCTCTTATGTCCGTTCTCCACACAGTATTCGATCAGATACTCGATCAGGTCTGCGGAAAAACCAAGGGAATCATAAAAGTAGGTAATCGCATCAACATCGGTACGGGATAAGGTTTTGCCAAGATATTGTTCAGCAATAAAAAGAATCTGCTTTAATTCTCTTCTTGCAGCAAGGGAACGTCTTGATGCAGGAAGATTCTGACCGGCAGCTTTGTCTGAAACAGTGGTATTTCCATCAGACTGCGCGACCGGAGATTTTTCATGAACGGAAGCAGACTGTGCGGAAGGTGTATGGAAAGCCGCTTTGACAGGTGTCTGATGAGTTGGTGCTTTTCCGATACAGATTCCGGCGAGTTCATTTGTTTCGTCATATTCGAGAGAAAGAATTCCTTCTTTTTCCCAGTATTTGAGTGCGCGCAGGATATCGCCTTCGGTATTCTCCAGAAGGTCTGCCATCTGCGGGATATCCGGAAGCTGCTCCGGGATATTCTGATAACGGAGAAGAAGAAGATAGACTTTTACATATTCTCCGTTCGCAGATACCATATAATGATCGATAAAGTCATTCTCCACGATCGTTATGTTATTGTGGGAATGATTGCGCAAAATAAGTGCACTCATAATTTCCGCTTCCTTTCTTTTCTGACTTTGTTCATTATAACATCATCCCAGATTGTAAAAAAGAATTTTCTGACGGAAATTTTTGTTATTACAGATAAAATTTCGCAAATATTGGAGAAAATCAGGCTTTTAACAGGTCTTCCCCAATGGTTACAACATCTCCGGCACCCATTGTGATCAGAAGATCGCCAGGCTGGCAATGGGTGGTGACGAACTCTTCGATGGCTGCAAAGCTTGGAAGATAAGTTGCGTCACATCCATGTTCTTTGACTGCATCTGCAAGCTGTGTAGAAGAGATGCCTAAAGTATCTGTCTCACGCGCTGCATAGATGTCAGCAAGGATTACATGGTCTGCATGTGCGAGTGCTTCAGCAAATTCTGAGAATAATGCTTTTGTACGTGTATAAGTATGTGGCTGGAAAATACACCACAGTTTTTTATGTGGATAATGTGCAGCACTTTTCAGCGTTGCAGCAATCTCTGTCGGATGGTGTGCGTAATCATCAATGATGGTCACTCCGCCGACTTCACCTTTGTATTCAAAACGACGGTCTGTTCCGTGGAAGGAAGCAAGACCTGTCTGGATCGTCTCCGCAGGAACACCAAGAATATCGGCAACTGCGATTGCCGCAAGTGCGTTATATACGTTGTGCTCACCGCCAACTGCAAGAGCGAGATGTGCAACATTCTGTCCGTCTTTTACGACATCGAAAGAGGCATTGCCCTGTTCGTTATAAGTAATATTGGCTGCACTGTAATCCAGGGAAGCTTCTTTGCCAAAAGTGATAACACGACAGGAAAGATCGGAGGTGATCTCTTCAATTTTATCAATATCTCCGTTGATGACGAGAGTTCCGTTTTCCGGAAGAAGCTTAGCAAAAAGGTGGAAAGAATTACGGATATCGTCCAGGTCTTTAAAAAAGTCCAGGTGATCCGCATCCACATTCAGAATAATACCGATTTTCGGGAAAAAGTGCAGGAAACTGTTGGTATATTCGCATGCTTCCGTAATAAAAAGGTCAGGTCCGCCGACACGGATATTGCCTTCGATCACTTTCAGGATACCGCCGACAGAGATTGTCGGATCCAGGTCTGCTGCAAGAGCAATATGAGAAAGCATAGAGGTTGTGGTTGTCTTACCGTGTGTACCGGATATAGCAACCGGTGTCTTATAGTTAGTCATAAGCTGACCGAGTAATTCTGCTCTGGATAACATCGGAAGATTCTGACGCTTTGCTTCTGCAAATTCTTCGTTGTCTTCGTGGATCGCTGCGGTATAAACTACAAGGTCGATACCGTCTATAATATTGGAAGCTTTCTGACCGTAAAATACGGTTGCACCATTCTGAGACAGATGATCCGTAAGTGCCGATTCTTTGTTATCGGATCCGGATACTGTGAAGCCTTCTTCAAGAAGGATCTCAGCGAGTCCACTCATACTGATGCCGCCAATTCCGATGAAGTGGATATGGCAAGGCTGATTAAAATCAATTTTATACATAATGACACTTCCTGTTCTGTGAATTTGTTTCATAGTATTTGACTTACGTGCATAATTATAACATAGATAGGCCAAAAACCAAACCCTTTCTTTTTGTGATATTTCTATAAAAAAGATAGGTAAACAGAAATATTTTTGTAAAATATGTTCACTATATGTATGTAATATGTTATAATGAAAAAACCAGAATTACTGAGAAGGGGTGAAGACATGATAAAAAAGGAAATGATAGCAATGCTATTGGCAGGAGGACAGGGCAGCAGACTTGGCGTCCTGACTGCAAAAGTTGCTAAACCGGCTGTTGCATTTGGCGGCAAATACAGGATCATTGATTTTCCGCTGAGTAACTGTATCAACTCAGGAATCGATACAGTCGGTGTCCTGACCCAGTATCAACCACTCAGGCTTAATACACATATTGGAATTGGTATTCCGTGGGATCTGGACCGGAATATCGGAGGGGTGTCAATTCTTCCGCCGTATGAGAAGAGTACAAGCAGCGAATGGTATACAGGAACGGCGAATGCAATTTATCAGAATTTGGAGTATATGGAGACATTTAATCCGGATTATGTACTGATCTTATCAGGAGATCATATTTACAAGATGGATTACGAGGTCATGTTGGATTTTCACAAGGAGAATCATGCAGATGTGACGATCGCGGCAATGCCGGTTCCGATCGAAGAAGCAAGTCGTTTCGGAATCGTAATTACCGATGAAGACAAGAGAATCACCGAGTTTGAGGAGAAGCCGGCGAATCCGCGGAGCAATCTTGCGTCCATGGGAATTTATATTTTCAGCTGGCCGGTGCTCAAAGAGGCACTGATCAAGATGAAAGATCAGCCGGGATGTGATTTCGGAAAGCATATCATTCCGTACTGTCATGAAAAGAAGCAGAGACTGTTTGCATATGAATATAATGGTTACTGGAAGGATGTCGGTACATTGAGTTCTTACTGGGAAGCTAATATGGAACTGATCGACATTATTCCTGAATTTAATCTTTATGAGGAATTCTGGAAAATTTATACGAATAATTCAATTATACCGCCACAGTATATTTCAAAAGAAGCTGTGATCGACAGAAGCATCATTGGCGACGGAGCTGAGATATACGGCGAGATACATAACTGTGTGATCGGCGCAGGTGTTGTTGTTGGACAAGGCTGCGTGATCCGGGATTCGATCATCATGCAGGATGTTGCGATAGGAAATGACTGTGTGATCGACAAAGCGATCATTGCGGAGAATGTTAAGGTTGGAGATAATGTAACCCTTGGAATCGGCAATGAAGCACCGAACAAGCTCAGGTCTGATATCTACAATTCCGGACTGGTTACGATCGGTGAGAATTCTGTGATTCCGGCAGGAGTACAGATTGGAAAGAATACTGCGATCAGCGGTATTACCGTGAAGGAGGATTATGTACAGGGTGCTCTTGAAAGCGGCGGAGTATTGATAAAGGCGGGTGACAGATCATGAGAGCAGTTGGAATCATTTTAGCAGGCGGTAACAACAACAAGATTCGGGAGCTTACACAGAGGCGTGCAGTGGCAGCGATGCCGATTGCAGGAAGCTACCGGGCAATTGATTTTGCACTCAGCAATATGTCCAATTCGCACATCCAGAAGGTAGCAGTACTTACTCAGTATAATGCACGTTCACTGAATGAACATCTGAATTCTTCCAAGTGGTGGGATTTCGGACGTAAGCAGGGTGGTCTTTATGTATTTACACCGACGATCACCGCAGACAATGGCTACTGGTATCGTGGAACGGCAGATGCGATCTATCAGAACCTGGAGTTCCTGAAGAGGTGCCATGAACCTTATGTGATCATCACATCCGGTGATGCGGTTTACAAGATGGATTATAACAAAGTACTGGAATACCACATTGCCAAGAAAGCAGATATCACTGTGGTATGCCGGGATCTGGATCAGGGCGAGGATGCAACCCGTTTTGGCATCCTGAAGATGAATGAGAATATGCGGATCGAAGATTTTGAGGAAAAACCGATGGTGGCAAATTCCAACACGATTTCCACAGGAATCTATATCATCCGCAGACGTCAGCTGATCGATCTGATCGAGCATTCAGCTGAGGAAGACAGATATGATTTTGTAACGGATATCCTGATCAGATACAAGAATCTGAAAAAGATATACGGTTATAAGATAAAAGACTACTGGAGCAATATTTCCACGGTCGATGCCTATTATAAGACAAACATGGATTTCCTCAAACCGGAAGTCCGGAACTATTTCTTTAAGCAGCTTCCAAGTATTTATTCCAAGGTGACAGATCTGCCTCCGGCAAAATATAATCCGGGTGCGGTCGTTAAGAACAGCCTTGTGGCAAGCGGAAGCATTATCAACGGAACCGTTGAGAATTCGGTTCTGTTTAAAAAAGTGTTTGTTGGAAATAATTGTGTGATCAAAAACTCAATTATTTTAAATGATGTGTATCTTGGGGACAATACTTACATTGAGAACTGTATTGTAGAGAGCAGGGATACGATCCGTGCCAATACACGGCATGTTGGTGAAGATGGCGTGAAAGTAGTAATAGAAAAGAACGAAAGGTACGCATTATAAAAACTGAGGGGGACTTGTAAGAGTCCGGATCAGAAGGCATGCCGGTCAAATAAAGGAAAAGGAGCGGACCGGTATGTGCGTTACTGGAGAAAGGGGCTAGAAAGTTATGCAGATTACAGATGTACGCGTGCGCAAAGTAGCAAAAGAAGGAAAATTAAAGGCAGTAGTATCAATTACAATGGACGAAGAATTTGTTGTTCACGATATTAAAGTCATTGAAGGGGAAAAAGGACTTTTCATTGCAATGCCGAGTAAGAGAGCACTGGATGGGGAATATCGTGATATTGCGCATCCAATCAATTCCGGTACAAGAGACAGAATCCAGAAGATCATTCTGGACAAGTATGCGGAAGTACTGGAAGAGACTGACGACGCGGAAACTGCAGAAATCTAAGTACAGAAAAATACTGAAAACAAAAATCCCGGAGACTGGAAGTAAAACCAGTTCTCCGGGATTTTTATATTTTGAGAAATGATATTTCTACGACGGTCAATCGCGCATAAACTGATCGATTACATAGAGAACTCCGTCATCATCATTTGATTTTGTGATAAAATCTGCTTTTTCACGGACCAGTGGCTGTGCATTTTCCATTGCCACTCCAAGACCTGCGGTTTCGATCATAGTCAGGTCGTTGTATCCGTCACCGCAGCAGATCATTTCATCAGCAGTCAGACCGATGCTGGTAAGAAGCTTCAGAAGAGAGGTGGCTTTGTCTACATTCTTTGGAACAATTTCGAGGAAAAATGGATCCGAACAGTAAACATCGATATAACCATGGAAATGAGCGGACATTTCCTCTTTAGCAGCAGCGATGCTATCCGGTTCTCCGGTCAGGAGAAATTTATTGTTTGGAAATGTGGATACTTTCTCGCAGAAATTATCAATTTGTACAATTGGTAAATGGTTGATCCGGGATTCTAATTCGGAATATTTTGTCGGGGTAAATCCGGACAGAAGCTGTCCATCCTCATAAGCCAGAATATCAACCGGGTAGTTGGAAGCGATCCGGTAGATATCCGGGATCACGTCCTGCGGAAGTGTTTTGTTGTAAATAACCTGGCCGGTGCGGCAGTCAGTGATCCGTGCTCCGTTGAAGGATAGAATATAGCTTCCGTAACGTTCCAGATGGAGCTGCCTGGCAAGGGGAACCACGCCGTATGTAGGGCGACCGCTTGCAAGAACAACTTTTTTTCCGGCTTCCTGGATCTCGATCAGAGCCTTTAACGTTGGTGGAGTGATTTCTTTCCTGGAGTTGGTAAGTGTTCCGTCCAGGTCAAGAACAAGTATCTGATATTTCATGTCTTCCCTCTCTTAAAACTTCATCTGTCTGAGTACATCAATGATCTCAGGAAATTCCATACCGTGGGAAGCTTTGACCAGAATGGTATCATCTTTTTTGACAACATTCCGGATTTTTCCCAGGAAGTCCTGTTTGGTTTTAAAGTAAAGTACGGCACTGCTCTTTGCACAGGCTTTTGCACCTTCATATGCGTGGTGGGAAAGTTCTCCGATACAGCAGATCACATCAATGCCGATCTCGGCAGCATGTGCGCCGGTATTGTAGTGAAGTTCATTCTCCTTATCACCAAGCTCATACATATCGCCCATTACAGCTACGGTTCTTCCTGTTGCGGTAGAAAGTACATCCAGAGAAGATTTCATGGAAACCGGATTAGCGTTGTAGCAATCATCGATGATCAAAAGAGATCCTGTGTCGATCAGATTGGTACGTCCGGCAATCGTCTTCAGGGAAGAGATCCCGGTCTGGATTTCCTCCAGAGTAAGTCCAAGCTTCATGCCGACACATGCTCCGGCGAGAGCATTATAAACCATGTGATTTCCAGGTACCGGGATATGTACGTTGATTTCACCAAGTGGAAGGTGGAGTACAGCGTCAGTTCCGCGAAGTCCCTGACTTACGATTCCGTCTGCATAGGCATCCAGCTGGTCTGAAAGACCGAAGAAAACAGGCTTTTTCCCTTGTACCTCTGCGACTGTGGAAAGTTTGTCGTCATCTCCGTTTAAGATGACAGAAGCATTTGGACGTAGATGATCAAAAACTTCGGTTTTGGCTTTTAAGATTCCGTCGCGGCTTCCGAGATTTTCCATGTGTGCAAGACCGATGTTGGTGATTACACAGATATCCGGCTGGCTGATGGATGCAAGTTCATGCATCTCTCCGAAATGGTCAATTCCCATCTCCAGGACAGCGACTTCATGTTCTTCGGTAAGATTGAAGATGGTAAGCGGAAGTCCGATTCCATTGTTAAAGTTTCCCTCTGTCTTAAGCACTTTATACCGCTGTTCCAAAACGGAAGCTATCATTTCCTTGGTGCTTGTTTT
>OKUR01001085.1_pt1 | contig 10543 bp, 10 predicted proteins | sample 1606671 | NCBI WGS metagenome assembly OKUR01 (sample SAMEA3882519, study PRJEB24775) | human gut metagenome | biome: human-associated habitat; feature: intestine environment; material: feces | place: Netherlands | collected 2009/2010 | reverse complement strand
TATCAACATGACGATATAGAAAATGCAGGGAAGCATTGTATTTCAAAGAGTTTGAGATACAGTGCTTCTGCGTTTCTATAGGAGATAGTCGTTCTATGCGAAAAATAGTCATTTGATGCGGAGAATGATCGAGCGGAAGATTTGTTTGATATAATAAAGAGTGCCAGGTGAGACTTGTATGGTTTGCAAACTATATCCCAAAGCATCTTCCTTTGAAATTTTCTTAAATTCGTTACGTACTTTTTTATAAACTTCCTGTGCTCTCACCTTTTCTGATTCTTTATCCGGAATTCCATCCATGTGATCAAATATATCAAAGTCTTTCATATCCATCTCCTTTGCTTTTACTCTAATCCTCTTGATAGCTCCAAATTTGTTACTCCTCAATCATCGGTATATTTACCAACTCTTGCAATTTTTTCTGCAATACCTTCTTATCCGGCAATTGTAGCTTATACTCTGAAACCAACATTGGAGACATCGTCCTACTCATTGCATATTCAACGACTTCATCATTCTTAGTTGCACACAATAATAATCCAAGGATGATGTGGAATTATTTATCAGGAATAACAGAAAGAGGTGTTCTTATAATTAAAAACAGAAGGATCGGACATATTGGTATTGCTACCAATGATGTTGCAAGAGATGTGGAGTGGTATGTAAATGCGCTTGGCTTTGAAGTGACTGGCAAATTTCAAAATGGAAACGATACTGTTTATTTTTTGAAAAATGATGATGTTATTTTTGAAATATTTCCATCAGATTCTCGGCTTCCGGATGAGGTTTCCGGAAGAATTGATCATTATAGTTTTGCTTCTGATGATATTGAGTCGGACTATGCATATTGTGTAAAGAACGGATATAAAATCGTTACTGATGGTATTGAAGGTATTGCGGGATTTTGGGACAACGGTATCCGGTACTTCAAGATAGCAAGTCCAACAGGTGAACAGTTTGAGTTCTGCCAGATCTTGTGATGAAAATTATAAATAAAATAAATCCTCGCATTTCAGCATTTAAATTTAAAGATGAAGTGCGGGGATTTTTGACAAATAATCAGTTAAAAAATGAAAAAATATTATGGTCTGTTTTGTAGACTTACACAGTATTCGTATTTGTCAGAAGCCAGTTTGGTAATGCCATATAGAAAAGGATCCTGACCAGAATAACAGATTCTACGGCTGCAAAGAAGAGGAGAACCAACCGGTTTTTCTAATATTTGTGATTCTGTAAAATTGGCGCTCACGGCTGACAGGTATTGGACAGCATTGGAGAATATTATTTTATACTTTTTCTCAAGAAAGCTGTAAAAGCTGGTAAAGCCATCGATATAGTGTTCTAATCCAGGGGTATAGCTGCATTTGACATAGTTGGTCATTAATGCGATGGGAACCCCGTCTGCAGTCTGTACCCGTTGTACTTTATATATGGGGGCAGGGGTATGCATTTCCATGATAGACATAATTGATTCTGGAGCTGTGATTTTTTCTATGTACATACTTTTGGTTTTAACAGTATATCCTTTTTGACGTAGGGTTTCAGTGATTGAAGTTATCTGGTTCAATTTCTGTACAGTAAAAATGTTTAATACTTCCGTTCCATAGCCCTGTTTTGTTTTTACATATCCTTCCAGGGATAAAATACTGATAGCTTTGCGGATCGTAGTGCGACTGACATGAAAAATTTTTTCCAGTTCGGATTCGGTTGGCAACAGGCTTCCAGCAGGATAGATGCCTTCTTTAAGCTCTTCTTTTAATTTACTGTATACTTCCTTGTAGGCTGGTATATGACTCATTAAATAGTTCTCCTTCCATATAATAGACAAAACATCATTGAAAGATCATTAACTATTGATGCTAATAATATAATATTTCTAAAGAAATGGCATGTCAATATGAAAATGGAATTTCAGTATGAAACATTAGTGAAAAATTCGTATTTTATATGGGTTAAATCAGTGATGTTTTGTTGAAAAACACCAATTTAAAACTTTTATTAATGGAGAAAATGTCAATTGATTTTGCACTTGAAAGATTATACAATAGTTACATAAATTTATTAAAGATAATTATCTTTAAAATCAAGCTGATTTGCACCAAGTACAGAAAAGAGGTAAAGAATATGAAGAAAAAGTCATTATCTGCCTTTATATGATTGACAGAACAAAGCTGCTTGATTTGGAAAATGCTTACAATTTTATAAAGTGGTGAATTTTAGATGAAATTTGAAGATGAAATTGATGTAGTGCCACCAGAAGGAAATGTCTTTGTGAACCATGAAATAAATGGACGGAGCGGTCATTTGGGACATGCTTTGGTGGAGTATGAGGAAGGAAAAATTTTAGCTTTTTACCCTAATTGATCATTTGATGAAAAGGGATATTCTGCGGTAAGATGGATGGAGTATAAAAGGTCAGAGGATTATGGGGAAACATGGTCACAGCCCTATATCTTTCAGCTGTCATTAAATTTGGTCATTGGGAAAGGAACATCCCATGAGAAGCTCCTGATTCAGGCATCGCATGCTTACAAAAATAATCAGACTAATGTTCTGCATTGGCAAATAATTAAAAGAAAGGTGTAAAGATAATGAAATGTATAATGAATCCGAGACCGGATATCCAGGAGGAACTGATTAAACCATATAAAGAAATGGAAGATGTTTATTCCCTTTCCTGCGTTGTAGGGGTTATTGCAGACTACGATTCAATATACGTGTTTTCACATTAGTCTGGCGTATATTTCATCATCAGAAAGTGCAATTATAAATGCTTCAAATGTGTTTATATCTGTTATAGCAGCGCATTTCCTGCTTAAAAATGAAAGGCTATCCTGGGAAACCATCTTTGGATGTATTGCTGGATTAGCAGGAGTGATTCTGATAAATTTAACAGGAATATTAAATGGTAGTTTTTCCTTTAGGGGTGAGGGACTTATGCTGGCGGCTGCCGCATCTTATGGAATCAGTAATGTATATTTGAAAAAAATAGTAAAACAGGAATCACCGATGGCAATTACGTCATATCAGATATTGTTTGGAAGTCTGCTAATGATAATAATAGGAATCTGCATGGGAGGACGAGTACAGGTATATTCCTTAAAGGCAGCCTGTCTTCTTTTGTATTTGGCAGCACTATCTGCGGCAGCTTTCAGTATATGGACGCTGCTGTTAAAATATAATCCGGTGGGAAAGGTTACAATGTTTGCGTTTTCTATTCCGGTTTTTGGCGTGATAATGTCGGGAATATTTCTCGGTGAGTCCGTTTTTTCTGTGAAAAATATCATAGCACTTGTGCTTGTTAGCGCAGGAATCGGAGTTGTAAATGCTAAACATGGAGAACAACACTACCTATAAATGTTGTTAAAAAATCTTATTTATTCCCGGGAGTGTATCCCAAAATTCAGCTATGTTGAATTTTTGAATGCACTCTCGTTTTCTTTTTGAGCAGTTTAGTATTTTCGCTTTATTTCCAGAGAACCTGATTAAAAGGTTATTGTATTTCCTCAGCAACTTGGTAAAATAATTTCATGCCCTTTAACATCTGCTTTGTCATTTTGCTAGGGAAATCAATGAAAGCCATGATTATAATGCATCTGCGTGATCAGATGCAGAAGGTTATGATTGAGCTGGAAAGACTTCGGAGATTTGGCTACCGAAACACTATTTCCGGATATTTCGATTAATCTTCTCAAACTCCCTTCCTCCCAGGGTATTGTGGGTGAGAAGTCTTTTGTTGCTTCCCGCTGATGCATTTTTCCGGTATTGTCCAGGGGTACAGCCGTTATGCTGACGGAACTGTCTGCAGAAATGCTCTACATTATTATAACCACATTGCTCGGAAATGTCGCGGATGGAGTATTCGCTGTACTCTAATAAATCCTGTGCACGGCGCAGACGTCCTTCGATGACATTGTCCATGCAGGAGGAGCCAAATTGGCGGTGATAGAGAGTCTGAAGATGACTGGGACTTAAGTGAAGCTTCGCAGCCATCATGTTTATATTCCATGGAAGCTGAGGATTATTGTAGATCATCTTATGCAATGCAACCAGCTCATGATCGTGAATACCCGGGGACTCATTCTGGATTCCTTCTCTTAATTTGGAGAACAGAACCCGCAGCAGGTGAGTAATGTTTGCTTCGCTTTCAGAGGAGAAAAAGGCGGACTCCCAGGTTAGTAATTTAAAAAGCTGATGACAGTATTCCGGATCTGTTACGGGAAATGGGGTGTTTGTTAACGGAAACAGCTTCACGAAGGAGTGATCGGAACGAAAACGAATCCAGTCATTCCGGTATTCTTCACCGGCAGCACGGTAATAAATCCTGCTTCCTGGTGTATACAGAATAGCAGAATTGGCGGCTGTCCGCATTAGTCTTCCGTCTATGAGCAGCTCCGAGGGAGAGTCGAAAAGAAGCAGAAGATAGCCTGTAAAGCCATTCGGAACATCATATATAAAATCTGAGGGGTGAACGGCACTGTAGCCGACAAATTCAATTTCAGTCATCTGGAATCTCCGCTCTGATACATCAGAGGATATATCAATTTTCTTATAGTATAAATCATTGGAAACTTTAAATCAATGTGATAGTATCAGATTAGTTGCTGTTCACACGCAAGCTTGACACTGCGCTGTCAAGCTATGCGCCATAGTGTTAATTATTGAGTGATTACAGCCCTGCCTCGTAGAGGCATTTTAAATGGGCTGTAATCGTTGCTGGTCGCACTGTTAGGTGTGAACAGTAACTCAGATTAATATGGCAATCGTCATCAGAGAGCTGCGGATCGTGCAGCGGTCAGACATCTGATGCGTGACTGCATAGGAACATGATTTAGAAGAAGGAGATACATGCATGGTAAATTTGGGTGGAGCAACAGAGAATGACAGAAAAAAGATCGTGATTACAAAGGATTCAAAGGCCTTTTTTCACAATAATGTAGATTATTGTGTGGGAACCGGAAGAATGGGGCTTGCATTGACAGAAGAATATCAGGAGGAGCTGCGCCTGGTTCAAAAGGAAATCGGATTTAAGCATATCCGGGGACATGGATTATTCTGTGATGATATGGCGATCTTTCAGACCTATGAGGAGGATGGTAAGGTAAGGGTCGAGTACAACTATACTTATCTGGATAGAGTAATGGATGCCTATAAGAAGGTGGGGCTGAGACCTTTTCTTGAACTGGGTTTTATGCCTAAAAAGTTGGCAAGTGGAAGCCAGACTATCTTTTACTGGCAGGGAAATACCACTCCTCCAAAAGATTATGATATGTGGTGTAATATGGTGCATTCATTGCTGCGGCATCTGATGGAACGCTATGGAGAAGAGGAAGTTATTCAATGGCCCATTGAAGTATGGAACGAGCCCAATCTTTGCGGCTTCTGGGAAAATGCGGATATGCAGGAATATTTTAAGCTGTTCCATAGAACCTTTGATGCCATAAAGGAAGTGAATCCGGGATTCCGTGTAGGAGGCCCTGCTGTTTGTGGAGGAACGGATGAGAAATGGATTCAGGCATTTATGGAATATTGCCATGAGAATCACATACCTGTGGATTTCGTAACCAGACATCATTACACCATTGATCCGCCGGAATGTATTGGACATTATGCATATTCTGAACTGATGAAGGCAGAGGACGGCTTTGCCAATTTAAAAACAACCAGAGATATTATTGACAGTTTCCCGGAATATAAGGGTCTGCAGATTCATATCACGGAGTTCAACAGCTCCTATACTCCTCAGGGCGTCATTCATGATACAAACCTGAATGCGGCCCTTATAGCACAGCAGCTTTCCAGATTGGGAGATGTGAATGAATCCTATTCCTACTGGACATTTGGTGATGTGTTTGAAGAGCAGGGAGTTCCTTTTACACCATTCCACGGCGGCTTTGGACTGGTTGCCAATGGCTGTATTACCAAGCCGACCTTCTGGACATTTGCTTTTTACAAAAAGCTTGAGGAAAGTGAAGCCAATTGTGTATATAAGGATGACAATATTGTCGTTTTGAAACGTGCAAACGGTGATTATCTAGGTGTAGCCTGGAATATTGCCCGTAAAAGTACAGAACAGGGTAAAGAAAAAATGCTGTTGGAGTTTACATTTCCGGCTGAACAGGAGGAGTACTGCTTCCTGACTAAGACGGTAGATGAGGAAACATGTAATCCCTTGAAGGTATGGCATGATATGGGAGAACCTGCCAATCTGAGTGAGGAACAGACGAAGCTGATTCGGGAATCATCCAGACCTTTTGTAAAAACAGAGCGTAAAAAGCAGGAGGACGGAAATATCTGCGTAGAGCTTCCTGTAAACGAAAACGGTGTGGTTTATTTCGAACTGAATGCCGGAAAGGTGAATCCGGATCGAGGATATGACTATGATCGTGTGGTCAGCTTGAAGGCTTAAACTAGTAATTTGCTTTATGAAACAATGTACATGGATCAGGCTTGCAAAGGAGGATATCAAAGTGAAAAAACAAGCGTTTAACCCATATTTACCGTCCTGGGAGTATATTCCGGACGGAGAACCTTATGTTTTTGGCGATCGCGTATATGTTTACGGATCCCATGATTACTTTAACGGATATGTTTTCTGCATGGGAGACTATGTGTGCTGGTCAGCTCCGGTCGATGACCTGGGCAACTGGAGATATGAGGGTGTGATTTATCCGAAGACAGCCGATCCGCTGAACCCGGAAGGCAAAATGTGTCTGTATGCCCCGGATGTTACGGTGGGACCGGACGGAAGATACTATCTTTATTACGTGTTGGACAAGGTTTCGGTAGTTTCAGTTGCTGTATGTGATACTCCGGCAGGAAAGTATGAATTTTATGGCTATGTTCATTATGAAGATGGCACACGTCTGGGCGAAAAGGAAGGTGATGAGCCCCAGTTTGACCCGGGGGTTCTGACGGAAGGAGATGTGACATATCTTTATACCGGATTTTGCGGAAAAGGTGATAAATCCCGTACCGGAGCTATGGCTACGGTGTTGGGAGCAGATATGCTGACGATCAGGGAAGCTCCGGTGTTTGTGGCCCCCGGCTGTGAATATGGTGCCGGTACCGGATTTGAGGGACATGAGTTTTTTGAGGCACCTTCCATCCGTAAAGTAGGTGACACCTATTATTTTGTCTATTCATCCATATTAATGCACGAATTATGTTATGCCACCAGCAAGAATCCTACTAGGGACTTTGTCTATGGCGGAGTTATTGTCAGCAATTGTGATCTGCACATCGATACCTACAAGCCGGCAGATATGCCAACAGCTTACGGTGCCAATAATCACGGAAGTATTGTGCAGATCGGAGAGGACTGGTACATTTTTTATCACAGGCATACCAATAATACCTGGTACAGCAGACAGGGATGTGCTGAAAAGCTGCAGATTATGCCGGACGGCAGTATTCCACAGGTAAAAATTACCTCCTGCGGTTTAAATGGAGGTCCGCTTGAGGGTAAAGGCGAATACCCCGCTTATCTTGCATGTAATCTGTTTACCGATACCCCATCAGTTTATGTGGGCGAAGGGAATTTTCCACGAGTAATGCAGGACGGCAGGGATGGAGACGAAGAAGTTGGATATATTGCCAATATTACAGATTCAACTACCATCGGCTTCAAATATTTTGACTGCCATGATATTCGTGAAATCAGTATTTGGATCCGGGGCTATGCAGATGGCACTTTTGAAGTAAAGACAGCATGGGATGGAGAGGTACTGGCGACATTAGAGGTTCAATATACCAATGTCTGGGAAAAGTATACCGCACCGGTTACGATTCCGGATGGAATACAGGCGCTTTACCTGACCTATCGCGGTAACGGAAATGCTGCATTAAGATCATTTGAGTTATCATAATCTATGTTATTGCATATACAGGCAGTCCAAAAAGAAATCGGAAAGAGAAAACGATACATTGATATAACCGGAAACTGGTTAAATCACCCCAATGATTATCTTGCCAGAATTCTGGCATAGGTAGTGATCAACACTCTTGGAATGTAAAAAAGGAGACTACAATGAGCAAGTTAAAGATTAAAACAAAGGAAAGACGATTTGAGACAGCCAGGGATTTATACGGAATCTTTTTTGAAGACATTAACCGTGCCGGAGACGGAGGACTTTATCCGGAAATGCTTCGAAACAGAAGCTTCGAAGATTCCGTTTTACCGGAGGGTTATATACAGCAGGAGGATGGCATCCATGTAAAAACCGTATCCGGATGGCTGGATGAGTTTTGCAACGGAGAAGGCTTATGCCGCTGGGTAAAGGGCAACAATATTCCGGAGACAGAAATACCGGCATGGTATACACACAATGCAAAGATGGAACTGGAACTGACGGATACCCTGAATGAACATCGGGACGCAGCTCTGCGTATACAGTTTGAAAAGGACGGATCTCTGACTAATACCGGTTACTGCGGTATATCCGTAAAGGCTGGAGAAAGTTACTCTTTGTATTTATTTGCAAAAGCAAAGGAAGAAATAGGACTGGACGTAGCGATCGAATACCAGGGAAAAGTACTGACTGGAAACAGTCTGGTGGTTTCCGGTCAGGAGTATACAAGATATGACATGAAGCTGACAGCAGCTGAGGATTGTCACGAGGCACAGCTTACTATTTCCTGCAAAGAAGGCGGAGAGATTCTGCTGGGATTTATTTCACTAATGCCTGACAATACCTACATGGGGCATGGACTCAGAACAGATCTTGTAGAAAAGCTTAAGGGAATGAGTCCAAAGTTTATGCGTTTTCCCGGAGGCTGTATTGTGGAAGGAACGACACCGTCCACAGCGATGAGATTTCGGGATACGGTAGGTCCGGCATGGGAAAGACCCAGTAAGCTGTTTGTATGGCATTACAGAAGTACATTAGGACTTGGCTTTCATGAATATCTGCAGCTTTGCGAGGATCTGGGGATGGAGCCCCTGTATGTATGTAACTGCGGAATGACCTGTCAGGGAAGAAAGAGTGTCCTTCTGGAAGGAGAGGCTCTTGATGAAATGGTACAGGATACACTGGATGCCATTGAATATGCTATCGGCTCTAAGGAAAGCAAATGGGGAAGGCTTCGTGCTTCTATGGGGCATCCGGAACCCTTTAAAATGACCTATCTGGAAATTGGTAATGAAAACTGGGGTCCGGATTATGAAAAGCGATACAACATGATTTATAAGAAGGTAAAGGAACTGTATCCCCAGATTAAAACCATAGCCAATGAGCATGTAGAGAAAAATGGTTGTCCTGCCGAGTGCGTGGATGAACATTTTTACAATACAACAGAGTTCTTTGCAGAACGTGTAAATTATTATGATGACTACGATCGTAAGGGACCAAAAATCTTTGTAGGAGAGGTGGCTGTAAACGAAGGCAACTATATGGGACAGTTGTATGCGGCTTTGGGAGAAGCGGCTTTCCTTATGGGTATTGAGAAAAATCAGGATATCGTAACATTGGCCTCTTATGCTCCATTATTTGAAAATGTAAATTACAGAGCGTGGTATCCTAATCTGATTCGTTTCAATAATCATCAGAGCCTTGGAATTCCTACTTATTATGTCTGGAAAATGTTCGGTCAAAATCGCGGAGAATATGTGGTGCGATCCGAAGATGAGGGAGGACGTGTTTATCGTCCGAGAACCGGAATGGCATCTTTAAAATCCAATAAGGAACTTCGCTTCAGAAATCCCATTTGGAATGGAGAAGAAGCAAAGATTACTCATGAATTAATGGGACATGTGCAGGATACAGAGGATGGCTGCCTGCTTCAGCTTCCGGATGAGGAGCAGAAAAAGGAATTTCACAGTATTCTGGAATGGGCTGATGAGACCAAGAGCTTTGTGGTATTTGGAGAAGAAGACCAGACTTATGGAAGATTTGAGACCGATATTTTTGTTGAGGAAAATGCTTACTTCGAGTTGGGTATATTCAGTGCCAGGGTGGTTCGTTCCTATTATGAGGAGCAGCTCGTGATTACGGCCGGAGTGGAAAAAGAATGGGATGCAGCTCTGGTGCGTCCGTTCCTTTGGAAGGTTAATGGAGGACAATGTTCACTGGAAGAGTTTGGCTTTATGCATGACAACAAGCTGACTGAGGACTTTGCTATTTCAGTAAAACCGGGAGAATATCACCGCTTTGGATATGAAACGGACGGAAAACAGATTCGCCTGTATGTTGATGGTGAGCTTCAGAAGGAAATTTCGATTCCCTACGGACCTGCTTTTGTTTCGGTAGTAACTGACACCAAGGACGAAATCATTATTAAGGCGGTTAATTTTGCAGGAGATGTGGATCCGGTTTCCATTACACTGGACTGTCAGGTACAGGGCGACTATACCGTAACACTTCTTAGCGGTGAAAAGGGGGATGAAAACAGCTTTGAAGAGCCGGAGAAGGTGAAGAATATTACCGTGAATATGCATGGCGCTTCCTCAGAGTTCGTATACGAGGCACCGCCATATTCTGTCAGTGTTTTGCGATTGAAGAAGTGCGAAGCGTTTTAGAGGTTGACGCTGAACAGAAGATAAGAG
>OKUR01001075.1_pt1 | contig 10586 bp, 7 predicted proteins | sample 1606671 | NCBI WGS metagenome assembly OKUR01 (sample SAMEA3882519, study PRJEB24775) | human gut metagenome | biome: human-associated habitat; feature: intestine environment; material: feces | place: Netherlands | collected 2009/2010 | reverse complement strand
GAGATGTGATAACCACATATACAAGGATTGGGCGTAACAGCGGCAGTGTGATCTGCCAGAATACCTGCGAAGAAGTTGCCCCATCGACCTCTGCTGCCTCAAACAGAGAGGTATCGATACCCATCATGCCTGCCATCAGAAGGATCGTCGTATTACCAAACCACATCAGACAGTTCATCAATGCGATCAACCCTCTTGCACTTCCTACATTCGATAAAAATTTATACGGTGTATCAACCAATCCAATCTGCATCAGCATTGAGTTGATGGGTCCTCCATCAGAAAACAACGTAAAGAACAACATGGAAAATGCAGATGCCATGATCAGATTCGGCAGATATACAACTGTTTTAAAGAAACGGGTTCCTTTTAATTTAAGACGTACATCGGAGAACCAGGCGCCAAGTACCAGTGATAAAATGATCTGCGGCACGAAACACATGATCCATAATACCATAGTATTTTTTGTATAAACCCAGATATCTCCATCAGAAAAGAGTTTTTGATAGTTTGCAAGTCCGACAAACTTTGGTCCGACCTGTGTCAGTCCTGACATATAGTTTTCAAAGAAACTGTTGTAAATAGTGCTGACTAATGGGATCAGCTGAAAAATAACGTATACTACAATAAATGGAATCAAAAAGATATATCCCCATTTATTGTACCTTACTACCTTTCCACTACTTTTTTTCATGATAATCTGACCTCCTTTTTCAGAGTGTATTATTTTCATCCACAGAGCTCACAGCATCCTTCACCTTTATCCTGTGTAAACATGCTGTCAGCTCTGCGCTTGGCATTTTAACCTGAATAAACCGCACCTGCCTTCCTTATTGCATTCCGGCAGGCGCAGCTTTTCATTCATAACAACAGAATATCCGCAGAGCGTGCTTTCCATTGTTATTTTTAGATCATTCATCTTCTTAATATGTTAATTCCGGATATTTCTCTAAAACTGATTTGTAAAACAAGTCTAATGCCTCTTCTTTCGTTGCACTTCCTTCAAAATAGTTCTTCATTGCATGCTGAAATTCTTCGTTGCATCCCTGATCGTATGAAGAAAGATTACTTAAATCAAGTTTGGATACACCCTCATTATAAATACCAAGTGGATTCTGTCCGCCTAAGATTTTACTTGCGTAAGAGCTGTCTGCCATCTCAACGATTACATCCTGGTTGTTTACAAAGTCATCATCTTTCTCGATGATCTCTCTCATAACATCATCATTGGTTGTCATCTGAAGCAAGATATCTTTTACAAGACTCTGGTTATCCGTTCCTGTTGCTGCACAGATCCATGTACCACCCCAGAAAAAGCCCTGTGGTCCTTCGGTTGCACCCCAGCCGCCGTTGTAACCGATACTGCCTTCGGTATCTGCTGCCATTGAGAAGTTTACTAACCATGCAGGTCCAAAGTAGCAGAATACATTTCCTTCCGGATAGAAACCTTTCTTCCAGTCATCACTCCACAGTTCGTATGTTCCTGTCTCGCCTGCATCTACAAGCTCTTTGGAATCATCAACCCATTTCATAATGTTGTCATCAATATTGATTTTGCCATCAACAACCCATTTGGAAGAAACGTTGTTGGAATATACACGGTATGTATCATTTACGGAAGATGTGATGGTGTAGCCGGCATCTTTCATCTTCTTTGCTGTATCATTAAATGTATCCCAGTCTTTCACATAATTCTGAACCTCTGCCGGATCATCAGAACCTAATACTGCTTTTGCTGCATCTCTGTTATAGAATAATACGCCAGGACAGCCCTGCCATGAAACACCTTTTAATACGCCGTTAGAATCTGTAACAACATCTTTGGTGTACTGATACTGTTTAGAAAGATCTTCATCGGTAATACCAAGGTCTGTCACTGCCATTGTGTAGTCGGTATCAACATATTTCAATGCATAATCAGCTTCTACCAGGAAGATATCAATTTTATCATCTGCTGCTGCATCAGACTGCTTTAATAAGGCTGCATCCAGGTTATTCTGATATGCCATATCATCACTCGGGGTAATGTTCCATTTTACTGTTACATCACCGATCGTACCTGTGGTTGCATCTACCTCTGTATATCCAGGATAATGATCTGTCAGACGACTCTTGAACTCCTCATTCCAGCAGTAGATATTCAATACTTTTCCCTCATCAGAAGTACCTGTCTCTGCGTCTGTACCTGCTGTCTCTGTTACCGGCGCAGTGTCTTCTTTTGCTGTGTCATTGGATTTCTCTGCTGTGCTGCTGTTTGCTGTATTTCCTCCACAGCCTGCCAATAAAGCTGTCCCCATTGCTACCACAAGCATCATACTTACGATTCTTCGTTTCATTTACTTTTCCTCCCTTTTTATAAGCACCTTTGGAACACTTTATCTTTTGTGTTCCTGTCTCGTTTACAAGTGATATATTACCGGATTTCAGCTCTGCATTATATTAAATCACTTGAAAAAATATCAGATTCATGACATAATAATGCGAAAATAAAAAACAGGAGTAATGCTATGGAACTTTCAAAAGAATGGTATCACACAGAATTAGCCAACAGTGAATACGAGATGCTGCACCGTTCCCCGACTGTTGAATATTCTTTTTACAATGCTGTCAAAACCGGTGACATGGATTCTGTGATACGAAACTGTAAGGAAGATGCCTTCATCGACTTAAAGGGTACCGGTGTCCTTTCCCGTAATCCGCTTACAAATATTAAATATCATTTTGTTGTCACTACCGCTATGATCACGCGCTATTGTATTGATGGCGGATTAGAGCCGGAGCAGGCTTACCGCCTGAGTGATTTTTATATTTTAAGGATGGATTCGTGTACCACCGTCCGGCAGGTGGCAGATCTGCATCATGAAATGGTAAAAGATTTTACCGGAAAAATGATTTTACAGAAAAAAAGTTCTATACTCTCGAAACCGGTCATGCAATGTGTGGATTACATCTATACACACATCAAAGAACGCATTACCATAACCACTTTAGCTGAATATACCGGTCTGTCTGAAAGTTATCTCTCGCGCGTTTTCAAACAGAACCTCGGCATATCCATCAGCGATTATATCCGTGAAAAAAAGATTGAAAAGGCAACTCATCTGCTGCGGTATTCTGACAAACCGATCGTCGACATCGCAAACTATCTTTCTTTCTCCTCACAGAGTCATTTCATTCAGATTTTTGAAAACTATACCGGACTGACGCCCAAAAAATACCGGGATAAATATTATAAATCCATGTGGTAATGCATGTTTTCTAAAAAAAGCAGCATACAAAATCTGTATGCTGCTTCTCTCACCCTATCAGTCATTTTTACATGTTACTCTTGAAAAAACACATCAATTCTGTGACATTTTTTTGGGTCAAGTGTTTCAATCACACTCTTCCTTAACCGTACACCATATTCCGGCTCCGGTTCCAATACGACTTTCTCATCGCACACTGCCCGTCTGATCTGCTCTATTCTTAAGTCCTTCTTTTCCGGATTATGCATTATGATCTCAAATTTCTTCCTGGCAAATTCCAGCTTCAATCCAGCACTGCCTTTTTCATCAAACTGTTCCGGCAGCAGAGATGGTGCGATCACCAGATCTCCAAGATCTCCTTTTACACCAAATACCTCTGTGATCATCGTCAGCATATACCAGCTCGCCGCACCTGTCAGATATGCATAAAGTCCTCTGCCTTCATTATCAAAATACTCCGGCAGTCCCGGGTACATTTTACTGTTTTCAAAATTCATTGCGGCTTCTAAAAGTGTCTGCAGAACTTTATGTCCCTCCCGGATAAATCCTCTCTGATACAGTGCATTCGCATACATGACTGTCATATGGGAAAACACTGCACCATTTTCTTTTTCCCCATAGGCAAATCCAAACATTCTTCCGAGATCAAATTTCTCCTCTTTAAAATCTGTATTCAGACGATATCCACCGGCTTTCTGATCAAACAGAAATTTGTCTGCACTCCTGCAGATTTCTTTTACCTGTTCCTCTCCCGCAGTTTTGCTCATGACTGCGAACACCTGTCCTGTCAGCATCATGCGGACTTCATCCTTTTTACTGTACTCAACCGCATTTCCATGATTGTCATAATATCCGTTAAACCAACCCATATCATCCCCGGCACTGATCCATTCTTTCTCTCTGATATGCTGCATCAGCCACTCTGCCTTCTCCACCAGATTCTTTCGTATCTGTTCTGTGGAAACCAGGATCATGCCTCCTTTTACATTATGTTCGCAGAGGCTGGTATATTCGTCCAGCAGTTTCTGCTTTCTGTCCGGACTTTCATATAATTCTGTTCCTTCCGCAAGCAGACATTTCATCTCTTCTGCCATTTCAATTTTACTGATCCCGGTTTTCTCTTCCATATGCTTCAGACAATCTGCAATGTCTTTTAAATTTCCAGCATATGCACACGTAAATGCCACACTCTCGCCTTTTTCCCATGCCATGTCAAGTGCATCATTCCAGTCCGCACCGTGCAGTCTCATCTCATTATGCTCTCCGACATCATAAAAAGCACATAGATTCTGCAGTAAAATATGTTCTAAAATTGTTCCAAAATAAATATTTCCACCTGCTGTGCGCTGTTTATTTCCATATGCATGATCCCAGTTATTATCATGTGCAGTACCTCTTTTTGTCTGCAGATCTTTGAAATAGGTTACCTTCTCCAGCAAAATATCAAGATCTCCTGTCTGATCCAGATATAATTTTGTCGTCACAAACGGCCAGAATGCATGATCCATCCATATGCGTGTAATGTTATTGCGGTCTGCAATAAATTCTCCCTGTCTGCTGCCAATGATCGTTGCGTTCGTTCCATCCATCCTTACACCGCCATAATTGTCAACGATCATCTGGCGTACTACTGACGGCTCCATGATCAGCAGAGCAAGACAGTCCTGCCAGAGATCTCTCCAGCCACGTCCTCCTTTGCCATAATCATGATATGGTAAAAATGAACAGCCATAAATGCGGCGCAGAACCGGCTGAAAACAGATCCATTTTAAATAATTATCAATGTTTGTATCACCCGTTGAAAAATCAACATTTACTTTGTCCGTCCAGTGTTTTTTTACGGCTTCAAATGCCTTCTCGATCTGTTTTTTCGTACGGTAAGCAGATGTCATTTTCTCAATATTCTGTTTTTCCCCGGAAACCCCTGCAAGTACCAGATACGTGACTGTTTCCTGTGGTTTTAAGGTAACCGGTGCGAAACGCATTCCACCTGCTGCCTCTTTTCCCTGCAGTTTTGTTCCTGCCAGAACACCGTCCTTATCCATTCTTACCGCTTCGGGATTCAGGTAACTTCCCCCTTCCCCGATAAACATTTCCGTTGTCGGATAGAATTTTTCCGGCGCCTCTCCCTCTCCTGTAGATCCATATACAAAATAGACCGTCTGATTTTTCTGATGGCCCCTCTCATCAAAGGAAAGCACCGGGCACACCTCCACGCCATACGTTTTTGTTTCAATTCTGTGCAGCAGCGACGTCACATGACGATGATCCCTGATATTGTCTGCACTCCGTCCATAAAGCGGAATCACAGCAACCGGTGTAATCTTCTGTTCCTGATCCGCTGTATTGGTCAGTTCTGTCATCATTACTTCCATTGTCCCATCTATCGTAACAAAGGAAGTGGTTTCTGCTTTCATTTCATATTCTCTGGATATTCTCGTCAGTTTCTGCCACATAAAACCAGCTTCTAATATGCTTTCATCCTGATCCTTTGTAAATTTTGCCGCTTCCTGCTTTGCCGAAGAACCACAGACGGACCAGCTGCCCTTATTTTCAATACGACACCAAAAATTTCTCGTATTGCGGTTATTATGTAAATTTTCAATACTGACAGGTTCTAACAGAAAATGATTCTGATCTGTCTTGCTGTCTCCTCCGAGATTTGGCGTGATACTGGATTTTAACCCTGTTTCACCTGCCAGCGGAAGATACAGCCCGCTGTAATTTTCCGGATTATGGATACGGAAGGTTCCATTTTTATCTGTAAATTCTATCTTGTTCATAAGACTCTCCCTTCTTTACATGACATTTTTTTTACGACATAATCAGTTCTATGTCTGTCTCATCAGTAAGCACAGTCTGCGGAATATAATTATCTTTCATCTCCTGTCCATTCACGAAAAGTTTTTTGCAGCCGCTCTCGGCATGTCCCGGATTTTTTACGGTAATATGCAGATGACATCCCCTGAAATCCTTATCTATCTCAAACAGTTCCCACTCCTTCGGAATCGACGGTGCAATGCGAAGTCCATAAAGGTCAGGACGCATGCCAAGGATTCCCTCCACACAGCCCACCATAACCGTTGATGCTGTCCCAGTCAGCCAGTGTACATGGGATCGTCCAAAATTCGGACTGTCTTTCCCTTCCGTAAACTGCCCATAACAGTATGGCTCTAATCTGCGGATCTCTGCCTTGTCATTTTGCGCTGCCGGAGCGTTCTCCATAAAATAAGTAAATGCCCTCTCCCCATGTCCTCTTAATGCTTCCGCTAAAATGATCCAGCCCTGCGACTGCGAAAAAATACCGGCATTTTCTTTTGTTCCGGCATTGTAAATAACTGCAAGAGCCCCGTCAAATGCATGTTCATGGTATGGAGGATCCATTAAGATTGCTCCATATTCCGTGTTTAACCTGTCATAAACCTGCTGTAATGCACAGTCTGCCTGTTTCTCATCTGCAAGTCCGCTGATCACCGCCCAGCTCTGAGGGTTTAACCACATATTTGCTTCCGGATCAGTACGTTTTCCAATCGTCTCTCCACTCTCCGTAAATCCACGGATAAATCTGTCTTCATCCCAGCAGAGTTCCTGGATCAGATTTCCTAACTTTTTCTGGTTTTCATCCAGAAATGCAATGTATTCCGTATCCTTTTTATGTTCTGCAAAAATGCGTAAAATTGTCATTGCATAATAAAACTGAAATGCAACAAACGTTGACTCACCATCTTTTCCAAGTCTTAAACAGTCATTCCAGTCTGCATAGAGTCCGGCTGGCATGCTGTGCTTTCCTAGATGGTTCATGGAAAAATCAATCGCACGTTTCAAATGTTCATAAACCGTTCCTTCATCTTTATTTGCAAATGGAATTACCTCATCCATAAATGCAGTATCGCCCGTTTCTGATACATATTTGTATACTGTCGGGAACAGCCAGAGTGCATCATCTGCCCGGTAAGCCGGATGTCCTGTTTCCTGTACATAAGAAGCATCGTCCGGTGTATCTTCATGTCCTGGATTGTGTGTAAATTTAACCAGCGGAAGTCCTCCTCCGTTATCCACCTGTGCGGAGAGCATAAAACGGATTTTATCTACTGCCATTTCCGGTGCCAGATGAATCACACCCTGAATATCCTGTACCGTATCGCGGTAACCATATCCGTTTCTTAAACCGCAATAAGTAAAAGATGCCGCTCTTGACCAGATAAATGTCATAAAGCAGTTATATGCATTCCAAGTATTGATCATAGTATCAAATTCCTTGCTCGGTGTCTTAACCTGGAAATGGGAAAGTTTTCCATGCCAGTATGCCGTCAGTTCTTCCAGTTCTTTTTTACATACTTCCTCTGTGTTCTCATATCCTGCTACAATTTCAGCCGCCTCATCGTCTTCTTTCATTCCCACAAGAAACGCGATTTCCCTGGTTTCTCCCGGTTTCAGATGAAGTACGGTGGAAATGGCTCCGCAGCCGTTTTCATTATAATTTCCCCTGTTATTTAAAACGCCGTCTTCCACCCCTTTGGGATTTCCATATCCATGATATCTGCCAAGGAATTCTTCTTTTTCTCCACACCAGGAATCGGCTTTTGCCCCGGCCAGTCCGAAAAACCGGTTGATCACGGTCTTATGGTCAATTTCTTTTCCATTTTCAATCTTATCAAGATTTGCATGGATCATCTGGCGGATGCGGTTTTCACAGAAAACTGTCCTTGTGATAAACTGTGAATATTGGAGATTTACCTGATCTTGCTCATAATTACTGTTATTCGTAAATTCCGCATAACCGGTCACGGTCAGCTCCCTTTCCCGGTCAGAATCATTGGTAATGCCAAGATTCCACACTTCGTATGACTGATCTAACGGAACATAGTACCGCACTTCTGAACTGATACCGTCATACACAGCTTTCATCTTTGTATATGCAGTGCCATGATGGCACTCGCTCTTATAAGTATCTAAACTTTTTCCAACCGGCTGCCATGATGCAGACCAGTAATCTCTGTTTTCATTATCCCTGATATAAATATATCTGCCCGGTTCATCAAACTGGTTAAAGACATACCTTAAAATTCTTCCGTTTGCTCCTGATTTTGCAAAACTATATCCCCCTGCATTATTGGATATAATTGCTCCATACTCCGGCGAACCAAGATAGTTGACCCATGGTGCCGGTGTATCCGGTCTTGTGATCACATATTCTTTTTTACTTTCATCAAAATATCCGTATTTCATACTGCCCCTCCATAATTATACTATTTCATTCCTGCTTTCTATTGCTATGATACCTTAACTATAAAGGTTATCTGAAAATAGTTATACAAAATACGTCCTTAAAATAACAGATTCATGACCTGTCCTTTGCAGATATACTATGGTCAAAAAAATTTTCAATATATCAGAAAATTACCGGATATTTTTGTGTACTTTTTAATTTATAAGACGCAATTTCTTATAAAAAACGCAGGAATCCTCTCTGCAGATTCCCGCGTTTTCCATTTTTCTATACAATGGCTGTTTTCTTCTGTTATTTCAAAAATCCAAACAGCCCTTTTTTCTCATATGGTTCTTTTTTGACTGCACCTGACTCATATCCTGTTCCGTCAATGACAGCCTTTAATTCCTGCTCATCAATATCCTGCTCCGTGATGATCACGGTCTGTTTTTTACTGTGAGAGGAAGATACTTTTTTGACCGGAAATGCGCCGCGAACCGCTTCATTCACATGATTTTCACACATCCCACACTGCATTCCATCTACATCCACTGTAATCTTTAACATATTTACTCCCTGATCTGTCAGCCCGCCTCCTCACAGTCGCAGGACTGTACTACGACACTTTTAATTCTTTGTTTATCGATATAACCACATGCTTTCAAACCTGCAAGCACTACCGCATTCCAGCTTTTTGCCGATAATTCCTTTATGGTATCATCATCAAGTTCGATCGTACATGCCTTTTCTCTGTCACATACCGCCCCACATGCGATACGATACATATTTTTTCTACTGATAGCCCCGATTTCTTCTAATAAATTGACCATGCGATAAACAGTTGCCGCCCCGATTCCCGGATCAACTTCTGCTGCTCTGTAATAGATTTCCTTGCAGCAAGAACAATCTTCATTGAGAATCACGTCCAGCAGCATCAGACGCTGCTTGGTAATACGACAACCCTGTTCTCTCAATCTTTGAATGACAATTTCTTTCTGCATCTGGGTTCTGTGGTAATTTGCCGTTTCATGATTTTTCTTTTTCTGACTGTTTACTCCTGCCGTCATGGTCTCCTCCTATATTAATGACAGTGCCCTCCGCACTTCCCACAATCGCCTCCGCACTGAAGGGATTTTCCGTTTTTCTTATCGCGAACCATGCTGCGAATGATAAGTCCCACAATTACTACAACGACTGCTCCCGTTACAACTGTTCCCATAAGATAATCCTCCTTGTTTTCCGAAGGAAAATGCCTGCTATGCCTGCATAGCATGTGCCTCTGCAGGAGCAGAGGATTTTCCTTCTTATTATGAATATGGCTGCCGTGTCAACACACGGCAGCCACCTTAGAAGCAGTGCTTATCTTGCGCCTGCCATGCCTTTTACATTTACTTTTAATGTATCGCTCTCTTTGTAAGGTCTGAATAACAGATATAAAAGACCGATTACAAGTACAAAAGCAACAACTGTTCCAATACCGAATGTACCGGTTGTGATCAATGTACCGATCTGGTAGATACATAAGGATACTACATATGCTAAACCACACTGATATCCGATTGCAAACCAGAACCATTTTGTATTGTTCATCTCTCTCTTGATAGCACCCATTGCAGCGAAGCAAGGTGCACATAAGAGGTTGAATACCAGATAGCCGTATGCAGCTACCGGAGTCATAACAGCGGCAAGGTTGCCCCAGAACTCAGTACCATCTTCTGCAACTTCTGCAAAACCAAATAACATACCGAATGTTGCTACGACGTTCTCTTTTGCAATCAGACCGCTGATTGCTGCAACTGCCATCTTCCAGCCGTTACCACCCTGTGTCCATCCAAGCGGAGTAAAGATCCAGCCGATTGCAGAACCGATCTTTGCAAGGATACATTCTGCCTGGGCAGCCTCAAGAGCAGCACCCTCAAGTCCATCGAAACTTAACATACCAAAGCCTGCATCCGTCCATCCGAAATTCATCAAGAACCATAAGATGATGGTTGATAACGTGATGATCGTACCTGCTTTTTTGATGAAAGACCAGCCACGCTCCCACATACTTCTTAATACGTTGCCAACTGTCGGCCAGTGATATGCCGGAAGCTCCATAACGAATGGTGCCGGATCGCCAGCGAACA
>OKUR01001071.1_pt1 | contig 10618 bp, 10 predicted proteins | sample 1606671 | NCBI WGS metagenome assembly OKUR01 (sample SAMEA3882519, study PRJEB24775) | human gut metagenome | biome: human-associated habitat; feature: intestine environment; material: feces | place: Netherlands | collected 2009/2010 | reverse complement strand
TGGTTTCAAGGTTCCTTTCAGCGGGTTTTCTCCCACTTTTCTTTCGTAAGGGCGTAAAAAAGCGTCGGCCGCAGCGCATCGTCCACAAGCGCCGGCCTTTCACAGGTCAGCTGATAAGAAAAGCCACACTTTTCGATCACGCGCTTTGACTTTTCATTGCCGGCATAGTGCGAACACCAGACCCGCTGTGCGCCTTTATCCTCAAAACAATACCTCAGCAGCTCTCGCACGGCTTCGGGGATAAGCCCCTGACCCCAGAACGGGCGACCGATCCAATAGCCGATTTCCGGCTCGCTCCCGATTTCTGGCGCTTCCGTCGGAAACACGCCGATGGAGCCGACAGGCTCGTCTGGCCGTTCCTTCAAAATGACCGCAAACGTGTCCGGCTCCGAGAGGACGGTTCGGATGATCTCGCGGGAGTTCTCCACGCTCGTATGCGCCGGCCAGCCCGCGGCGGGGCCGACGAGCGGGTCGCTGGCGTAGCGATAGCAGCTCTCCGCGTCGCTCTCGCACCACGGACGCAGGAGAAGGCGCGTCGTTTCAAACGTCATTCCTCCCAGTCCTCCTTCGGCTCGCGGTAGCCCTCGATATAGTCCTTGACCTGGCCGATGACGCGCGGCACGCAGGTGGCCACGATGTCGATGCTCTCGCCGTATTCGACGGATTCGACCTTCGCCTCGCGGTAGAGCATATCGAGAAGCCCGCCCTTGTCATAGGGCAGGTGGATCGTCACGCGGCGCGTGCCCTTGTCGAGGAGCTTGTCGATGCGCGCAAGCAGCTCATCCACGCCCTCGCCGGTCTTGGCGCTGATGTTGACGCTGTCCTCCCCGTGCGGGCGGATATCGCCGAAGTAGAGGTCGGACTTGTTGTAAACGCGCAGGCAGGGAATTTGCTGCGCGCCGAGCTCTTCGATGAGCTCGTCCACGATCTGCGCCTGCTCAAGCCAGTGCGGGTCGGAAATGTCGATGACGTGCAGCAGAAGGTCGGCGTATTCGAGTTCCTCGAGCGTTGCCTTGAAGGCCTCGACCAGCTGGTGCGGCAGCTTGCGGATAAAGCCGACCGTGTCGGAGATCACGACATCCAGCGTGTCGGACACCGTGAGAAGGCGCGTCGTCGTATCCAGCGTGGAAAACAGCATTGCATCTGCCAGAATTTCCGATCCTGTCAGTGCATTTAAAAGACTGCTCTTTCCCGCTGACGTATAGCCTACGAGCGCCGCTACCGGGATTTTGGAACGTTTTCTGCCTTCACGAAGGAGCTCTCTGTGCTGGCGTACTTCCTCAAGCTCACGTTTTAACTGCGTAATACGCGTGCGGATCAGGCGCCGGTCGGTTTCCAGCTTTTTCTCTCCCGGTCCTCTCGTACCGATTCCGCCGCCGAGACGGGAAAGCGATGTGCCAAGGCCGGAAAGCCGGGACGCACGGTATTTTAACTGGGCCAGCTCAACCTGGATTTTACCCTCGCTGCTCACGGCGCGCGCCGCAAAGATATCCAGGATCAAAAGCGTACGGTCCATGATCTTGCATTCCAGTGCTTCCTCCAGCCCTTTTAACTGGATCGAGGAGAGCTCATCGTCGCAGATGATGCCCGTCGCATCGCAGGCGCGCACCAGAATTTTCAATTCCTCTAATTTTCCTTTTCCGATGTACGTTCCCGGATGAATGGCCTCCCGCACCTGCACCAGGCGGCCCTCCACCTTCGCACCGGCGGTGCTGGCCAGTTCCGCCAGCTCATCGAGCGATTCTTCTGCGTTTGCGCCGCCGTTTTCCTGTACGCCGACCAGAATCACGCGCTCCTGTTCTTCTCTTAAATCAAACAATCCAACTTCCTCCGTCTGTTATCGGTTCTGGAGAAACGTATTTTCCCGCTGCGCCGCGGTGTTTTCCGGGTATGCTGCCAGAAAATCCGCCATCAGCGACTTCGCGGTATCAAAATCCGCCCGTTTTTCATAGGATACAATCTGGTTGAACAGCAGATTTTCCCGGTCGGAATCCTCTGCCGTTTTGAGTCCTTCCTCGATATACGAGAGTGCACTGTCCGTGTCGTTTTCCGCAAGTGCGCAGAGCGCCAGCCCGTTGTTTGCTGCCGCCGCAAAGCCATCTGTCGAAAGATACGAAGAAAACAGTGCTTTCGCCTCGTCGTTCTGACCATTGGAAAGGTAAACCTCGCCGAGCATTTCCATCGCCGCGCTGCTGCCGTCCTTCATTGCCTTCGAGAACGCTTTGACCGCCTCGTCCTGCTCCTCCAGATAGTAGTATGCGCAGCCGATGTTATAATAATCCTCGGTCGTTTTCGGCTCAATCTTCACTGCCGCTTCGAGGTAACGGTCTCCGTCCGCCTTCATGCTGCTCTCCTGATACAGCTCGTAAATGTCAAGGCAGAGCTGATAGCTCTCCTTTGTCTCCACTGCCGCATCAAAATCCACCTTCGCCTGCTCGTAATTCTTCTGCAGGAAGTACGCGCGTCCCCTAAGGAACAGCGCATCGGCATCGGCCTTTTCTTCCTGAATATTGGTGCAGATCTCAATGGCTCCATCCAGATCTCCGGCCTGTACGCAGGTTTCCGCCTCGTAATACATGACATCGCGCGAAAACTCCGCGTCTTTGTGCTTCATGCTCAAAAGACTGCTCTTGAAAGCCTCTTTTGCCTTGTCATACTCCTGGCTTTTCAGATAAGCGATGCCGAGCGACCGGTAGCTCTCCGCCAGTCGGTCGCCTGCCTTTACGGCTCCCTCCAGCATCGCAATCGACGTTACGTAGTCCTTCTGTTCGATCGCCTCGATGCCCTTTTTATAAAGCTTTGAATTTTTATTTTCACAGCCGCCAAGCACCATTGCCGCCGCCAGAAAAAAGATTACCAGTCTTTTTTTCATTCTGTCACAAGTCCTTCTTTATGCATCACAGAAACAACCTGGTCTACGTATTTTGCACACGTTGCGTCGTCCGGTGCTTCCACCATGACACGGATCACCGGCTCGGTGCCGCTCTCTCTTACGAGGATGCGTCCGTCATCGCCCAGGGCCTCTGCTACGTCTTCTACTGCTTTCTGTACTGCCGGGTTGGCCTTTGCAGCTGCTTTGTTTGCCACGCGGACATTCTTTAAGAGCTGCGGGTAAATCACTACCTCGGCTGTCAGGGTGCTGAGCGGGAGTTTCTTATCTATCAGCACTTCCATCACCATCAGGGAGGTCAGGATTCCGTCACCGGTCGTCGCGTGCTTGCTGAAAATGATGTGGCCGGACTGCTCTCCGCCGAGAGAATAGCCGTTTGCCATCATGTTCTCGCACACGTATTTGTCGCCGACTGCCGTCTTCTCATACCGGATACCGGCGCGGTCACACGCTTTGTAAAGACCAAGGTTTGACATGATCGTGGTCACGATCGTATCTCCGTTTAACTGGCCTTTTTCTTTTAAGTATTTACCGCAGACGTACATGATCAGGTCTCCGTCTACCACATTTCCCAGCTCATCGACAGCGATGCAGCGGTCTGCGTCTCCGTCGTAGGCAAATCCGACATCGAGGTGTTTCTCTCTTACGTATTTCTGAAGCTCTTCGATGTGAGTGGAACCACAGCCGCGGTTGATGTTTGTTCCGTCCGGCTCGTTGTGGATCACATATGTCTTGGCGCCGATGGCATCAAACACGCTCTTGGCTACGGAAGAGGCACTTCCGTTGGAGCAGTCGAGTCCGACTCTCATGTTTTTAAAGGATTTTGTCGGAATCGAGATCAGGTGTCCAATGTAGCGGTTTCTTCCGGCTGCAAAATCCACGGTGCGTCCGATATCTTCTCTCGTTGCGAACGGGATCTTCGGTGTTCCGTCGTCGATGTAGGCTTCGATCTGCGCTTCGATGTCGGCTTCCAGTTTCTGTCCCAGGCCGTTGATGACTTTGATTCCGTTGTCATAGAACGGGTTGTGGCTGGCGGAGATCATAATTCCGCAGTCAAAGTTTTCGGTACGGACAACATAGGAAACGCTCGGGGTGGTCGTTACGTGCAGCAGATAAGCGTCTGCTCCCGATGCGGTCAGTCCTGCTACCAGCGAATATTCGAACATGTAGCTGGAGCGTCTGGTGTCTTTTCCAATGACGATCTGTGCTTTGTGGTCTTTTCCGAAATACCATCCGAGGAATCTTCCCACTTTATATGCATGCTCAACCGTCAGATCAATGTTTGCTTCTCCGCGAAATCCATCTGTTCCAAAATATTTACCCATGGTATGCTCCTTTCCCCTTTCGGGCAGAAAGCGTGTCTGAAATTTTTTGCAATCATTCAAACACGCTTTTTCTGGTTATTCACTCAAATAACAAAATATCGTAATTAGTCGTACAGCTTCTCGCTGTATACGCCGTCCGCAATCAGTTTGCGGAATGCTTCTGTTACGGAAGCTTTGTCTTCCTGATACGTTACGCCGAACCACTCTGCGTCGGTCGGAAGAACTTTTACTTCTGCTTTTCCTGCGTGCAGCAGCTCGTCGATGTAGATCGGAAGGAGGTACTCGCCTTTTACATCTCCCTCTTTCTGTGCAGAAAGGAATTCAACAAAGCCTTTCTCCAGAAGATCAATGAACTCCGGCTGCAGTCCCCACATGTTCATGGAAACAAGGGAGTTTTTGTCGATCGGATCAACCGTTCCGTCTTCTTTTTCAACGCCTGCGCCCTCTGCGGTCTTTACGATGTTTTTCGTCTCGTTGACACCGGTCAGATTTCCGTTTTCATCAACGACGCAGACACCTCTTGTAACACCGCCGTTGTCACTTAAGGTGTTTCCAAGCACGAATCCTGCCATGGAGATCGGCATAACTTCATCCACATCATGCTCCTGTACGAGGTAGTCGTGCAGTTTTACGAACGGATCTTTTCCGTAATAGTCATCAGCATTGATAACAGCAAACGGCTCTTTTACAAGACCTTTGCAGGCAAGAACGGCCTGGCCGGTTCCCCACGGTTTGGTACGGCCTTCCGGTTTTGCAAAGCCTGCCGGCAGATCATCGAGCTCCTGGAATGCATATTCCACCTCTGTGATTTTGCTGATGCGGTTGCCGATGACTTCCTTGAAATCTTTCTCCAGATCCTTGCGGATGATGAAGACTACTTTGTTGAAGCCGGCTTCCAGTGCATCGTGGATGGAATAATCCATGATGATCTCCCCGTTTGGTCCTACTGGCTCAAGCTGCTTGATTCCCTTTCCAAATCTGCTGCCGATTCCGGCTGCCATGATCACAAGTGCTGTTTTCTTCATAGCGTTTTCCCTTTCTCTTTTCCCCTTTTTTCTCTTGTTTATTCTATCAGCAATCGATCCTGTAGACCAATCGTGATTCGCAGCGTTTATTATTATGCTTCTTCCTGCATGCTGCTCAGCTTTGCGGCCTGATCGGCTGCAATCAGACTGTCGATGATTTCATCCAGATCGCCGTTCATGATGGCGTCCAGTTTGTATAAGGTCAGTTTGATTCTGTGATCCGTCACACGTCCCTGCGGGAAGTTGTACGTACGGATCTTCTCGGAGCGGTCTCCCGTTCCGACCTGGCTCTTTCGAAGCTCGGCCATCTCATCGTGCTGTTTCTGCTGCTCTAAGTCGTACAGACGGGCACGCAGAATCTTCAGTGCCTTGTCCTTATTCTTTAACTGTGATTTCTCATCCTGGCAGGAAATGACGATGCCGCTCGGGAAGTGGGTCAGACGGACTGCTGAGTCGGTCGTATTGACACACTGGCCGCCGTTTCCGGAAGCACGGAATACATCGAATTTGTAATCTTTCGGGTCGATCTGTACTTCGACGTCGTCCACCTCCGGCATGATCGCTACGGTCATGGTTGAGGTATGGATTCTTCCGCCGGACTCGGTTTCCGGCACACGCTGTACGCGGTGCGTGCCGCTCTCGTACTTCATCCGGGAGTACGCGCCTGCTCCGTTGATCAGAAGTGTTGCGTCTTTAAAGCCGCCGATTCCGTTTTCATCGGCGCTGGTCAGCTCTGTTTTCCAGCCGCGGCTCTCTGCGTATTTGATGTACATACGGCAGATTTCTGCGGTAAAGAGTGCCGCCTCGTCTCCGCCGGCACCTGCGCGGAACTCTACGATAACGTTCTTGTCATCGTTCGGGTCTTTCGGCAGAAGCAGGACTTTGAGTTCCTGCTCCAGCTCCTCTACGCGTTTTTTCGCATCGGAGAGCTCTTCTTTCAGCATTTCGCGCATCTCTTCGTCGGATTCCTCCTCGAGAAGCATCAGGCTCTCTTCGATGGTCTGTTTCTGTGTTTTATAGTCCTTATATGCGTCTGCGATCGGCTGGAGTTCTGCCTGCTCCTTCATCAGCTTCTGGAACTTCGCCGCATCGGCAGCGACGTCCGGCTCGCTTAACTGATTCAGTACCTCCTCGAGACGCATGAGGATATCATCAAGTTTATCAAACATAAAATGACTGCTCCTTTTTGCTGTTTTCGTCTGTTTATGATGTCATTATGGTGTCAAAATTAAAATTCATTTCTGTCAGGGTTTTTTGTGCCAGATACCGGTCACCACGCGGTCCAGGCCTGCCAGATCTTTCAGAACCTGTACATCGGCAAAGCCGTGGGTTTCCATCAGCTCCCGCACTTCATCTCCCTGATCGTATCCAATTTCAAAACAGAGCTTTCCGCCCTCTTTTAAATAGCTTCCTGCCTGCTCTGTAATCTTCCGGTAAAAGACAAGACCGTCCGCACTGCCGTCGAGTGCCATCCGCGGCTCATGGTCGCGCACCTCTGGCATCAGCTTTTCAATCACATCCGTGCGGATATACGGCGGATTGCTTGCGATCACATCGAAGGTTCCCTCGATGTTTTCAAATAAGTTGCTCTTTACGAACGATGCCCGTCCGCCCGCCTGTACGCCGTTCTTTTCCGCAACCTGTAAGGCTTTCTCGGAGAGATCCGCGCCGATTCCCGTGCAGTCCTCTCTCGTCACAAGAAGCGATATGAGGATGCATCCCGAGCCGGTGCAGAGATCGAGAATCCGTGCATCTTTTGGAAGGCCGCGGAGCGCTTCCTCCACAAGAATCTCGGTGTCCTGCCGCGGAATCAGTACATGCTCATTCACAAAAAACGGGATTCCGTAGAACCACGCCTCTCCGGTCAGCTGCTGCAGCGGAATGTGTTCGCCGCGCTTTCTGACCAGCGCTTCGTACTGCTCCTGCTGTTCTTTTGGCATTTCATCTTCACTGTGTACAAAGTAGGTGCTGTGGCTGATCCCGCAGACATGCTCCAGTAAAAGCCATGCGTCCTGCCGGGCTTCCTCCACCCCCTGCTTTTGTAAGTACAGAATAGCGGATTCCAGTGCAGATTTCAAGTTTTTTCTATCGTGCACACTCATCGGTCACGGCTCCTCATGTTCTTTCTTTTCGGTTTTGGCCGGGTACGTATAACCAAAGTTTTCGTTCAGGTACGCTCTCCAGTCAAACACAGCCTCCACAGCGGCGATCGCAACCTCTGCCATCTCGGCATCCGGCTCGCGCGTCGTCAGGTGCTGCAGCATCAGGCCCGGTTTACTGATCAGGTTGACCAGTTTATTGTCACTTTTTCCCGCCAGGCGGATAATTTCATACGAAACGCCCGCGATCACCGGAATGAGAAGCAGGCGGATCACAATTTTCAGCACCGGGGAATCGACCCGGATGAACATGAAAAAGATGATGCTGATGACGATGACGTACATAAGAAAGCTCGTTCCGCAGCGCTTGTGCTCCCGGGAACTCTTTAAGACGTTTTCCACGTTCAGTTCCAGACCGTGCTCGACGCAGTTGATGCATTTATGCTCGGCACCGTGGTACATGAACACGCGCTGAATGTCTTCCATACGGGAAATGGCTGCCAGATAGCCGAGGAACAGTGCCACACGCACAAAGGCCTCTGCCACCGCGGTCAGTGTCGTTCCGGCTCCCGCTTTGTGCAGCAGTTCGGACAGGAAGTACGGCACCATCAGAAAGAGAACGACGGCGATGACAACGGAAAATGTGACGGTTCCGTACATCATCAGCCTGTCTGTCTTTTCTTTTTTCGCTTTCTGCTGCTCCTCTTCCTCTTTCGTCGCCGGCTTTTTCTTTTCCTCCTCCTCGTCCTCATAGAACGAAGCGGAGTACATAAGGGAACTCATGCCGACGATCATCGAATCGGCAAAGCTGAAGACACCGCGCAGAATCGGAACTTTTAAAAGCCCCTTGTGCTTTGTCAGCGGCTTGTGCTGCTCTACTTTAACCTCAATCTCCCCGTCCGGCCGGCGTACTGCGACGGAATAGCGGTCCTTGTTCATCATCATGACTCCTTCCATCACGGCCTGGCCGCCAATATTGGATGATTTCATAATTTACGTTTACCTCCTCAAAGGGGATTTTCTGCATCCGTAACGCAAGAACGGGCTGAGATCTTCCAACCTCAGCCCGTTTTTCATCTTGCTTGATTCAATTCTTATTTCATGCCGTATTTCTTGTTGAACTTCTCGATACGTCCACGAGCTGCAGCAGCTTTCTGCTGGCCAGTGTAGAACGGATGGCATTTAGAACAGATCTCAACGTGGATCTCTTTCTTGGTAGAACCTGTTACGAAAGTATTTCCGCAGTTGCAGGTAACAGTTGCCTGATGGTATTCTGGATGGATTCCTTCTCTCATTTTATTCACCTCTTCTTAATATTGTTATCTTCTCAGATTTACTCTGATGATTTCGTATTTCAGGCTGACAAAATCTCATCAACCTTGCACAGCTTTCTCATTGTATCACACAATTTTGAAAATTGCAAGCCTTATACTATTTTTTGTTTCTTTAAAATTTGAATCAGTTCGCCGTTGTTTCTGGTGCGGGCAAACATGTTCAGAATATTTTCCACGGCTTCCTCGGATTTCATGCCGTTTAATGCCTTCCGCATATTGTAAACGGCCTCCTGCTCATCCGGTGTCAGAAGCAGATCTTCTCTTCTTGTTCCCGATTTGGCTATGTCGATGGCCGGGAAGACGCGGCGTTCCTGCAGTTTCCGGTCGAGCACGAGTTCCATGTTTCCGGTACCTTTGAATTCCTCGTAAACAACATCGTCCATCTTGCTTCCGGTGTCCACAAGCGCTGTTGCAAGAATCGTCAGGCTTCCGCCCTCGCGCATGTTTCTGGCCGCGCCGAAGAACCGTTTCGGCATGTAGAGTGCTGCCGGATCGAGACCGCCGGAAAGGGTACGGCCGCTCGGCGGAACGGTCAGGTTGTAAGCTCTGGCGAGACGTGTGATGCTGTCGATGAAGATCGTAACGTCTTTTTTACTCTCCACAAGACGTTTCGCGCGCTCAATGACCATCTCGGACACGCGTTTGTGGTGCTCCGGCTGCTCATCGAAGGTGGAATAGATGACTTCCACATTCGATCCCTGAATCGCTTCTTTAATGTCGGTGACCTCCTCCGGACGCTCGTCGATCAGAAGGATGATCAGATACATCTCCGGATTGTTCCGCAGGATGGATTTTGCCGCATCCTTCAAAAGCGTCGTTTTTCCGGCTTTCGGCGGGGAGACGATCATGCCTCGCTGGCCTTTTCCGATCGGACTTACAAGATCCACAATCCGCATCGCCATGCTTCCGCCCGGGCGCTCAAGGCGCAGCCGCTCATCCGGAAAGACCGGCGTCATATCTTCGAAATTGCCGCGGCGCATGATCTGGTCGAGCGGCAGATTGTTGACGCTCTTTAAGTATAAAAGGGCGCTGAATTTTTCGGTTGCGGACTTTACTCTCGTGTTTCCACGGATGATATCTCCCGTTTTCAGTCCGAAACGGCGGATTTGGGACGGGGAAACGTAGACATCGCTGTCGCCCGGCATATAGTTGTCGGAGCGGATAAATCCAAATCCGTCCGGCATGACCTCGAGGATGCCGCAGGCCTCCTGGCCGCTGTCGAGCGTGCTGGTTTCCTGACGCGGTTCCTGTCTCGTCTCTGGTCTTGCTTCCTGACGCAGCGGCTCCTGTCTCATTTCCTGCCCTGCTTCCTGACGCGGCTCCTGTCTTTGCTCTTCCTCACGGTTATTCTGATTATAATTCCGTGGTTCCTGAAATCTACGCTCATTGAAACGCGGCGCTCTTGGACGGTACTCCTGGCGCTCTCCGTTTTCACTGCGCTCTTCCCGGCGGACATACCGCGGTCTCTGGTACGGGCGCGCGGTGCCGTTTTCCGAGGTTTCCCGATTCTGGCGCTCCATACCGTCCTCCCGCTTTTCCTGCGGTTCCTGATTCTGATCCTGTACAGTTTCCGTCTTTTTTTCCTCTTTTAGAACCGCCGGCTCTTCCATGTTTTTCTGGTTTTCTTTCTGATCTTCTTCCAGCATCCGCTCAATCAGCGCTTCTTTCCGCAGGGTGGAAATCCCCTTCATGTTTCTGGATTTTGCCAGCGCTTTCAGCGTGCTCAAAGGCAATGACTCATACTTTTCTCTTGTCATACCATTTTTCCTCTATCTATTCTCTATTTGATTTTCGGTTCTGTTTGGAGTTTTTAAGATATTTGATGCGCGAATATTTTTGCTGCAATTATTTAGAATCTGATTTTTATCATTTTACTGCTGTGGATTTTTCGTTACTGTTCACTCAGCAGTGAAACACTTGCTGTTTCGCTGCGTAAGAAAGTGAT
>OKUR01001062.1_pt1 | contig 10667 bp, 6 predicted proteins | sample 1606671 | NCBI WGS metagenome assembly OKUR01 (sample SAMEA3882519, study PRJEB24775) | human gut metagenome | biome: human-associated habitat; feature: intestine environment; material: feces | place: Netherlands | collected 2009/2010 | reverse complement strand
ATTCGGTCGTACATACAACTTGAAATTGAAACTTAATTTTTAAACTCAAAGCCTAAAGAATTTTAGAATATGAAGAAAAATATATGGATGGTGCTGGCAGCCGCTTCGTTAATGACTGCTTGTGATTATAATGAAAAATATTTTGAAGGTTTTGATGAAACAGACCAAAGTAATGTACAGAAATATACTGTAGAATATACAGAGAAAACTTTCAAAGAAACAGAAAGTGCCAAGGATGTTATTATTCCATGGCTCACCCAGAAATATTATACCTGTGACAATGGTTCGTTTGCTTCTGTAAGTTATATGCAGGAAACCACTGAAATCAAAGAAGTGCCGGTATTGGAGCAAGATTTTGAACGTAATGTCGTAGATAAGGAAGCTACGGATGTGGCTGGATGGTTGAATTATTCTGTAAAAGGAACAGCACCTTGGTATGATAAGGCATATAGTAATAATGTTTATACGGAATGTTCCGCATATAAGGCAGATGGTGAAGTACAGTCATGGATTATCTCACCGAAATTCAAGGCAGAAGTGGGAGATGTATTCTCTTTTGACGTCTGTATCGGAAATTATAAGGGGGATGCTTTAAAGGTGTATGTGTCCTCTACTTTTCAAGGTAATTCGGGCAGTATTACCAATAAGTATACGGAATGGGAAGATGTAACAGATAATTTCTCTATTCCTCAGGAACCGGTTAAAGGCTATGGCTCTATGGCGACGGCAGGAAGTATGAAACTGGATGAATTTGCCGGTAAGAATATTTATATTGCTTTCGTTTATGAAGGGGCTCCTGATGGGGTGACTACCAGTGTGCAGATTGACAATGTGCTGGTAATGAGAAATGAATCGGAAACCATCGTAAACAAAGAAGTGGATGAATACGATTATAAAGAGAATGAATGGGTATTTAAACGTACTGTTCCTTCTGGATTGTTGTTTGAAACCATCACCATGCAGAAAGAAGATTTTCAGCTTGTGGTTGATTATGTGGCGGCAAATTTTGATGAAGGTTATCTGGATACTCAGAAAGTGGGTCAGGGAGAATATTATTATGGCGCAAGTTCTGCTTATGGCAACTGGAATGCAAAAGGATATACGCGTAAAAAGTATTATGATGTAACCGGAGCAATGGCCAATTTGACTACGGATGAAGAGATGGATGCTTATTGTATAGAACAGGTAAAATTGGGACTTGTGAAGTTTATCGAATTAGTTCATCCGGAACCAGTCTTTGTGGACGGACAGGTGATTTATACTAGTACGGGTACCGCTTCTTATGTGGCAAAGATTGTTTGGAGCGAAGAGGAAAGTCGTTTCGTTCTAGAATCATTGGATGAGGCTGAATAAATTATTTTCTTAATAATAAGCAAAAGGGAGTTTAGCTGTAAAAGTATGAACTCCCTTTTCTTTTTCTTATTTGAATGATAAGGTATGAAAAAAAGTGAAGTATGTTTTCTCTTCCTTTTGTCCCTTTTTTGTTTTGCTTGTAGCGATTCTGCGGATAAGGAAGAAATGGAATTTCCGGAAAAGGATAATTTGAAGGTAACTTTTCCTTCGGATTTTTCTCCTGAATGGGCTGCGTCTGTAGCTGGTAAAGAAGTAACAATTGTCAATCCGCTTTTTGTCACTCAGACGTATAGCGGCTCGAAACCTCAAGGAACTATTGTTGTCTCTTCCAAGGTGAAACGTGCATTTGCGGATGTAAACCTCCCGTCGGTTGTTGAATATTCCAAATGGGTAGAAAAGCAGGAGGTTGATAAATTGCTGATTACATCAGAGTTCCCTTTGATTGACCCGTGTAACACACTTCGTATAGGAAGTGAGATGGCTGGGGTTAAAGGTAAAGTGACTTATAGTACTTCCGGTTATCATTTTACATTAACGGAAAAGCCGTCAGTTTCTTATAATGCTCGGTCTGTCGCTCCTACTGTAAATGATTATAATTTGAAAGTGATGAGTTTCAATGCGGAAAATTTTTATATGTATGGTAATACGGGAAATGCAGAAACCTTGCGTCAGCATGCTAAAATCTTAGCTGCATTGAAAGAGGCGAAAGCGGATATTTATGCTATTTGTGAAGTAGAACAGGGAGATTTTACTGTGGATTATCTTTGTAGGTCTTTGAACAATGCGTTAGGGGAAGAACGGTATGCTTGGTTGAATACTCCCGGACAAAAATCATCAAAGGTACAAACAAATGTTTTTATTTATGATAATAGAAAACTAACGTTGTAACCTAATACGAAATATGTAACTTATACGGTGTATGCGGTTTCATTATTTTTTTTGATTGCGTTATACTATTTGAGTAGAAAAAAATATTACGATTTTAAAAGGTAACTTTATGAAAAAACGTTATATATTTATTAGCCTAATAGTTGTTTGTATTGTGATGTTCATTATTACAAGCTTCTGTTCTTTTTTTAGGGTCGAAGGGGATTCAATGAATCCAACGCTTGTCAATAATGATGTTGTGTATGTTAGAAAAACAAAGTCTTTCAAACAGGGAGATCTCATTGCATTTAATTACAATAATAAGCTTCTGGTAAGAAGAGTAATTGCGTTAGAAGGAGATAAAGTAAACATTGACCAGAATGGCTATATATTTGTGAATGATAAAAAATTAGAAGAAAACTATATACAAAGCAGAAAAGACAATCCACTACGTGATGAAATATTTCCTTATACAGTCTCACAAGGACATATATTTGTATTAGGAGATTATAGAACTCATGCAATAGATTCAAGAATGCGCGACTTAGGTGCCATTGATCAAAATCAAATTGTAGGCAAGGTCGTTTTAAGAGTTTATCCGGTGATTCGCTTTTCTGTTTTATAAAGAAAGGGGAAATTAAAATGAGAAAATATAATGGAATAAAAAGAAAGAAAATCATGTTTATTTTTGGTATGGTTTTAATAATAGCAACTTGTTTCTTTTATCTTAATAATGCGAGAATGGATGATTTTACATCATTAATGACTGATACGACTGTACAGTATCAAGAAGAAGGTTCTATGAAAGATTATACAACTGATGTATATCTTAAAGATCAAACGCCTCTTTCTATTACTATCAAGGCAACTCTTCCTAAAGGAACACTTGCTAGAATAGAAGAAACAGATAATACAATTGTAAAGAATGAAACATTGACTTATAGCTTACCAGAACAGCTAAAGGTAGAAGATGTTCAAGCAAATAAGCTTTATCTAGAAGATGATTTAGTTAATTCTATTGGTAGCTATGAGATTAAGAATAATGTATTGACTATGAACTTTGATGAAGAACAGATCAATACGAATGCTGAAACAGAATTAAAGATAGCATTGGTATTGGATACAGATTCATCTCATATTACATATAATACAAATGGTAGTGCTACATTATTATTTAATAATAAGAAGATTGTATTGAATAAATATGTAGAACAGCCTCAAGAAACAACAATCGTACAACAAATAGATGAACAAATTGTAAAAAAGGAAAACAAGAGTATTCAAACACCATCACTTGCACCTCGTACAAATACTCCTGTTACAGTTGCAGATGATTCTTCTACCTCTGAACCTCAATCTGGAAATAGTGTGGACTTTGGAGAACATATTGTTTCTGCAAAAGTCAGCAAGATACAAAATGGAGAATGGATTGAAGCAAAAGAGTTCGAAGATGGTGACCATGTCATGGTAGATATTGATTATAAATTACCAGCTGGAGTGGTTGATCAAAATACAAAAACAATTACTTATAAGATTCCTGAAGCTATTAAGCTATCAGATGAAGAATCAGGTATTGTATATGCATCAAATGGTTTAGCAGTAGGTACATATCATATTACGACAGATGGTAAAATCACAATTCATTTTAATGTGGAATTTGCGACTGGTGAACCATTTGCAGGTTATATTACATTCTCAGGTACTTTATCTGCGCAAGATGCAGGAGAAGGTGGAAGAGTAACATTTGGTGGAGACGGTGGAGAAATCACTATTAATCCTAGCAGCGAGCAATATGATTTAAATATGTCTAAGAAAGCTACATTGAATGGTGATGGCACAGTAGGATATACAATTATAGCGAGTACAAATAATGGGACTGAAGGAACTGTTAAGATTGAAGATAAGTTCTCAGACTGGGATTCTGCCACTGCAAAGTATGATACTAACAGTTTCAAAGTAACAAAGATTGATAGGAATGGTAATAAGACAGATGTAAATGCTAAACCAAGCATTAATGGTAACTCATTTACAATTGATAATCTTCCTCAACTTGAAGCTGGAGAAAGCTATGAAGTAACTTATAAAGCAACAGCAACTCCTGATAATGTGGATGGTTCTGGTTCACTTACAAATAGCGTAAAGGGTACTAGTGGAGAAACATCAAGAGAGACATCTACTACAATTCAAATTTCTAATTCAATGATTTATAAGCATGGAGGTTATGATCAAAATACAGGGAAGATGAATTGGTTTATCACTATTAATCCAGATCAGAAGGATATAAGTGGTTATGTTTTGAAGGATAAGATTGATAATGGTTTGACTATTCCTACTCCTTTGACAGTAAAGAAGAGCGATGGTACTACATTTGAAATCACATCATTACCATATACATTCCCTTATGGTTCTAATGATACATATACAATTGAATATCAAACAGATGCACCAAAAGAAAATGGTAATGTAAACAATACAAGTACTATTGAAGGTGATGGTAAAACTTATGAAAGTAGTGCAGATGTTGGTGTATGGCATAGAGATTGGGGTCTTACAAAGACTGTATCAAGTCAATCAGTTTCTGATGATGGTAAGACTTTAACTAATAAATGGCAGGCTTATGTTACTTTACCTGATAAAGAGATTACATCTGTCACATATTCTGATGTAATTAAGAATGGTACATCTTCAGATGATAAAGGTTTTAATGGTGAACATTATGCGATTCTATCTGAGTTAAAACAGGAAATTTTAGCTAATATCCAATTAAAAGATAAAGATGGAAATGTGGTTCCAAATAGTGATCTTAATATTACTATGAAATTCTACTCAGATGAAGATAAGAAAAAAGAAGTTACGGCAAATGATGCACATGTAAAATCATTTGTAGTGACTGTAAAGAAAAATGACAACAGTGCATTTATTGGTCAGTCTTTACTTATTTCTTCATATCATACAATTGCGGATTTGAAGGATGTTAAAGAAGGAATCAGTTATCAGTATGTTAATAAGGGTATTGTGAATAAGAAAGAATCAGAAGCAAGTGTGCATTATACTAAGCCTAAGAAGTTAGTGAAACAGGGCTATGGTAAGGTGAATGGCAGTCAAAATGAGAAATATTCTTCTGGTAAAGTTGATACGAACTATCTAAGTCGTAATGGAAAACTTTATTACAGAATCATATTTACACCAGATTCTAATGAAAAATACAGCTTTACTGATACATTACCTAAGGGTACAAAACTTGTAGAAACTGCGTTACGTTCTGATTATAAAACTAGTACATATAAATCTAATCCAGCTGATCGTAGTTCACCAGAAGCTGTTTATTATTTCAGTGATTACTGGGAACAGTATTATGATGGTGATCAAAACAATACTGATATAAGTAAGTACTTTAAGTATTCTTATGATCAATCTACCAACAAAGTAACCTTTACATTTATGCCAGGTTACAACAGAACAGATGGAGATTGGTCTACAAATAGAAATAATCCTAATGGCGCAATTGCGGTTTATTATGCTGTAGATATCACAAATGATGAGTTCTGGAATGATTTAAAGAATGAATCAAAGAATTATTCAAATACATTAGAATATGAGGGTAAAAAACAAACACAGCATACAGAAGTAAATAGAGAAACACAAAATGTTTCTAAAACAGCTAAACAAATAGAGAACACTACAAATGTAGAATACTCTGTTGTAATTAACCCAGCAGCTAAGGATTTAAATCCTACTTCAGATAAATTTACATTAGTCGATCAATTGAGCCATGATTCAAAAATCACATCATATCTTAATTTATCTAAACTAAAGCTCTATGAATATGATTCTAAAGCTGAAGATCATAGAGGAAACATTATTGATGTGAGTCGTTATCAGATGACAATAGATGAATCAACACATAAGCTTACTATCACAATACCAGATGAACTCGCTTGTGTACTTGTTTATGAATATGATTTTGATGTAGCTAATCTTAATGATCCATATATTCAAAATAACATCTCTTTAAATGGACAACATAGCTCTGGTGCTAACTTAAAGATTGATACACATCATGCTTCAGCAGGTGTTGTAAAGGGTAAGATTATTATTTATAAGGTAGATAGTAAAGATTACTCTAAGAAACTTGAAGGTGCCAAATTTAGAATGTGGAAGTTTAATACAGATACACATGATTGGGATGTTGTAACATATGAAGGTGAAAGTGTCTTTGTGACAAACAAGGATGGAGAACTCGTCTTTGCGCAGGCTCATGACGACAGTATCTTAGAACCTAATACGCTTTATAAATTTGAAGAAGTTGAAGCACCATCTGGATATGATAAAGAGAATAAAATATATTATTTCTCTCTTTATAATGCCAGTGAAAACAAGACAAAACTAGATGCGATTGATGCATTAAATGCATCTAATATTGGTGGATATACAGGCTTAAACACTTATTCAGATATTTCTTATCTGCCTAATAATAAAGAAATCTCTGTCTATGTACCGAATAACTCTAATAGTATTTCTGTAAAGAAGGTCTGGGTTGATTCTGATAATAAGGAAACAACTGATCATCCATCTTCTATTAAGTTGAACTTAATACAGAATATCCAGACACCTACAGGTGTTAATGTGAATACTTATATATATACGAAATATGATTGGGAAACAAGTAATCGTGTGATTGATAACCAAACACTCGTAGTTAAGGAAGGTGGATCTATTAAGATGACTCTGCCTGTCTCATGTGTTCCTGGTCAAGAAGCAAATGTTGTGACAGTCGAAGGAGCCACTGATTATAGCTTCTCCAATGATAATCAATATTGGGGTCATGCTATATTGACTATTAATAATGTCACACCAGATATGAACTTAAGAATCAAACTAAATGATGCTGGTGATTATCAGGTTAAGTATGATTATGATAAGGAGTATGAAACAACCAAGAATGTTGTTGATACAGTCACATTAAATGATTCTAATAATTGGAGTCATACATGGACAAAAGCAAGTCTTCCTAAAAAGGTAGATGGTAAAGACTGTATATATACAGTCGAAGAAGAAGTCCTTTCAGGATTTCAGGTAAGTTATACAAATAACGATGGAATACTTGAAGGAGACATTACTGTCACAAACAAGAAGTTAGACAGTACAGAACTTCCAGATACTGGAGGTATAGGTAATTTAGGTTATTACGCAATAGGTGCTCTATTTGTTACAGCAACTCTATTGGTTTATATAGTAAATCTTAGAAAAAAGGGGGCTTCTAACCCGTAATAACAAACTATTATTGTTTTTCATTGAGAAAATGGTTTTATAAAAGACAAAAGGGAGGAAAAGGAATATGAAACTATTTAAGAAATTCGCAAGTTTCGTACTTGCATTCGCAATGATTATGGCTATCGCCATGCCATCAGTTGTAAAAGCAGCAGGTAATGGTTCTATTACTATTACTGGTGCTAATGCTGGCCATACTTTTGAAGCATACCAGATTTTCGCAGGTGATGTATCAGGTAGCACACTTTCAAACCTTAAGTGGGGTAGTAGTGTAAATGCTGAAGGTCAGATTGCATTAGGTGATGCTAAGGCTAAGGCTAAGAGCTTAAATGATAGTTCAGCTGCAAAAACTTTTGCATATGAAGTATCTAAATATTTAGCTACTGCATCTGGTACAAGTGTAGCAGAGGGTAAAAACTATAAGATTAACAATTTGACACCAGGTTATTATTTAGTAAAGGATAGAGATGGTTCAGTTTCTGGACAGGATTCTTATACTAAGTTCATTTTAGAAGTTGTAGGTAATGATGTATCTGCAAAAGTAAAATCAAGTGTTCCTACTTCAGAAAAGAAAGTAATGGATGCAAATGATACTGAAGGCACAAAAACAGAATGGCAGGATTCTGCAGACTATGATATTGGGGATGCAGTTCCATTCCAGTTAACTGGTACTGTAGCTCAGGATTATAATGATTACAAAGGTGCTTATCAGTTAGTATTCCATGATACTTTATCAAATGGTTTAACATTTAATGCATCTTCTGTTAAAGTATATGTAAATGACAGCGATACTCCAGTTGCAACAAATCAGTATACAATTACATATCCTGCAACTGATAATCACTCTTTTGATGTAACTATTCATGACGTAAAATCTTTAGGGACTGATGTATCAAAAGTAAGAGTTGAATATACTGCAACATTAAATGAAAATGCAATTATTGGTTCTTTAGGCAACCCAAATAAAATGTATATGGAATTCTCTAATAACCCTAACAATGAACAGGGTGGAGATAAAGGCCAGACACCAGAAGATAAAGTAATCGTATTTACATATAAAATAGTTATCAACAAAATTGATTCTCGTAGAATCCCACTTGCGGGTGCAGCCTTCAAATTAGAAAAAGTACTTACAAATGGTGAAAAGAAATTAGTAAAAGAATATACAATTGGTGCCGATGAAAACGATCCTGAGAAAACAAAATTTGAATTCACAGGTTTAGATGATGGTCAATATATTCTTACAGAAACAGTTGCTCCTGAAGGGTATAACACAATGGACCCAATCACATTTAATGTCATTGCATCTCACGATACAGAATCTGCTGATCCAAAGTTAACTGATTTAAATGGTAATCCTGTTAATGGTGAAATTGAATTTACTGTCAACAAAGATAAAGGTACATTAACTGCAGCTGTAGTTAACTACCAGGGTGATGAACTTCCAAGTACTGGTGGTATGGGTACTACAATTCTATATGCTGCTGGTGTAATCTTAATTCTTGCAGCAGGTGTATTCTTAGTAATGCAGAAAAAAGCTGAAAATAAATAATTCAAAATAGAAAGGAGATGTCCTATAATGAAAAAGAAGATAATTAATCTATTTATCGGAATACTTTTTATTGCAGGACTCTCCTTGCTTATTTATCCAAGCTTTAGTAATTATTGGAATCAAAGACATCAGACAAGAGCCATAGCTGGATATGAGGAAAAGGTCGAAGACCTGACTGAAAAACAGTATGAAAAGCTCTGGAATGATGCCATTTTATACAACAAAAATTTAAGACATACAATGTATGCCTTGAATGATGACGAAAAAAAAGTATACAATGAGACTTTAGATGTTACTGGGACTGGTATGATGGGTTATGTAGAAATCCCTAAGATCAATGTATCTTTACCTATTTATCATGGTACAGATGCTGAAATCTTACAGATTGCGATAGGACATATCCCAGGTACATCATTACCAGTAGGAGGAGAAAGTACTCATTGTGTTATATCTGGACATCGAGGATTACCAAGTGCCGAACTTTTCACTGATATAGATCAGTTAAAGATAGGTGATACATTCATGCTTCAGATATTGGATCAAACTCTATATTATGAGGTCGATCAAATTAAAACTGTTCTTCCTACAGAAAAAGATGATTTAAAGATTGTAGAAGGACAGGACTATTGTACACTGATGACTTGTACACCTTATGGTGTCAATACCCATAGACTACTTGTCAGAGGTCATCGTATTAATAAGACAAATCTAAGAATTAGAAGAGATCTAGTAAAAACAGATCCAGTTATTCTAGATATATTCTGGATACTATTTGCAATTATTATTGCATTTATCTGGTATCTCACATCAAAAAAACATAAAGAAAGGTGATGACAGCAATTATTATGGATAAAAGCTTAAAGAAAATTATATTATGTTTTACAGTTATATTATCAGTTGCTGTATTCAATTTATTCCAGGTAGCTGCTGTTGATGTCAATAAGAAATGCTCGTTGACGCTTAATGAATGTTTATCAGGATTGAATGTTCATTTATATCGTGTTGCAAGTGTCTCTAAAGATGGCACTTATGAATATACAGATGAATTTAAAGATGCAGAAAATACTTCTATTGATTTAAATAAGCTAGAAACAAGTGAAGAATTAAAAAATGCAGCTATGACTTTAAAAGGATATTCTGCAAACAAAGAAGGTATGACTAAGGTAACAACTTCTTCTACTTTAACTTATTCAAACTTAACTACAGGTCTTTATTTGGTTGTGGCAGATAATTTAGTAATAGATGGTAAGACATATACTTATTTACCTTATCTTATTTCTTTGCCACAAAGTACTAAGTATGATGTATCTATTAATTTTGTGAAATATTCAGAAGTTTATTCTCATGAATATAAAATTATTAAACAGTGGAAAGACAATGGCTCAACTCATCCTAACTCAATAGAAGTAGAACTTTATGATGGAAATACGTTTCTTAAAACAATCACTTTAGATGCAGCTCATAACTATGCTTATTCATGGAAAACTGAACAAGTAATGAACTACAGTATTAAAGAAAAGAATGTAAAAGGGTATAAGGGTATTGTATCAGTAAGTAGTAATGATGCAAAAACAGAATATGTTATTACTAATACAAGTACATCTAGTACTGGTTCTCATGTAAA
>OKUR01001044.1_pt1 | contig 10807 bp, 8 predicted proteins | sample 1606671 | NCBI WGS metagenome assembly OKUR01 (sample SAMEA3882519, study PRJEB24775) | human gut metagenome | biome: human-associated habitat; feature: intestine environment; material: feces | place: Netherlands | collected 2009/2010 | reverse complement strand
TGGTACTCGCCCTTGGTGTAGAACATTCCGCACAGGCAGCCGCAGCCCAGAGAGAGGTCAACGATATGACCAATGAACTCCTGCGCAAGAACGCAGAAAAGCTGAAGATTGCTACTGTAGAGACTGCCAAAGAATCCGAGCGTGGAATCGTAGATATTGAAACCTTAAAAGCAACCAATGAATCGCTGATCGCAACCTTCGATGAAGTCATGCAGATCCAACAGGAAGGCCGCCAGAAACGTCAGCAGGCAGAGGTGGAAATGCAGCGCATCGAAGCTGAACTGAAAGCGAAGCTGTTACAGGTTCAGGGGTAAGCGTTTGGTGGATGACATACAGGCCGGAACAAGTAGATTCTGTTTTTTTATGAGGAGAAAGCGGCGAAGAGTCCGTAGGTAAAAAGGCAGCCGGTAATTTTGGATACCGGACTGATTCGCTGAATAATCTTGATGATTATTCGGCTCAGCAGTCCTCTGGATTTCGTGTATGAAACACGAAACCAGATCCAAATTACCGGCTGCCTTTTTACAACGGACTCTAATCGCCGCTTTCTAGGGTTATAGGACAAAACGTGTTGATGGCTAATCCCAGCCATCAAACGTTCTATCCACATTATGTAAGTCGCTCCAAACAATTGCATCACCCCAGATTGAAAGACTCTTTTCCAATCGATTCTTCTCATTCATTCGCTGATAAATAGATGTGATACTCTGTTCTGTGGGCATGACTTTTATTATTTCTGACAAAGGAAGAGGTTCTGGTGAGTGCATATAACACCACCAGTACACCGCTTTTATTCTTCTTTCGATAGATAAGCCCCTATGATTTCTTAACATTTCCCGGAGTCTTGAATTAATTCCACCTTCAATTCGGTTATTAGTAGATGGTGTTGAAAAATCATTCTTTAAGTTTTCGTCAAGGTATGTAAAAAGAGTTTTTTCTTTAAGCAACTTAAGCAACGATCTTTCAGCTTTTAATATTCTCTCATGCGTAGGTCTTGATTTTCCATTCTCATCTATAGTCATTTCGTCAAGAAAGTCTTGATACTTTTTAATCCAATTGATAAAACGTTCCACCCATATCTGGGATTCCTTTTTACTTTTGATTTTCAGTAGATCTTTGACCAGCATATAAAGTTCTGCGCCAGCGGCAGTGTTAGGGCGAGAAGTTATATATCGTTTTACTTGACAAAACACATGGAATACACACCTTTGATGTTTTGCTTTTGGCCATGCCTTTTTGAGTGCTTTTGCAAACCCTGTACCCCCATCAGACACTACCATCCTTGGCTCAGCGATACGTTTCATCAAAGCGATCCAGGCTCCTGCATGTTCATAACGACACAAATACCATCCCAACACATGCTTTTCATCACAGCAAATCAAAACGCATGCTTTCCGACTAAGATAGATCCCATCGAGAAATACTACATCTCTAGTTTCTGCTATCTTTGGCGGCATAGCCCATATATCCCAGAACTTTGCTGTCTTTCTTCTAAAGGATCTTCCTTCTCCAGACATTGTTGATTGAGATTCTTTTCCAAACAGCCAATCCAAAAAGATTTGCAGTTCTTTGGATTCATTATTAATTTTATGCGTTAGTGACGTTTTGCAATTCTTACAAAGCCAACGTTGCGAACCAGCTTTTGTCTTTCCAGACTTCACACATTTCATACCACAAACAGGACAATTTACTTGATTCATCTAATCTTCCCTCCATGGTTCTTATTTTAAGGAAGATTAAAAACCGTTAGTCCCTTTATTTTCAAGGGTTTGGAGACTTTTTATCAACACGTTTTGTCCACCCTCAAAGTTGTTTAAAAAAAGATTAAACCGCCTTCAGCCCTTTATTTTCAAGGGCTGAAGGCGGTTTCTATCAACACATTTTGTCCTATAACTCACAAAATATCAGGGAGCTGCAAAACAGCTCCCTAAATCACATACAATTATTCTTCTACATTCTGCACATCATAATACTTGATCAGCGCCTGTGTCCCAAGATCTCCAAGCCCTTCCTGTGCCAACTCTTCATAATTTGACAGTACCAGACTCAGCACCTCAAGACTCAGTCCGCTCATATTTGCCTCAGTCAGCGCAAGCTTCATATCCTTGATGAAATGCTTCATAAAGAATCCCGGTGCATAATCTCCGGCAATGATCTTTGGTCCGAAAGCATCCAACTGTTTGCTTCCTGCTGCCCCGGTAGAAACAGAATTAAAAAGGACATTCAAATCCAGTCCTTTGGCCTGCGCATAGGAAAAGGCCTCACATACACCACTTAAGGCACCGGCGATCATAATCTGATTAGCAAGCTTTGCATGCTGTCCACATCCGGCTTTTCCCTGATAATTGATGTTTGTTCCCATTGCTTTGAAAAGCTCCACACAAGCTTCATAATCTTCTTTCTCGCCGCCGACAAGGATGGATAATGTAGCGTTTTTTGCTCCGGTATCCCCACCTGTTACAGGCGCATCCAGCACATGGAATCCTTTTTCTGTACCTTCTTTGGAAATCTTCTCCGCAAGCATAGGACTCGTAGTCGTCATATCGATCAGATAAGTTCCCGGATCTGCATTTTCCAGAATACCGCCTTCATCAAAATAGACCTCTTCCCCATCTCTCGGGAAACCAACGATAGTGATCACAGCATCACATCCCGGTACACATTCCCTGATAGACTCATGGAATATTGCGCCCTCACTGATCACATCTTCAACCTTTGATCTGGTTCTTGCATAGATATGTAGCTCATACCCTGCTTTCATAAGGTTGCGCACCATGGATTTTCCCATGATGCCAACACCGATAAATCCAATTTTTTTCATAGTGAACTCCTCTACTTTGGACTTACAATCTTTCCTGCCACCGCGCAGCTTGCCGCTGTTTTCGGAGATGCCAGATAAATCTCGACCTTAGAAGTTCCCATACGTCCAAGGAAGTTACGGTTGTTGGTTGCAACCACACGTTCTCCGTCTGACAGAATTCCTCCGGTACGTCCACAGCAAAGTCCGCAACCCGGATGGGTAATGATCGCACCTGCCTCAGATAAAGTCGTAAGGATTCCCATATCTGCTGCCTGTTTGTAGATCTTACGGCTCGCCGGAGTCACGATCAGTTTTACAAAATCCGCAACTTTTTTGCCCTTTAACACTTCTGCTGCTGCCTGAAGATCCTCCAGACGTCCGTTTGTGCAAGAGCCGATAAATACCTGATCGATCTCGGTTCCTTCTACCTCGGATACATTTCTGATTTTGTCAACCTGTGACGGAAGGGCCATAACCGGTACAAAGTCCTCTGCTTTATAAGTGATCGTTCTCATATAAGTTGCATCCGGATCACCAACCAGACTCTTCTGATAATCATTTAATTCAATATTGCAATACTCGGCAGTTTTCTCATCCGGTGTGAAAAGTGCGCATTTTGCTCCTGCTTCGATTGCCATGTTTGCCATTGTCATACGGCTTGCAACTGTCATATTTTCAATGGTGCTTCCGGCAAATTCAAGTGCTCTGTAAGTAGCACCGTCTGCTCTCAAATCACCGATCAGTCGTAAGATGATATCCTTTGACATGACATTTTCCGGAAGTTCACCATCGATCACAACTTTGATCGTCTCCGGTACCTTGATCCACATCGTTCCAGTTCCAAGGATACTCGCCATCTCGGTATAACCGATACCAGATGAAAATGCTCCAACACAACCATAAGTTGTGGTATGGCTGTCGGTTCCGAATGCGATATCACCCGGTTTAACATAGCCAGCCTCTGTCATCAGCTGATGGCAGATTCCGTCACTTCTGTGTACATGTGTAAGTCCGTATTTATCTGCAAATGCATCTCCGGTACGAAAATGTCTGGTATCATCCTGCTGACTTGCCGGAACCAGATGATCATAGATCAGAACAACCTTGTCCGGATCATGCAGTTTCGTAAATCCCATTTCTTCAAATTTTTCTGCCACAAAGGGGATGAAAATATCATGGATCATCACGCGGTCAACGTTAACCGTCACAATGTCTCCCGGCTTTACGGCTTTTCCTGTATTGTGTCTGATAATTTTTTCAATAATCGTCTCGCCCATTTTCTTCTCCTTTCCGGTTAATCCAGTCCATTCAGCTTGCGCATGGCTTTTACCAGACCGCCAGCCTGAATAATGCTCATCAGATTCTCCGGCAGAGAAGCAATCGGATATTCCTTGCCATTATAATCCACATGCTCATTCATCACTACCGTGATCTCGTCGCCCTCTTTCATATCATCATAAAGATCCGGCTGTTCAATCAGAAGGAGTCCGTTGTTGATCGAATTACGGAAAAAGATCCTTGCAAATGATTTGGCGATCACACACTGCACACCCATTGCCTTGATGATCTCCGGTGCCTGTTCTCTTGACGAACCGCAACCAAAGTTCTTTCCTGCTACAATGATATCCCCCTTCTGGATCTGTCCGGCAAGTTCCGGACGAAGAGGAGAAAAGCCATACTGCTTCATATCATCGATTGTCTTGAGTGCAAGGTATTCAGTTGGAATAATGATATCGGTATCAATGTCATCTCCAAGAACCCATACACGTCCTGTAAATTTATCCATCTTATGTCACCTCGTCAAACGTAATTTCGTCTCTTACACATCACTTGCCAGTGCAATTTCTCCGGCAATGGCAGATGCTGTAACGGTTGCAGCCGATCCAAGATATACCTTGGAACTCGGATGTCCTGCACGTCCCTTAAAGTTGCGGGTTCCTGTACTGATCAGGACTTCATTTTCACCGATTACGCCCTGGCAGCTTCCCCAGCATACACTACAGTTCGGGTTCATCACGATCGCACCTGCATCCATGAAGATGTCGATCAGTCCTTCTTCCAGAGCCTGTCTGTAAATAGTCTGACTTGCCGGAACAACAAGGAATCTTACTTTTTCAGATACTTTCTTTCCTTTGATAACCTGTGCGCCTACACGGAGATCTTCGATACGTCCGTTGTTGCAGGATCCAAGGAATGCCTCATCAATCTTGATACCTCGCACGTCTTTTGCCGGCGCAAGATTGTCTACAAAATCCGGTTTTGCAACAACCGGCTCTACCTTGGATAAGTCAAATGTATATTCTCTTACATAATGCGCATCCGGATCGCTGTGATATACAGCCTTTGGCTCGCGTCCATGCTCTTTTAAATATTCCATTGCCACATCATCAACTTCAAAAATACCGGTCTTAGCTCCGGCTTCTACTGCCATATTGCAAAGTGCGATACGGTCACTGATTGTCAGAGTCTTCGCGCCCTCTCCGGTAAATTCCATCACCTGATAGTTACATCCGTTGGCTCCGACTTCACCGATGATGGTGAGGATCAGATCTCTCGCATATACACCTTCCGGCAGCTTTCCAACCAAGTTGAATTTCACAGTCTCCGGTACCATTACCCAGGAAGTTCCTGTTACCATACCGTAAAGGAAGTCTGTACATCCAACACCGGTTCCGAATGCACCAAGTGCACCGTAAGAACAGGTATGGCTGTCTGCACCAAAGATCAGTTCTCCCGGACGAACATAATTTTCCATCATAATCTGGTGGCATACACCTTTCCCTTCCCAGAAATCAATGTGATTTGCCTTTGCAAAATCACGCATCTTCTTCTGGGATGCGGCTGTCTTTGGACAGTCAGACGGTACGTTATGATCTACGATAAATACCAGCTTGCCTGTATCTGCAATATGTGGATTTTTTAATTTATTATTATACATATCAACGGTAAGATGTGTAGTTCCGTCATTACTCATCAGGCGATCCAGTTCTACTGTATGGATGTCACCCGGCTTTACGCTTTCCACACTGGCTGCCGCTGCAATGATCTTTTCAGCAATTGTCATTCCCATCGTCTATTCCTCCTCACGGTTCAGAGACGCAATAAGTCCGCCCTGATTCAAAATATTCTGCATATATTCCGGCAGTTTTGTGCAGGAATAAGTCTTTCCGTTGGCAACCGCTGTTCCCTCGGACATATGAAGCTCCAGGGTATCTCCTGTCTTCACAGCATCCGGAAGATCCTTACAGACAATTGCCGGAAGTCCGATATTAATGGCATTGCGGAAAAAAATACGGGCAAAAGATTTCGCAATGACTGCCTTTACTCCAAGTGCCTTAAGAACGCCCGGTGCCTGTTCTCTGGAAGATCCGCATCCGAAGTTCTCTCCTCCCACTACAAAATCTCCCGGTTTCACCTTCTTGGAAAAATCCGGATCCAGTGACTCAAATGTGTGACTCTTCATCTCATCCAGATTCGGCAGAAGCAGGTACTGGGATGCAATGATCTGATCGGTATCGAGGTCATTATGAAATTTAAAAATTGTTCCCTTATCCATAAAACAAGTTCCTTTCTGATTGTTATCCATTTCCGGGTTAACATTCCTCTGTTACCCTTTTCGTCCTATATTCTAACACAAAACGTCATATAATTAAAATGTATATTTTTAATACTTAATATAACTTCAAGTTATAAAGTCATTTTCCTGTGATCAGCGCAAAATATCCCCACTCCCACAGAAGTTCTTCAAAACTGTTCTCAAGATATTCCCGGATATCTTCTTCCTCATATCCGGTCATTCTGGAGATCACCACCATATAATCCCGGAGTGTTTCGTAGGGAAGTGCTCCCCGTCCCTCTTTCTGCCACCGGAGAAAAACAGCCTGGCGAATGGTGGCATATTCCATACCGATCCACTGCATATGAACCAGGGCATCTTCCAGATCTCCTTCTGATGTCAGAAGATCCGAATATACTTCGTTGGTAAGAAAGCTTCGGAGAAGATTTTCATATGCACGAAGTTCCCGGTAAAAATCCTCCCAGGCTTCCGTCATTTCCTCTTCCTCATACTCTTCCGATAATTCCTCCGCCAACTCCGTCACCGGCTCCAGATACTTCCGGTAAAGTCCTTCTTTCCAGTAATTTACAGCCAGATCCTGCAAAAGTTCATTGCATTCGTCCATAGTATCCAGAACAGGCAGGTCTATCTCGCTGATAGCTCTTTCCAGCTGGTGAATTGTCTTCTCTGAAAAATAATCTTCCACAAGCTCTGTGGTAAGCGGCGTGTTCCGGTGAAGTTCCTTCAGAACATAAAAACTTTCAAGAAGGGTTTCCTCCGGTGTTTTTTCAGGATCCATTATAAGATCCATAACCTTCCGGCGCACAAGAAAAAGCGGCTGTTCCTTTTCTTTTGGAGTTTCCGGAAAAGCGATTCTTTTCTTCTCCTTCCAGATGTCCAGGACAGCCGGGCAACAGGGCATCATGGTCGCTTCCTTATGATCCTGAAATTCATGGATCTCCCTTGGAAAAATCTGGCAGGTCTCTGAAAGCATCGAATCCCCATAAGCACTTACCAGATAGCACAGTCTGTTCTTTGCCAGGAAAGGACAGTCGTGCTCTTCCGTCATCTTCATGATCCGGCTGCCGTCCTTTTTCATGGTATAGGCCTGCAGGCAGCTTCTGTGTCCGGGCACCTCTGACGGCGGCTGGATGGTTTTCCAGTTTCTGTAGGTTTCATCATCTATGTTGATCTTCCATTCCCTGCAGCAGCTGATGGTGCATTTGTCTGCAATACAGGTAAATTCGTCGTAATAATCAGGTTTTAATAATTCCATGTTTCCTCCATATTCTTTATTTTCCAGCTCCAATGTCTCCTGTTTGCAAAATGGACATGAGTTGACCTGTTTTATTTTCCCCGTAAACACAGAAAAGCGGAATTCTATCCGCTTTCTCTGATATTCTGTGTATTCGTTTTTATTCTGCATTCTCTCCCAAAAGTTGTCTGTGCACCTTCCGCCTTACAAACCAGAAACAGGTCACCTGCATGATGATCGTAAGGATCCATGATGCCGGATAAGAAATAAACAGTACTTTCAATGATCTGTGAACCGGGAAGATTCCGAAGATCCACACAATTCGAAGGCCGACCGTTCCGATAATAGACAGGATCATCGGCACACCGGAGCGTCCCATTCCACGCAGTGCTCCCGGAAACAGATCCATCTGTCCGCAGAGGAAATAGGTAACTGTGGTATAGGCAAGAATCTCCATTCCGCATTGGATAACCTTAGGGTCTTCCGTATAGATCTTCAGGAGCTGCGGACCGAAAAAGTATGCACCACAGCCCATGGCAAAGGATACGACAAAGGACAGGATCATACAGTCAACAAGTACCCGGTCCATACGTTTCGGTTTCCGAACACCGTAATTCTGGCTGGTAAAACTCATACATGCCTGGGTAACCGAATTCACGGACACATACAGAAATCCAAAAATATTATTGGCTGCTGTATATCCTGCCATAGCAATGGAACCAAAGGAGTTTACAGAAGACTGAAGAAGTACATTGGAAAAATTGATCACTGTACTCTGGATTCCCGCCGGAACTCCCACCTGGAAAATCTGTTCCATGTAGGCACCATTGATCTTCAGTTTGGAGAAACGAAGCTGATAACTTCCTTCCGACCGGTACAGACAGGTCAGTACCAGCACACAGGAAATCAGCTGTGAAATAATTGTTCCAATTGCAACCCCGGCAACTCCCATATGAAAAAGAATAACCAGTATCATGTTCAGCGCGGCATTTGCAATTCCGGAAATGATCAGGAAGATCAATGGCCTTTTTGTATCACCGATCGCCCTTAAAATGGCCGCCCCATAGTTATATAACATAAAAAATGGCATTCCCATAAAATAGATCCGCATATATAAGGCAGACTGCCCGATCACATCATCCGGCGTTCCCATAATTTCAAGTGCCCACTTTGCAAGAAGCACCCCGATAACTGCCATCATAATTCCACTGATCAGCGCAAGTGTGATCGAAGTATGTACTGTTTCCGACATCTCCCGGTCTTTGCCCGCTGCATAAAATCTGGCTGCAAGAACATTGGCACCAAGTGAAATTCCGATAAACAGGTTCGTAAACACATTAATCAGTGCTGTTGTGGAGCCGACTGCGGCAAGTGCCTGACTCCCGGAGAATCTTCCTACCACGATGATATCCACTGCATTAAACGCAAGCTGCAGAATTCCGGAAACCATCAGCGGAATGGCAAAAGAAACCAGCTTGTCCATAATGGTTCCGTTACACATATCTATTTCGTACTTATTCTTACTCAACTCTATCGCTCCCTCATCCATATGCCAGCACCACCGGAAGCCCCTTCCGGTCTGCCGCCAGAGTATATAAAAAGCTCTGGCAGGTACTGGCTCACATCATCCTTTCTGTCCTCGAAGCCATTTTTCAAGGACAGAATAAATCACATTCATGTCAATTGGCTTAGTCACATAATCACTCATTCCACACTCTGCCGCCCGGCTCTCATCCTCCTGGAACACATTTGCGGTCATGGCGATCACCGGAATAGTTTTCCAGTAGTCACTCTCTCCTGCACGGATATTTGCCGTGGCCTCATACCCATTCATCACCGGCATCTGAATATCCATGAAGATCAGTTCATAATAATTCTCCGGCCTGATTCCAAGAAGCTTGATCGCCTCCTGCCCATTCTCTGCCACATCCACGATCAGACCGGATTCGGACAAAAGCTCGTACGCAATCTCCCGGTTCAGCTCATTGTCCTCCACCAGCATGATCCTGCGTCCCTTCAAAAAGCCCGGATCCTTTTCCTTCTCTTCACCAGCCTCTGCTGCCAGTAAGGCCTGATCAGCCTCCTTCTCTTCTTCCACAAGCTTCAGATCCAGCCGCACAAGAAACGTCGTACCTTTTCCCTGAATGCTCTTTACCTCAATACTTCCACCCATCTGCGCAATGATAGACTTGGCAATAGAAAGTCCCAGTCCTGTTCCCTGGGTAGCATTTGTCATACTGTTATCTTCGCGTGAAAAAGGCTCAAACAGCTTCTTCTGAAATTCTTCCGACATTCCGATTCCGTTGTCCTTCACCACAAAAGAATAGCTTGCTTTTCCCTCTGCAAAGCTATTGCCCTGGGTAACCTTTACCTGCACACATCCATGCTCAGGCGTGTACTTCACTCCATTGGAAATCAGATTGATCAAAACCCGCCTGAGTCTTACCGGATCTGCCAGCACATGATCGTCCCGGATTTCTTCTATATACAGATCAAAAATCTGGTGTTTGTCAACAGCTGCCTGACGGCATACTCCATCCACAATTTTCATGGTTTTGCTCAGGTACAGTGGTTCCTCATGAAACGTCGTATCTCCACTCTCAATTTTCGACATATCCAGAACCTCATTGATCAGCTCAAGAAGGTGTCTGGAAGAATCGTCAATCTTCTGAAGACAATCCAGAATACGTGCCGGATCGTTCAGATGGTTCATGGCGATCTGGGTCATACCAAGGATTCCATTCATAGGAGTGCGGATGTCATGGGACATACTGCTGAGAAAAACGCTTTTTGCCTTGTTTGCCTCTTCTGCAGACTGATATGCCTCCTTCAGACTGTTCATCAGCTGTTCATTTCTGCTGTGGCTTTCCTGAACGTCTGTTGCGATCAGAGTCATCATGCCTGGCATAACATTTTCCTCGTCCAGGCAGATAAACTGGAACCGCACCCAGCGGTAAGCATCTTTTGCCCGGATCCGGGCTTCACACTCATAGCTGCCCTCCTGCTCCAGAAATATATGGGAAAGCTCTGACAGTCTGATTTTCAGTCGTACTTTTTCCCAATCACCCGGTTCGCAGTTTGGCGCCAGATATTTTTTCAGGAAGTCTCCGTAATAACCGTCCGGAATCTTTTTATCCAGAAGTCTCTGGTTTCCGCGGTAGTATACCTTGTATTCGCCAGACATCATATCCACATA
>OKUR01001034.1_pt1 | contig 10893 bp, 6 predicted proteins | sample 1606671 | NCBI WGS metagenome assembly OKUR01 (sample SAMEA3882519, study PRJEB24775) | human gut metagenome | biome: human-associated habitat; feature: intestine environment; material: feces | place: Netherlands | collected 2009/2010 | reverse complement strand
GCTGACAGCAGAGGAAGCAGTGGAAGAAGCCCCGCCGCAGCCGGTGAGGACGGCGGCCAGCATCAGAGAAGCAACGGACAGGGAAACAAGCTGTTTGCAGTGCATAAACAAAATACCTCAAAAATTCAGAATTTGAAATGGGAGTGTTTCTCCTCATGCGGGGAAGCTCTCCATAAAAAATGCCCGAAAAGATCTCTCCCTTCGGGCATTGGAATGCGGAATATTAGCCGTTCAGGGAATCAATGGCGGCTTTGGTGTGCTCAATGTAGCGCTGCTGGATGTCCTCGATCTCACCCAGACCGGCGATCTGGCACTCCACGGACGCGAAGTCACCGGAGGCCTGGAACTGGCTCAGCCAGGAATCGTCATCCGCACCGGCCATATCGTTGTTGGCGTGGTCACCGGCAACGACCATCAGGGGGCGCAGGATGACCTTGGTGTAACCGGCGGCCTTGACAGCCTCGATGACGTTCTCGCAGGCGGTCTCCTCGGGTTCACCCTCCACCGTGCCGATGAACACGTTGCTGTAGCCCAGGGTCTGCATGGCGGTCTGCATCTGGCTGTAGCTCACCTTTGCGGTGTGGGAGGTGCCGTGGCCCATAAAGACGAAGGCGACCTTCTCCTCAGCAGCGGCCTCCAGGCTGTCGAAACCGGCATCCTTCACAGCGGCAGCGGTAACGGCCTTGGCAACAGCTTCCTTGTCGGCGTTGATGACCGCAGCATCGGCACCGACCTCGCCCAGCAGGGGCTCGGCAACGGCGACGCTCTCGAACTTGTCCTTGTACTCGTCGATCATCTCCATCATCTCGTCGTACTCTGCACCGTGCATCAGGTGGGTGGGCTGGACGACCAGGTTCTTCACGCCGTTGGCCACAGCGCGGTCCAGAGCCTGCTGCATGTTGTCGATCTTCTCGCCGTCGCGGGCCTGAACATGGTTGATGATGATCTGTGCGGTGAAGGCGCGGCGGACAGACCAATCAGGATAAGCGGCCTGCAGCGCATCCTCGATGCCCTTGATATCCTTCACTCGGCTGTCGTTGAAAGAGGTGCCGAAGGAGACCACCAGCAGCTCATTCTCGCCGATGTCGTCCTGATTGCGGCTGTCGTCCTTGGAAGCATCGCCGGTGTCGCGGCCAAAGTAGTCAGGGTCAGCCTCTTCGCCCTCGACCAGCTCCTTCTGGGCATCGGTCAGGGCATCCCATGCGGCCTTGGCGGCCTCACACTGGGCATCGGTGTCATCGGTGCGCTCCTGCACATAGATGGCATCGATCAGGTCTGCAACGTTCTTTGCGGCCAATTCGTCAGCCTCCTCGCCGGAAACCTCGCTGCTGGCAGCAGATCCTGCCGTGCTGGAAGCAGTGGTGCTGCTTGCGGCACCGCCGCAGCCGGTCAGTACACCGGCGCAGAGGGCCAGAGCGGTCAGAGCGGCCGCTGCTTTGTGGATGGTGCGTTTTCTCATTTTTGTTCGTTCCTTTCCTGTTTTTGAACATGATTTTTGCTGAACAGAAGGTACAGGAAAGAGTGCCCGGCAAAACAAAAGGGGCCTTTCTGCTTGCGGGACGGCAAAGCAAAAAGGCCCTTTTCAGTTTTTTCAGGCTTTTTGGGTACAACCAATTCCTCGTGATCTGGGGCTTGCGCCCCCGTACCAACAGCGGGCAGGTTTCCTGGCTGAAAGCTCAACATCCACCGCCGCCTTCCCGGAACATACGTTCCAGTGACCGGTGCAGCTGCACCCTGGCGGTAAACTCCCTTATCACAGTGACGAGATCGTGCGGGATTTGCACCCGCTTCCCTTTTAACGTGCCTGCCCCCGGCCAGAGCCGCGGGCGGTACGCACCTGCTGTTTTCTATTCAGTTCGCTGTTCAGTATAACATACTCAACGGAGGAATGCAATCACCACTCCGGGGAAACTTCCGGGCTCACAGGCGGTGTTTTTTCCCCGATCAGGGCCACCGCCACATCGTTGACATTGGTGCCCGTTGCCCCGGTGATGATCAGGCCATCCACTGCTTTCAGGGCGTGGTAGGAATCGTTGTTCTGCAAAGCAGCGTATCCGCTCCAGCCCCCGGCCTCCAGCGCGGCAAGGGTATCCCCATCCACATAGCCGCCGGCGGCATCGGTGGGGCCGTCTGTGCCATCGCTGCCCACAGAGAACACCGCCGCGTTCAGCCCGGCAATGGCAGGCGCAGCCGCAAGGGCCAGCTCCTGATTTCTTCCGCCAAGCCCTTTTCCGGTCAGGTGAACGATGGTCTCGCCGCCCGCGATGTAGGCCAGCTTTTTCCCCTGCCCTGCCTGGGTGCGGACAATGGAGCCAAGAAAGCTGCCTGCTTCCCGTGCTTCGCAGCAGAGTTGGTCGGTCAGGAGAACCGGTTCATATCCCAGATTCCGGCAGGCACTGGCCGCGGCACGGCAAAGCTCCCGCACGCTGCCGGTGATCCGGGTGGTCACATTGTCCAGCGTTTTGGGCGTTTCCTGCGCCAGCAGGGCCCGGGCCTGTGCTGAGAGTGCCAGATGATACCTTTCGGCAACGGCAAGCGCCTGGGCGCAGGTGGAGGTATCCGGCACCGCCGGGCCGCTGGCGATCATATCCAGCGGGTCCCCCAGAATGTCGCTCAGCACGATGCTGAACACCTGCGCAGGGGCACAGCGCTGCGCGAACCGCCCGCCCTTCACACCGGAAAGCCGCTTGCGGATGGTATTCATCTCCACAATGTCGGCCCCGCTGGCCAGCAGCTGGCTCGTGATGTCCTGCAGCTCTGCCCCGGGAACGAGCGGCTGCTCGAACAGCGCACTGCCGCCGCCGGAAAGCAGGAACAGCACTGTATCCCCGGCGGTCAGCCCCTGCACCAGCTCCAGCGCCTTTTGGGTGGCCGCAAAACCGTTTGCATCCGGCACCGGGTGGCCCGCCTCATAGCAGGTCACACCTGGGATCTCACCTTTCACATGGCCGTACTTGGTCACGACCACGCCGCCATCCACCCGGCCCAGCGTTTCAACCGCCGCGTGTGCCATCTGCCAGGCCGCCTTGCCCGCCGCCACCAGAAGCACCCGGCCCTTCCCGGGCCGGAGATCCCGCAGCGCGCGGCGCACCGCCTCATCCGGCAGAACAGTGTTCAGGCTGGAACGAAGGATCACATCCGCATCCCGGCGCAGTGCAGCATTCATAGACTCGCCCTCCTTGCAGCGGTGCCCGCCCCTCCGGGACAGCACACCGAAAACAGCCGAATAAAAAATCAAGACCGACGATCTCTTTTGAAATCGTCGGTCTTGTTCCAATCCGAGTGGCGAGAATCGAACTCACGGCCTCTTGAACCCCATTCAAGCGCGCTACCAAAACTGCGCTACACCCGGACATCTGATCGAGCTTGTCGCTCACAGCTCAATCAGTATACCCGAAGAATGGTGTTTTGTCAAGCACTATTTTCAAATTTCTTCTTCATTTTCGGCAATGGCCGTTGTGCTGCCCACCGGCTGCGGAAACTCCACCGTGGCCAGTGCCACAGCGAACACGCTCTGCGCACCGGCATCCAGCAGAGCCTGCGCGCAGGCCGAGGCCGTGGCTCCGGTGGTCAGGACATCGTCCACCAGAAGGATGCGCTTTCCCTCCACAGCCTCCGGCCGGGCCACCCGGAAGGCACCCGCCACATTGGCCAGCCGCTCGTCAAGGGAGAGCCCCTCCTGCCGCCGGGTGGAGCGGGCACGGGTCAGCGCGTCCGTGACCACCGGCACGCCCACCGCCCGGGCAAGGGGCTGTGCCATCCGCTCCGGCACATTGTAGCCGCGCTTTTTGCTGGAGGCCGGTACCGGAAGGATGCAGTCGTAACCCCTGTCAAGGCCCGGCACCGGTTCGGGCAGGGGCTCAGAGCCGCACATTCTGATCTCGCTGCCAAAGAGCAGGCGGGCCATCTCCACGCCCAGCTCCACAGCTGCCCAGGGCGCGCCCTGATATTTCGCCCGCAGCACCGCGCGGCGGACAAGGCTGGTGTATCGGTAGGGCGCGGCTGCCCCATCCAGCCGCCCCAGGTAATGCTCGGAGCCGCGCAGCCGCATGGAGGGTGCACGGCGCAGCTCTGCCAGCCCATCGGCGCAGTCCGGGCAGGCAGGCTGGTTCCCCAGCACCCGGTCACAAAAAGGGCAGCGGCGCGGGTAAAGCACCCAGCGCAGCTGCCGCAGTGTGCGGCTCAGGCCGCTGTAATATAGCATCAGTCGTTCTTGACCGCAATGATGACGCGGATCTTTTTTCCGGCAGCGCAGCCGAAATTATCGTACCAGCCGGTCAGCTGGTAGCCGTCCGCATCCACCTGAGCCAGCTTGGTGGGGTAATACTGGCCCTTGTACCACAGGTAGACCTGCACATTGTCTGCCATCTCGTAGCGTTCATTGCCCGAGAGCACCGAGGCCGCGCCGACCTTGTCGATCTTCAGGGGCATCAGCTGCATCATGGCCTTGACAGAGCCGGTGGTCTCCTGCCGCACGGCAATGCCGCCCGCCAGCACCGGATACTTGATGGCCGTGGTGTAGCTGGCCGCAGCGCCGTTGACGTAGCAGACATAGGTCGCCCCGCCGCCGATGTAGTTAAAGATCTGCTTGAAGGGGGTGCCCGTGATCTCCGCGATCTGCTGGAAGCCAATGCTCATCAGGGAGCCGGTGTTGCTGGTCAGCTTCTGCCAGGCCGTGCTCAGGATATCGCCCGAGACGATGCCCCACAGGATCTCGCTGGTGGTGGGCACCAGCAGGTTGGACAGGCGGTCTACCGCCGTGGAGCCGGAGCCGTCGGTGCCGCCCGTGGCCGCTCCGGTGGTGGTGCCTGTCGTGGTCGTGGTGCCGGAAGCGGAATCTCCCGCCACAATGCCGGTGACGAGGCTCTTCAGATCAGAATAATTCATGGCCAGATTTTTCACATCGTCCAGCACGCCGTAGCTCCACAGGTCGCCGGTCACATCGTTCAGGATGAGCCGGTCGATCTGTCCGGCATCATTGACGGTATAGTAACGGACATCGAGGTCACTCAGTGTTACCCCCGATAGGCGGCTGGGACGAATCGTCCCAGCCACACCCTCCGAAGTTGTATCCAGAATCTCTACATCGTCGGCCAGGGCGGCAGCGCCCAGCGCAGTGGCATTGGTATTGATGGTGCCGTTGACGCGGCGATCCTCGATGTGCTCCACGCTCTCGCCCTCCGGGGTGACCTTGATCTCTACCAGCCACCCCTGCGGAAAGTTCAGGCTCTTGTCCACATTCACAGTGCGGGCAATGCCATCGGTGCACATGACGGAGACTTTCTGCAGAACATCCGCGCCGTTCTCTTCCACCAGACTGCGGGTGGCGGTCTGCACGACACCGTAGAACACGCTGTCGGCTTCCTCGCCGGTCACGATCCCGGCAGCCTCATTGTTCATGCCCAGCAGCAGGGTGACGACCTCGCCCACGCCGCCGCCGTTGAGGGAGGACACCTGGGAGGCCACCGCAGAGGAACCCAGCGTATAGCTGGTGCCTGCCACCGTTACACTGGTGGGGGCGCTGGCACTGGGCGAAACTGCCGTGATGCGGCCAGCGGCGCGGCGGGTGTAGACCCACAGCGTCTGTAAACTTTCGCTGTAATAATACACATCGTATTTGTTCAGTTCCGCAGATTCCGACGCTTTATCGTTGCGGTAGACCATCTTGGGAACAAAGGGCAGCTGGACCGTATCGCCCGCCACAAAGGGGCCCTTCAGGCTCTTGAGCATGACGCTGGAGGTATCCACCTGACCATTGGCGACCGTGAAGCCCAGGCTGCTGCCGTAGGCACTGCCGCTGGCGGTGTTGGCTGTCAGGGCGTTGTAGAACAGCAGGGCGCACTCCTCGTAGTTGAGCACCTCGCCCTGGCTGCGGTCCACCTGATTGCGCAGGCCCAGCTCACTGGCCTTGTTCAGCTGTGCGTTGGGGAAGGAGCCGCTCAGGTCGGTCATCTTATAGCCCATCAGCTTGAGGATGGCCGTGACCGCTTCTTCCAGCGTCACGGCATTGTCGGGCCGGAAAGAGCCGTCGGTGTAGCCGTTCATCCAACCGTTCTGCACCGCAATGCGGACATAGGGGGCATAGGGCGAAGTGCCGGGCAGGTCGGTGAACAGGGTGCCCACCGTGCCCTGAGAGCCCACGCTCTCGCGGTAGGTGGAGTAGGACACCAGCATCCGGGCCAGTGCACCGCGGGTGACCACCGCGTTCAGAGTCGCCTGCTGGCTGCTGTCCATCGCGTTCAGCGTGATGGACAGCTGGACCGCCGTGTTGGCGTTGCCCGCTGCCGATGCCGGCAGCACCAGCATCGACACGGCAATGCTCACCGCCAGCAGAAATGCAAGGATTCGCTTTTTCATGGAAAATCCTCCTTAAAATAGTTTCTAATGTATTCCGGGTTGCGGCTCCCAGCGTCTGCTTCGTGCAAAGCCTTGCACTTGCATCCTGCTGGCCGCGGCCCCAACAACTCCTCCCTTCATCCGCCACTGGCGGCGGTCGTCGTCGTTGCCTAGTAGGGGAGCCCTTGGCAAAACCGGAGCGTTTTGCGTAAACGAATAAGAGATTCTATCAGAGAAACAGGTGATTATAAGATGGCACTTGATGCCGCGACGCTGGCGCTGACGGCTGGGGAGCTGAAACAGACCCTGACCGATGCGAAGATCGCAAAAATATTTGAACCCACCCGCGACGAGCTGGTGCTGACCCTGCGCACCCGCACTGAGACCTATGCGCTGCTGCTCTCGGCACGCAGCGGCTCGGCCCGGGTCTGCCTGACCGAGGAAAGCTTCGAGAACCCCGAGACACCGCCCTCCTTCTGCATGCTGATGCGCAAGCATCTGACCGGCGGCAGGCTGCTGGATGTGCAGATGGAGCCGGGTGACCGCATCGTGTACTTTACCTTCCAGTGTACCAACGAGATGGGTGACCTGGTGCAGAACATCCTCTGCGCTGAGCTGATGGGCCGCTACTCCAATCTGGTGCTGGTGCAGAACGGCAAGATCATTGATGCCCTCAAGCGGGTGGATTTTGAGGACAGCGATGTCCGGCAGCTGCTGCCGGGCCTGCCCTACACCATTCCGCCCAAACCGGCCCGCCCCGACTTTTTGCAGGTGAGCGCCGCGTCTATCGTGGCGGCGGCCTGTGAGCGGGACCTGCCTGTGGCCGATGCCCTGAACAAGACCGTGGCCGGTGTCGGCCCGGTGGTCTGCCGGGAAGCCGCCTGGCGCGCCTTCGACGGGGAACACCTGCTGGCCAACGAGCTGGACGATGCGCAGAAGCGGAAGCTGATGGCCGCCATTGATGAGCTGAAGGAGCTCCACCACAACGGCGGCTGTCCCTGCAGCGTGACTGCCCCGGACGGCAAGCCGGTGGAGTTCACCTTCTTCCGGCCCCAGCAGTACGGCGATACTTATATTATAAAGGAATGGCCGTCCTTCAACGCCCTGCTCGAGGGCTACTATGCCGAGAAGGACCGCGCCGAGCGCCTGCGCACCAAGAGCAAGGAGCTGCACAAGGCCGTGCACAACATGTACGAGCGTGCGGTCCGCAAGCAGGCCGCACGGCAGGAGGAGCTGGCCGCCAGTGGCAAGAGCGAGAAGCTGCGGCTCTACGGGGAGCTGCTCTCGGCCAACCTCTACATGGCCCAGAAAGGAATGAAGAGCATCACCGTGCCCAACTGGTACGATGAGGGCAAGGAAGTGACCATTCCGCTGGACCTGCGGTTCAGCCCCAGCCAGAACGCCCAGAACTTCTTCAAGAACTACAAGAAGAAGCAGACCGCCGCCCGGATGCTGGTAGACCTGCTGGCAGAGGGAGAAAAGGAGATCGCCTATCTGGAAACGGTGCTCTACGAGGTGGAGACCGCCGCCGGTGAGGCGGCACTGAACGAGATCCGGGCCGAGCTCAAGAGTCAGGGCTACCTGAAATACTACAAGCAGCGCGACAAGCGCCAGAAGCCTGCCGACTTCCTGCGCTTTACCTCCAGCGACGGCTTTGAAATTCTTGTGGGCCGCAACAACGCCCAGAACGACAAGCTGACCCTCCACACCGCCCGGGGTAAGGACCTCTGGTTCCACGTCCAAAAGGCTCCCGGCAGCCATGTGGTCGTGATGAGCCGGGGCGAGGATATCCCGGACACCACCCGGCAGGAGGCCGCCGAGCTGGCCGTGATCTATTCCAGCGCCTACAAGGCCGGGACCGGTGCCAAGGTGGCGGTGGACACCACCGAGGTGAAGAACATCTGGAAAGCCAACGGCGCAAAGCCCGGCATGGTGCTCTACGAGGTGTATACCACCGTGTACGTCACCCCCCGGGAGGGGCTGGAAAAGGCACTGAAAACAAAATGATCCAAGGGGGGCTCCCCCGGAAGGCTGCTGCATCAGAGCGGATGCGGCGGCCTCTTTTTTTGTGCCCGGGGGCGGAACCCGGCGGGGCAGGGGATGGCTTGCAGCATATTGCCGCAAAATTGAGGACTTTAGGTAAAAATTTTGTTATTTTTCTCTATTGCAAAGATGGGGGGGGGGGGTACAATAAAAAAAGCGCCCTCCACAAAAAGAGCGCAAAAAGCACAAGAAAGTGTAGAAAAAGAAAGGAGACCACGATGAAGAAGAACAACACATTCCGCCGGGCAGCAGCTCTGGTGGCGGCGCTGAGCATCACAGTGTCTCTGGCGGCTCCGGCCTTTGCAGGGACCTACTATATCGACTACGGCGACATTATCATCACCAAAAAAGATGATGGCAGCCAGGAGATCAAACAGAACGGAACGATCATTGAGAACGATGACAGGGGTGAGATCATCATCACCACCGTTGCTGCGGCCACCACCACGCAGGAGAGCGACCTGGAGGGCCCCGCAGCAGAGGATTCCGGCTTTGGCCCTGTGGTGGAGGACAACTACCAGCCTGCTCCCCCGGCCCAGCCGGAGGATGCTGAGGAGCCGAAGGACGCCGACCAGCCGGAGGATGCTGAGGAACCGAAAAGCGCAGACCGGCAGGAGAGCGCAGACCAGCCGGAGAGTGCAGACCAGCCGGAGAACACTGACCGGCAGGAGAACGCTGAGGAGCCGAAGGACGCTGAGGAACCGAAAGATGCAGACCAGCCGGAGAGCGCTGAGGAACCGAAAGATGCCGACCAGCCGGAGAGCGCCGAGGAACCGAAAAGCGCCGACCGGCCGGAGAACGCCGAGGAGTCGGAGGACACCGACCGGCAGAAGAGCGCTGAAGAGCAGGAAAGCGCCGGGCAACAGCCCCAGCCCCAGCAGGCAGCCCCGACTTCGGTGAACGGAAAGGGAAATGGCGTTTTTGGCAACACCATTACGGTGATCAACAACGCTGCCAAGGCGCTGAAGCTCACCCTGAAAGACGTGAAGATCGATGTGAGCAACGACTACGACTTCAACGACGGTAAAGCCGCCCTGAGCGTTCAGGGAGACGGCAATGTAACCATCGAGCTGGACGGCAAGAACGAGCTGAAAAGCGGCTATGGAAGGGCGGGCCTTGAAAAAAACACCTCCAAAGGAACGCTTACCCTGAAGGACGATAAGGAGCCCGGCAGCCTGAAGGCCGAAGGCGGGACAGGGGCTGCCGGCATTGGCGGCAGCGAAAATAATGGAACGAACAACATTACTATCAGCGGAGGCACGGTGAAGGCTATTGGCGGTCCCCAGAGTGCCGGCATCGGCGGCGGCAACGGTGGCGGCGGCGACCACATCACGATCACTGGAGGCACAGTGACCGCTGAGGGCGGCCCCGGTGGTGCAGGCATTGGCAGCGGCGGCGAGGGTGACGGTGACGGCGGCAGCCACATCACGATCACCGGCGGCACGGTGAATGCTATCGGCGGTTACTGGGGTGCAGGCATCGGCGGCGGCGGTTTCAAATCAGGCAATGACATCACGATCACCGGAGGCACAGTGACCGCTGAGGGCGGCACCTGCGGTGCAGGCATTGGCGGCGGCGGCTGGAGCAGCGGCAGCGGCAATATCACCGTGAGCGGAGCCGCTCAGGTGACGGCGGTCGCCGGCAAGGGCCAGAAGCTGAATGCTTCCGGCTCCGGTGCCACCATCGGTGACGGCTACCACGACGAGGGCACGTACGACGAAGATGGCAACTGGTTCCCCGGCAGCGGCAAGGAGGTTCAGGTGGACATCAACGGCCTGACCACCGGCCACATCTACCACAAGGTCTACAATGAGGACGGCAGCCTGAAGCGGGAGTGGTGGGAGCCGGAGCGCCCCCAGCCCAACCCGGAGGAGAGCAATGAGGTGGATCTTGGTACCCCCGGCCTCCATGTGGAAACGCTGGAGGGCAGCCTCCTGCCCTTTGACGCCCGGCGGCAGGGCGGCACCCTGACGGTGACGTCCGACACTCTGGCCGCCCGGCTCCACGGCACCCGGCAGGCGCTGGAGGCCCTGCGGGAGCAGGGGGTGGAGCAGATCCAGTTTGTCACCACCCTCAAGACCACCACCCTGTCGGTGGCAGAGCTGCTGGTAGAGGGGGGCAGCTGGTTTGCCCTGGAGCACGACGGCCTTGTGAGCCGGCAGCTGAGCGCAGCTCAGGCCGAGAGCCTGAAGTGCCGGATGCGCTAAAAAATACAGACCCCTTACAGGGGCCGCCTTGGGGAACCACCCGGGGCGGCCTCTTTTTGTTATATAACAGGTATAAGGCCCGGCCCCCGGGGGCATACTGGTGTCGGCGGGGTTTTCCACAGAAAAAACTGCCACCCGATTGTGCATTCTGCACAGAAAATCTCCCGGGAGATGAAACAGAGCAAATAAAAAAGAAAATCTGCGTTTTTTCGAAAAAACACTTGCCAAATGCACGAAGATGTGATAGAATATCTCTCGGCTGCAAAGGGCTTGTGCGATACAAGTCGTGCAGGCCAGCGATATGCGT
>OKUR01001033.1_pt1 | contig 10903 bp, 10 predicted proteins | sample 1606671 | NCBI WGS metagenome assembly OKUR01 (sample SAMEA3882519, study PRJEB24775) | human gut metagenome | biome: human-associated habitat; feature: intestine environment; material: feces | place: Netherlands | collected 2009/2010 | reverse complement strand
TGTGACAGGGGGCGAAGGAATTGCTTAAACTAATCAAATGCGAATTTTTGAAATTGAAACGGAAGAAATTTATTCCGCTGATTATTCTGGCTGCTTTCCTGTTTCCAATCCCGCTGACTTATCTGATGACAACGCCCTCTATGATGGAGCGATATACAGATCGGGCAGATGCTTTTGACGGACTATTTAACATGGTGTTGGGATATGGTATCCAGTTTTTACTGCCCTGCATTATCGGAGTGATTGCCGCTATTCTGTTTTTTATGGAACGCGACAACGATACATTCAAAAATCTGCGTACAATTCCCGTAACCAGCACGCAAATGGTGCTTGCAAAGATTATTGTCCTCTTTCTTTTTGGAATTGTTTTTTGTGTGGCTTCTACCATTGCAACAATTCTTTGCGGATTTGGAACATTAGAAGTTTATGGAATAGGCTATAAATTGTTTTTAGCGGTTGAAACAGGAATTTTCATTACGGCAGGAACACTCCCGTTGATTGTTCTTGTTGTCTTTTTCAGTAAGACCTATGTTTTTTCCATTTTGCTGTGCGTCTTTTACAGCGTTCTGAACATGAGTGCTACGGCATTGTTTGACACGCTGCCTAAAACCATGTTATGGCTTCTGCCCACGCCACTGACTACATTTTGGAGTGCAGGAGATATGGCGGCTCATGGAATAAAAATGGACTTGGAGCAAATGACAGGGCTAATTCCCTCAACATTTCAAGTTGTATTCATTCTTGGGATCATGGCATTGGTTTCGTTCTTACTGATTGACAGATTATATAAGCAGAGGGGGGAATAAACATGGTTCGCATTGTAAAAACAGAATTTTATAAATTGAAAAGGTATCATATCCTTTGGGCGGGCGTTGCACTCATGCTCCTATCCGTCCTGCTGACCTTGTTTACCTCTATGGCGAATGATGGTTCCGTTTGGGATTTTGCCTATCTTACAGAACAGGTCATCAAAAACAATATGTCCATGATTTTTCCGATGTGTATCAGCCTAATTGCTGGATATATGATTTCTCGTGAGCAGACGGATGACACATTGAAAAATATTCTGACTGTGCCGATCTCTTTTAAGAAACTGTTGACCGGAAAATTGATTGTGTGCGGCGTATTGTCTATTATTTTCGGGCTGATATGCAGTCTGTTTACAATCATAGCAGAAATGATTGTGGGATTTCCCGGCTTTGAGATTTCCTTAGCTCTAAAAGCAGCCTTGCAGATTACTGCGGTTAATTTCTTTTTATATCTTGCGGTTCTGCCGATTATCGCTCTTACTTGTCGGAGGGCAGGCAGCTTTTTAGTCGGTGTAATCATTGCTTTTGTCTATGGATATGGAGGGATGTTTGCCGCAGGAAATATGACATTAGCAAACCTTTATCCGATTACCGCAAGTCTTGGAATGGTAGGCTACCGTAGCTATGATACCGCAGTCAACTGGAATATCGGAACCTGTTCTTGCAGTCTTGCGCTTGCTGTCGTTATTTCTGCCATCTTGATTTTGTGCATGAAAGAACGAGAAGCAACCCAAACAAAGAAAAAGGCCAAAAAGGTAGCTCCAAAGAAAGGCTGGTGATGATTTTATGAAGAAAATAGTTTTAGCATTAACATTCGTCCTTGTGGGAAGTTTTATGCTTGCTGGCTGTTCAAAAGATGAAATTCTCAATCATTACAATAACATTGTTCAATCTGCGGGCTCCATAGAACTGACAGGGAAATCGTCACTGCAAGGGGAAAAAGAAAAAGGAATTGATGATTATACAGGGACTTATACGGCTGATTATGCGAACTTTTCAGGTACAGAGTATTTGTTCGGAGGAACTTCCATAAAGAGAGAAGCCGGTAAGGAGCTGTCCATTGATTGCACCTTGGAGATTACGGAAGGTACTGCAAAAGTATTTTGGATTTCTGGATCTGATGAAGCAGTCACATTGATTGAAGCAACCGGAACTTATAGTGACACAATTACACTTCCTGATGGTGGAAATTATATTGGCATTGAATGTGAGAATTTCACTGGAAACATTGAATTAAATATTGAATAATACTCTGCCGGACGACGGCAAAAGAAAAAAAGCCGTCGTAGAGCAGACAATTTGACACGCCCATTTGAAACGGCGGCTTTGATTTTCAGAGCCGCCGTTTCTTTGCGTTTGCACAAACCTATGACGACTTGCAGGGACACGGTAGCCGATTGGAGGTTATTTTGCCGTGTCCTTTTCTCTTTTTCGCAGTATCCATGATCTGCACCAGCTAAAAAAAGCGTAGCCCCTCCATCGGAGCAGTCCGGCTTTGAATGTGAAATTAAACAGTACATAACCGATAATATATTTTCGTGCGCTTGTGCGGCTTCGTGTCGCGCAGGCGCATTTTGCTTTCCAGACTTCGAGACAAAGTGTCCCGAGGTGCGGTGCCGTTCTCCGCCGTTACTCCATTTCGTTTCCGACCAACCCCGAACAAACTGAAATGGAGGATTTTACGATGACTACTATCAATTTGAAAGATTTTTATTATTGGTACACGCAGGATCAGCTTATCGAAGTTTCTGACGAGGTGGCCGAGGTATTCAAGGCCGATGCCCGCTATGAGATGGCCTACCAGCGGCGGCTCTCCCGGCACAAGGCGCAGTATTCTTTGGACTGCGATGACGGGATTGAGTATTCCGCTTGCCTGCATGAGCCGACCCCGCAGGAGCTCCTTGAACGGATGGAAACCTTTCTTCGTCTGTGGAACGCTCTCAATTCTCTGCCGGAGATCCAAGGCCGTAGAATTGACGCACATATCATTCTTGGCAAGTCGATTAAGGAAATTGCCGAGGCCGAGGGCGTACATGAGGAGTCTATTCGCCAGTCGATCAAGCGTGGCCTTGAACGCATGAAAAAAACTTTTTGATTTTTTCATCTTAACCCACTTGGAATTGATGAAAAAATGTCTCGGTTTATGAGAGGAGGTTTTCTTCCTAACGCAAGGGAATAACGGCAACCCTGAGTAAGTACGGGGAGCCAGACGGTGGGTGCGCGTTGACATCTTCCCAAAGAGATTGAGCGAACAACACCAACACTGTAAATGGGCCCGGCCATCCCAAGGCCATGATCCGGCGCTGAACAGGTTGGCTGCCTGTTCCTCCGGGCTTGTCGCTTTACTTGCGTTGAGAGCGCCGCACAGAAAATAAAGATTGTCTTTGGACAGGCCAAGTAAATATGTGCGGCGCTCTCTAATATTCAAAAACTATAATAAACCTCGAGACAAAGTGTCCCAAGGTGGAGTAAGGCAATAGGCCAGCATCCCGGTGGTGCTGGCCTGTTGCGTTTCCCCAGCAAATAGCGGGAGGCGTTCTATCAATCTGCGAAGGAGGTTTACCGTGAAATTAACTACACAGGAACTTGAACAAATGAGAAGCGTTGACATTGGCGCGGTGGCTGCCGAGTCCCTGCCTGATGTGAGCGGTATGACCTTTGACAATGCGCTTTCCCGAAAGGAGCGCATCTCTCGATTTTTGCAGACTGTCAAAAATCCATACTGCTTTTGCATCGGTGGAGTTGGCGTGAAAATTGAATTTGCTGAAAGCGGGCCATCTCTCCAAGATAAGTTGACGGATTTCCTGCTGCGTCAAAGAAGCGGGCTGTAACTTCGGTTACAGCTCGTTTTGCTTCTTCGAGACAAAGTGTCCCGAAGCGGAGGCATCCTTGTTGTCCTCCCCGGACAGAGTTATAATATAAGTGTAATGTGATAGGGAAGGAGGAACAATGGCACGAGCAAAAAACAGAGGGTATCAGCAGAGTTTCTCTCCCTCTTACACAATCCGCCGCTGGCGGCTGGGCATCTATATCCGGCTTTCAAAGGAAGATTTGAAAAAAGGAAAAGACGATAGCAACAGCGTAAAGAACCAGCGTGACCTACTGAACGATTTTTACCGACGCAACATTGACGAGTTTGAAAGCATCACGGAATATGTGGATGATGGTCATACTGGAACGGACGCCAACCGTGAAGATTTTCAACGGCTCTTGGCGGATGTCATGAGTGGTAAAATCAACTGCGTTATAGTAAAAGACCTGTCCCGCTTCGCACGAAATTATAGCGATGCCGGAAGTTTGATCGATAACCTGTTTGTTCAAATGGGTGTTCGCTTTATCAGCCTTGCTGAGAATGTGGACAGCTACAAGAACCCCGACAGCGTTTCAAATATCATCGTTCCCATTACAAACGTGATGAACGATAATTACTGCTATCAGACTTCCAAAAAGATCCGGCAGGTATTTGATTACAAACGGCGCAACGGCCAGTATATCGGAGCATTTGCTCCTTACGGCTATGTAAAGCACCCAAAGGACAAGCACAGGCTGATTGTTGATCCCGATGCTGCTGAAAATGTCAAACTCATTTTCACAATGCTTATTCAAGGGTCATCAAAACGTGCTATCGCGCTGTACCTGAACGAACACGGCGTACCGAGCCCCTCGGCTTACAAGGTACAAAAGGGCTTGCCTGTTTCGACAAGAGGGTATGACGATCCTATGTGGGGAGTCCGCATGATCCACTCCATTCTTACCAATCCGACCTACACCGGGGATTTAGCCCAAGGCCGAAGCCGGGTGAAAAGCTACAAGGTACACCAGATTGAAGCTGTTCCACGCGAGGAATGGGTGGAAGTGGCTGGAACGCATGAGGCCATTATCGACTATGAAACTTTCGACAAGGTACAGGCTCTCTTACAGCGTGATACCCGTACTTCCCCGAAAGGCCGTGAGGTACATTTATTCAGCGGCTTTCTGAAATGTGCCGATTGCGGGCGGGCCATTACCCGATGCGTTGGCAAGAACAACAATGTATATTATTCTTGCTCAACCTACAAGAACCGTTCCCGGACAGCCTGCACCATGCACTCAATCAAGCATGAACGGCTGGAGGCTGCTGTTTTGTTCGCTGTACAGCATCAGGTACATTTGGCTGTTTCCTACTCGGAAATCGTTACGCAGATCAATTCCGCTCCAATCAAAAAAAGCCAGTCTTACCGACTGGACGATCTGATAGCTGCAAAAGAGCGGGAACTGACAAAGATAACACGCTACAAGCAATCTCTTTATCAGGACTGGAAAGACGGTGAAATCACCCAGCAGGAATACCGGGATATGAAGGCTGACTATGAACGGCAGACTTCTGATATTTCCGCGGTGCTTACCCGGCTGAACGCTGAACGCGCAGAACTGGCAAACGGTGTGGACAACGAGCATCCTGCACTGGTAGCCTTTATGAAGTATCAGAACATTGAAGCCCTCAACCGTGAAATCTTGGTTGAGCTTGTGGACTATATCAAGGTCTATGAAAACGGCAATATCAGCGTGAAATTCAAATTTGCTGACGAGCTCCGCAAGATTGCCGAGTACATTGAAATCAACACTACGGAAGATACCGCAGTAGCGGGCTAACCCCCGCTACAAACCCCTTTGACAGTGTGTTTTCCTAATAGGCGCTAATCATATGTATGTAAAAGAATTCTTCTTCACTAAAGCCTTCTTCTACTTTGTATTTATTATGCTGTTCTATAGCATTTTTAATAATTGTGTCATATGTATCTTCTTCTATGAACTCTCTAATCAGTCCCTCTTCAAATAATATATGAGAAGAATACATTGCATGATCTACTGTTTCTCTATCTAGAAAAGAATGATATAGGCGAAACTGTTCAAAACGACCTATATCATGTAATAGGCCGATCAATAGACATAAGTCTTTTTCTTCAGTTTTACCTTTCATATCACATAGTTCACCCATAACATCCATTACTTTATAAGAATGCACATATTTAAGATGTATATGTGGGATAGAGAGATCATAACGATTGACATAATTATCAAATGCCTTTTTCGCATGATCTAAATTAATCATGTAGAACCTCTAATACTTTCTTTAAATCATCAAGAGGAACCTGTCCTGGTGCACTCGCATCCTTAGCTGTCGCAAAGGTCATACATGAACCAAAGTATTCCCCCATCATACGTGACAAGCGTCCTAATTTACCCATGGACATAGTAATAATAGGTTTTCCTAAACGCTGACTTGAATAAAGAGTAGCTTCTAGAAGTGTTAATAAGTCTTCTTTACTTCCTGGCATAACAGCAAGTTTAGGTAAATCAGCCCCTAATATTTCCATCTTTTCTAGTGTTTCCTGCATATCTTCTCTTGATGGTGTTTCCTCAAAATGATGTTCACTCATAATAACATGAACACCTTTCTTATGAGCATACTGAACAAGTTCCATCACAGATTCATAGCCCTGCGATAATTCTATATCTACTAGCTCTACATGTGCATCACAGATTTCTTTAATACAATGCATATACTCTAGAGAAGTAAGTTCTCCTTCTCCTCCTTCACTCACAGTACGGATTGTACCTAATACAAGTTTATCTGTATGTTTTTTGATTTCTTCTAATACATCTGTCAAATGTCCTTCTTTTAATCCTTCATAGAAATCAAGTCTAATTTCTACTACATCATAATCTAAATCCTTATAAGAATCTAAAGTATCAATAATACCTTCTTTAGTTGTATCTACAATAGGAAGACAAATCTTAGGTGTTCCTTCTCCAAATACAACATTCTTTATATCTAATACATTATGCTTCGTGATGACAGGCATATAAAAACCCCCTTATTTCTCTTAATGTTTTATCATATTGATCACCTAATAAGAAATGTGGTGAACCTTTAATCACCTTATGTACACAATAAGGCAATGATGACTGAATAAATGTGAAATCAGAATCCTTGATGACATCGTGTTCACCAGATAGTAATAAAGCTGGAATCTTGAGTTCTGATAAGTAATCTGCAGTAAAATGTGGCTCTTTTGTCATAAATGAAATGAGTTTAAAACGTGTTCTTGATCTCTTATCATATATACAGAATATTGGCAATAAGAGTAATGTCATATACATATGGAGTCGATAATACCATTTAATACCTTGAGGAGTGGCATTAGGTGAAAGAAGTGCCATATGTTTTAAACGGTCATCTTTTCCTGCAAGTGTAAGTGCAATATTCGCACCATCACTAAAGCCAATGACATCATATGCTACTAAATCTAATTCATTTGCGACATCCATCACATCCTGAGCCATACGATCTAGTGTTAAAGGACCACTCTTAATAGATTTACCATGATAACGTGAATCCATTGCGATTAATTGATAATCATTTTCTAAATCCTTGATTAATTGATCATATATTTTTCTATTTTCCTGATTCCCATGTAATAAGATAATCGGATAACCATTTCCATGTACTTCATAATATATCTTCATAGCATTACCTCGCTTTGACCACATTATAACACATATTGAATAACTATGAAAAAAGTGACTTGTTAATGTGTTTAACAGTTACTCTCATCAGCAATCTAAATAGCATTGATATATACAATGTTTTTCTAATATCATACAGTACAGGAAATGTAGTAATATATTATTATTTCTTCACTATCCATTTACCACTTCTATTAGATCCTTCTCTTTCTACTAACCCATTTAAACGCAAATATTGAATGATGTTTTGAATCTGTTTTCTAGATAGATTAAACTCTTCCATTAGCTTAACCTGTGTTACAAAAGGATTTTCTCTCATTCTATTAAGTATCTCCAAACTTCTTTCAGTTCCTTTTTTGACTCCTTTTTGGCCAACTTTGGCTCCTTTTTGGCCAACTTTGGCTCCTTTTGAACCAACTTCGGCTCCTTTTTGACCAACTTCGGCTCCTTTTTGACCAACTTCGGCTCTTTTTTGCCCCTGTTTCATAAATGCTTTATGAATAAATAACCTTGTAATAAAATAATTATGTCCTTCATCTGTCTCAAATTCAGGTTTTGGAGACCCATTTTCTTCAAGTGCACTTAAAATTTTTCCAAAACCTGTATTTCTCCCTTCAGTTAAATGCAGTTCCTTAAGAATATCTCCAATACGACGATTTCTATATCTACGATTAGAAACCTTATATCGTTTCAATCCTTCTTGTGTCACTGAGCGATCTGGTCCAGGAAAGCTTACTATTTCAATCATATTTTTTTCAACTCTTACCTCAATAGGTTCCCTAATATCATACGCACGGTGATAAACTGCATTCGCAAGTGCTTCTTCTAATGCGGCATACGGATAATTAAAAACCCAATCAGATTCTGCTTTATCTGCACTTTTAACTATTTTTTTACTCACGATTGAATTTTTTATGAATTGTAACGCTTCTCTAAGTTGATGATGAATCGGTCCTTTAAATGTATTTTCTATTATATTATCCCCACCTAATCCATCTGGAAATTGAACAACATCAATCTGAGTGAATGGAAAGAATTTATCCGGTTGTACACAGAAAAACATTAATCCAACATTTTTAGGTTTCACATATTCTGGAAGTATACTTATGATGTTCATATCACTGCACAATTCTGTAAAGTCTCCAGTTAATGATTTCTCATATAGCGAACTTCCTATTTCTCTCAGATAATTCTGAATCAAAGTTATATTTAAATCAGTTATTTCCGCCTGATGATTTACTCTGTCATCAAATGGTACTCTATTCGCTAGATTGAACAAATCCTTTTCTTCATCATCAGACGGTGCTACAGTACTCGATGCTTTACGAATATAATGTATTCTTTCTTTATTATTTTTTTCCATAGTTTTCGGTGATGAATATGGTCTATTATCTCCACCTGGACACCATATAACGATAAAATACTTATCTTGGTATTTTTCTACGCTAATTATAGGTGTATACGATGGTCTAAGAAGCTTACATTTCGCAAAAATACTTTTTTGAAAAGAATCCAACTTTTCTGGTTGCACACCCTTTAAAGGATAAATGGGTCTTCCATTAACCTCTTGCACTCCAATAATAATATATCCACCGCCCCAATTATCAAGATCATTCGCAAATGCACATATAGTTTTCAAAGATGCTGCTGGATCCCAAGTTTGTTTCAATTCAATTCTTGCCCATTCAACAACATCGCCAGATAATAATGTTTTAATACTTGTTGGTATTGCCATATAGTCACATCCTCCATACTATTTAATACTCCAATATTTGAAGAATTGCTTATTTAAGAGAGACTATTTTTGAATCACCTACACACATTTCTGTACATTCTTTGTCACTACACATAACGTACTAGCAATCACACCTCACTATTTATACAATATTTATTCACAAATAAATAAGTTAAAACTAACTTCTTTTGTACAAGTTGTGTATTTTTAAGTCATTTCACAAATCTTGATTTACCTTTTTACAAATGTTTGCTATAATCAATGAATTAGAAGGGGTAGTATAAGGGAGAGAAAGATAACATGACAAATATGCAGAAAAGAAATAAGATTATTGTAATTATTGTATCTGTACTCGTGATTCTTGGATTATCAGTATTCCTCTATATTCATCATATGGGTACAGCTTATAGTGATCGCTTCTTACCTTCTACTTATATTAATAATGTAAATGTAGGTAAGTTAAGTGTTGCAGATGCAGAAAAGAAGATTGCTGAAAATCAGTTAAACTACACTTTAGAAATGAAGTTTAGAAATAAGACTACCGAAACTATTTCAGCAAAAGAAATTGACATGAGTTATGTTCCTGATGGAAAAGTTGAGGCTTTATTGAAGAAACAGGATTCATTTACATGGTTCAAGAACTACTTATTTAATCACAAAGGAAATAAGAAAACTATTCAGACTAAGACTTCTTATGATGAAAATAAGTTAAAGGATGTTCTTTATAGCAAGAATCAGTTAAAGGATGAAAACCAAACAGCGCCTACAGATGCACGTATGAAGTATGAGAATGGTTCATTTACTGTACAAAAGGAAAAAGCTGGAAATAGTTTAAATAAAGAGACTGTTTATGAAGCAGTGAATAAAGCTGTTGGTCTTCAGAAAACTAGTTTAAATGTTGCTAAAGTAAAGGATGCATATAAGATTCCTGGAAAAACAACTGAAACTGTTAAATCTGAAGCTGAAACATTAAAGAAATATTTAAAGACTTCTATTACTTATGAACTACCTAACAATCAGAGTGAAGTCTTAAATAGTGAAAAGATGTTAACATGGCTTGTTAAGAATGAAGATGGTACTTATAGCTATAACGAAGAAATCTGGAATAAACGTATGAAGAACTTTGTTTATACACTTGCAGCTAAAGCCAACACTGTTGGTAAGACACATACGTTTAATGCAACAGGTTTAGGTGTAAGAACTGTAAGTGGTGGTACTTATGGTTATAAGATGAATCAGACAGAAGAAATCGCAAAGATTAAAGAAGAATTAAATGCTGGCAAGGCTGTTAAGAGAGCTCCTGCTTATAGTGCTAAAGAACAGTCTACTGAGAATTATGGTCTTGGTGGTAATTATGTTGAAGTTGACTTATCTCGTCAGCATCTATGGATTTATAAGAATGGTCAGTGTGTTCTTCAGTCAGATTGTGTATCAGGTAAGATGACAAATGATCGTTATACTCCAGCTGGTACATATTATATTTATTCTAAAGAACGTAATAGAGTATTAAGAGGTACTAAGGATCCTGTTACAGGTAAGTATCCTTATGAATCTCCTGTAAGTTATTGGATGCCATTCAATAGAGGTATTGGTTTCCATGATGCAAACTGGAGATCTAGTTTTGGTGGTAATCTTTATGTGTCTGGTGGTTCACACGGATGTGTTAACCTTCCAGTAAGTTTTGCAGGTACTATGTACAATACTATTACAACTGGTATGCCAGTAGTCATTTACTACTCACAGGGCTATACATTAAATGGATAAAAAAATGAGTCATACACAAACGTGTATGACTCAGATTGTTGACAAATTAGATGAAAATATCAATTGGGCTATCCCAAATTGGTAT
>OKUR01001024.1_pt1 | contig 10975 bp, 7 predicted proteins | sample 1606671 | NCBI WGS metagenome assembly OKUR01 (sample SAMEA3882519, study PRJEB24775) | human gut metagenome | biome: human-associated habitat; feature: intestine environment; material: feces | place: Netherlands | collected 2009/2010 | reverse complement strand
TTTGATACATGGCGGTCTGTGCTGGAATCTGCTGTCTGTCCTTCTCCGGGATCTTCGTAATGTCCAGTTCATAGCCGAAGGTGCCTGCCAGTGCCACATGACCTCTGGTCTCAAAAGGAGTCACTCTTCCCACCGTATGGTTGGGGCAGTCCGATACATGGGCGCCCATGGTGGACAGCGGATACAATAACATCGTGCCCTCCTGAATTTTCAATCGCTCAATGGCATCCATGTCATCGGAACACCAGATCTGCGGGCTGTAATACAGCATGCCAGGATCGAATCTCGCTCCACCCCCGGAGCAATTCTCTAAGAGCAGATGAGGAAATTCCGCAAGCAGTCTCTCCTGCAGTTCGTATACCCCCAACACATATCTGTGGTACAACTCTCCCTGACGATCCGCAGGCAGTTCCACGCTGCCCAGATCCGACAGCTGACGGTTCATGTCCCATTTCACATATTCGATATTGGTGCTGTGCAGCACTGCCGCCACGCTTTCAAAAGCATGATCTCTGACTTCCTTCCGGGACAGATCCAGTACATACTGATTCCGGCACAGGCTTCCTACACGGCCCGGAATGGAGATTGCCCAGTCGGGATGCTCTCTGTACAGATCCGAATCCGGCGAGATCATCTCCGGTTCGAACCAGATACCGAACTTAAGTCCCATGGCATTTACCCGATCCACCAAAAGTTTCAGACCTCCCGGCAGCTTTTTCTCATTGACTTTCCAGTCACCCAGGCTCGTGCTGTCATCATTACGGTGTCCGAACCAACCATCGTCCATGACCAACATTTCGATCCCAAGCTTTGATGCCTGCTTTGCAATCTTTAATAATTTATCGGTGTTAAAATCAAAGTACGTAGCTTCCCAGTTATTGATCAGAATCGGACGCTTTTTATCCCGGTATTCTCCACGGATCAGATGCTCGCGGTACATATCATGATAATGATGTGTCATACCGCTAAGTCCCTCTGAAGAATAAGTCATTACTACTTCGGGCGCAGCAAAGCTTTCTCCCTGCTCCAGTTTCCATACAAAATTCTCCGGATGGATCCCCATAGTCATACGGACGGAGTCGAACTGTGACAGCTCTGCCTGTGCCAGGAAATTACCGGAATATACAAAATGCATGCCGTAGACTTCACCGGTATCCTGCGTTGCATTTTCTGACAGCAATGCAATAAACGGATGCTCCTGGTGGGAGGATTCTCCTCTGACAGACCCAACGCTCTGCTTACCATGCATCAGGCTTCTCCTCTCCATCTGACGTTCTCTCCCCCAGGAACCGTGCAAGGTAAGGATGTCATACTTTTCATCCGTGCAATCCAGATCCAGGCAGGCAGACATAACTTTTGTCAGATAAATCGGCTGTTCTGCTGTATTTTTCAGGATTACACTGCGGGTGATCACATCTACTTTTTCAAATGTAGTATAGATCAGTTCTGCCGTCAAACCGGTCGTCTGGTCCTCCAGGTGCAGGATCAGAGTGTCGCAATCCTCCTCTCCCGGAAAAGTAGAAGGTAGTCCGGGAAGCGCGGGCTTCTCCTTTACGATCTCATGGGAGACGTAATTTAGCTGCACTCCCACATGTCCTCCCACGGTCCGGATGGAGACAGCACTCTCTCTGTAGTCTCCTAACCCGTTCCCCGGATACTCCATAGGGAAAGAGTCCAAAAAAGAGACCCGTTCTCTGTTATTTTTGGAAGGAACAAAAGGTGCTTCTCCGGTGCGCATCAGATATACCGGTGCCGGTGTGCCTTCGGTATACTGCAATTTCTGCCCGTAGTATACATGCCCCACAAAATTCTCCTCATCCACAACAGCCATGATGTAGCTGGTGTGTTCTGTATCCAGCCAGAAGGTTCTGTCCTGTTCTATGTATCTGATTGCCATACTTTTACCTCTTTCTTTCCGGAATAAAAATCTATCTAAAAATCAGCATCCGCTTTCCCAAAATCGTCATTTCCAAACTTCTCCGAGCGGCAAGTGCGCCCCTGTCTTTTATGCTTTCTGTTGATATATCTGTCACAAATGTAAAAAATCAAACGGTGCTTCCGCTTCTGCCTTCAAAAACTGCATCAGCATCAGTCCGCAGCGCATGGATACCCGCTCTTGTCTCAGGATCCGGAGTACCTCCTGTCTGTCCGCCAGTATCACCTGAATATCCTCAGTGTTCTCCATCTGCTGTCCCACCTGCTCTGTCACCGTGCCGAAGATCATACTGCCGCTCTCGTCCGTCAGCCCCTGTGCCAGGAAAAAGCCTCTGCGGAATGCCGGTTCCCCGCCTTCATAAACCTCCAGTTTCCATCCGGTCTCCTCGATCATCTCCCGGCAGGCAGCCTCCGAAGCCGTCTCTCCCGGCTCGATCAATCCTGCTGGCAGTTCATAGAGATAATCGTCCATGGGGTAACGGTACTGCCGCACCAGTACCAGATGTTGTCCATCCTCCGTTACCGCATAGACCGCCATACCTTCCGGGCGCAGGCTATGAGTCTTATGTTTGATATTATCCTCACCATTGCGGGAAGCAAAATAATAGTGAAACGGCATGCCATCCCGCCCCAGTGCATCGATATGATACAGATTTAAAAACGGATTGTCCGTCAGCTTTTCTATGCCCCGGTAATGTTTTTCATCCTTATTCCGCATTCAATATTTCCTCCAACAACGCCACCGCCAGTTCCGGGTTTTTCATGCCATCCGCCAGTCCTACCGCTGCCGTGTGCTCATACCAGCCGGTCTTTTGCACCCAGGCATTATCTTCCAGCCAGATCCCTGCCACGATCGTCTCTCCCGTCATGGTATTTAACACTTTGATCTGCTGATCTTCATATCTGTCCAATAGCTCCTGAGGCAGATAATCCCTTAAATCCACCAGATAATCCGTGCCGCCCATGAGCTTCAAAAACTCTTCGTCAGAAAAAAACACATCCACCGACCGGGTCATGAACAATACCTGGATTGTGCTGAGATTCGTGGAATCCACGTCGGAATCCGAGTTCGGATCGATCCAGATCGTATAATTCAGGTTCACCACATCCCGTTTGGACATCACACCGTGTTCCCGCAGGAAATCCGTAAAATAATCCGGACCGGTGGCTTCGATGTGCTCTCCGTCCGTATTCACTGCCATGACTCCCATGACGAAGCTTGTCTTGGTGGCAAAATGCACGATCAGGAAGATCAGAATGACGATTCCCGTTGTCACGCCTATGGTAACCCACAGATAATAGTCTATAAAATACTGCCATTTTTCAGAAGGAGACAGTTGTTTCCATTGTTCTTTCTGCCGGATACGGTCTTCCTTTTCCAAATTGCTGTCTCCCTTCTGTTTCTCAAATCTTCCATCTGATAACCTCCTGCTTTTAGTACTATATCAGTCTTTAGTATATCAAACTAATTTAATCTTGTATAGCAGACTTTTTAATATGTTTTAGGTTTAATTTTGTTAAAAATAAACAGAAAAGCCCTCCCATGCACTTAAATTAACATGACAGAGCTTTGTCTTTTCTATTTGTTCGATCAGATAAGAAGGGGAAATGCTTTAGCGATCCATCTCCGCAATGCGTCCGGTGGACTTATGCTCCTTGATGATCCCCTGGATCTCCTTCAGGTCAGTGCACAGCAGGTCACCGGGGATAGTGTTCTTAAGTGCACTGATGGCATTACCGTATTCCAGTGCCCGCTGGTATTCACCGGGATGTGCCAGCAGTCCATAGAGGACACCGGAGATATAGGCATCACCGCTTCCAATACGGTCTACGACTTCGATATCGGTGTAAGGCGCTTCTTCATAATAAGTATCGTCCTTGGCACTGTAAATGATAGAACCGAAGGTATGGCGCTTCGGGCTATGTACGATACGCTGTGTGGATGCCACGATGGAGATCGGATACTCCTCCGTGAAACTCTTCATAATGCTCTTGGCATCGCCTTCCTTCAGGAAGGTCAGGCGTGCGGTGTCCTCAGAGCAGAAGAAGATATCTACATAAGGCAGAATGGATTCGATGCATTCCTTCGCCTCAGCACCGGTCCACAGATTGCCGCGGAAGTTCACATCAAAGGAGATGATGGCTCCCTGCGCCTTGAAACGCTTGATCATCTCAATGGCGGTTGCTCTCAGTTCGGGGCTCAGCGCCAGTGTAATACCGCTGGTATGGAAGCAGCGGGTATCACTATACAGGCTGTCATCATAGTCCGCAACACTCAGTTTATTGATAGAAGTATTCTTACGGTCATAGACGATACGGGGTTTTCTCGGATAAGCGCCAGTCTCATAATAGTACACACCCAGTCTCGCATCCTTATCATCGTCGTATACCAGATAGTCATCGCTGACGCCGCAGAGACGTACACGGTTCTTAATATATACACCCAGGTCATTGGCCGGCAGCTTGGAGATGATACCGCAGCGCAATCCGAGCATTGCCGCACCGGTGATGGCATTCAGTTCTGCACCTCCGGCCTGCTTGCTGAAGCTGTCGCCTCTGGTGATACGCTCATTATCGGGCGGTGATAATCTCAGCATGATCTCTCCCAGGGAGAGCAGGTCAAATTCCTTTTTCTCAGTCAGTTCCATAATATAAACTCCCATCTGCATTTTTGCCAAATGTTGTATCGGAATCTCTCCGGTATTCCTCACAGTGTGCCATTGAAACCCCTTACATTTTTTCTTTACATTTGTACTATAACATAAATATATGGCGTCGGTAAAGGTGCCGAACATAAATTAAAAATTTAACATAACACATCGCTTGTCAATTAAAATAAGGCTTGTTATACTTGGATTGATCATATTATGCTTGCTACTATTTATTATTCATAGAAAGGATCTTTTGGATGAAACATAAATCATTTTCTCTTCCCTCCTGGCTGCTCCCTCTGCTTCTGATGCTGCTTGGCAGTACTCTGCGGCTAGCCTGCCTGGGAAGTGTTCCCGGAGGAATTCATCAGGATGAAAGCTTCGTAGCATGGAATGCCTTTGCTCTGCTCCACGAAGGAATGGATTCTGCCGGTCATGTCTGTCCGGTATATATGGCAGACTGGGGCGACGGTCACAGTGCCCTGTATGTCTGGATGCTCATTCCCTTTCTGGCATTGAATGGAGGTCATATCAGTCCCATTTTGAGCCGTCTGCCTCAGGCAATCGTAAGTATTTTTACTCTCTGGGCAATATATTGTTTATTAAAGCGTATGTTTGACCGCAAGCTGGCCACCTGGGGGCTCTTTTTGCTTGCCATCTGTCCCTGGCATATTATGATGTCTCGTTGGGGTCTGGATGCCAATCTGGCTCCCGGTTTTCTGATCTTCGGCCTGTATTTCTTCGTCAGAGGCATAGAGGACAAACGTTTCCTTCCCTTATCCGGACTATTTTACGGTCTGAGTCTCTACTGTTATGCCGTCATCTGGCCGATCGTGCCCCTGCTCCTGTTATTGCAGATCAGTTATGCCCTGGCTTTTCGAAAAATACGGATTGACCGGTACAGTGTAAGTGCAGCACTGATTCTTGGGATTCTGGCAGTGCCCCTGCTCCTGTTCGTCTGTGTAAATTCCGGGATCCTGCCGGAGATCGCGCTGCCTTTTATGACTATTCCGAAAATGGGAGGCTATCGTGGTTCCGAAGTGGCTTTCTCTCTTTCAAAAATGTATCAAAATCTGCGGACGGCTCTGTCTCTGCTGTATCATCAGAATACCGGTGCTCCCTATGACATTCTGCTTCCATGGGGGCTTTTCTACGATATCGGCCGTGTGTTCATTGTGGTCGGAGCAGTCTCTCTGTGTATCTGTGTTGTAAAAAAACTGATACAGCGGACGTTTGCCTGGGAGACTTTTTTGCTGATCCAGCTGATCGGCGGAGGTTTCAACTGCCTGATCGTGACTGCCGTACTGCATCAGATCGACGCTTTGTATATTCCTCTTGTTCTGTGTGAAGCCTGGGGTGTATACACGCTGCTGCAGGCATTGCAAAAGTTGCGGCCTTATGTGTCCACCGTTGCAGCCTCATTGTCTGCCCTATGCTATCTGATCTGTCTGATACTGTTCCAGCGGGACTATTATACCGAATATCGCGCACTGACGGATGCCTATTTTGCCAAAGGTGTCGGACAATGTGTGGAATATGCTCTGCAGCAATGTAGAGAAACCGGTATTTCCACGATCTCCGTGGAAAAGGGTGCGCAATGGCCAAGGCTCCTCTTCTATACAGAAACCCTGCCTTCCCAGTACCTGGCTACCGTTACCTACGATGTAGCTCCCGCACCTTCCGCCTTTACAACATCGGATGATATCCGGATCAACACCAGAATCCATTACGACGAAATCAATTCCGACAATATTTATATCATTTATTACACGGACAAAGACATTTTTTCAGACAGCTTCACCCTGACACCTTTTTATGACTGGTATGTTGCTGTTCCTAAATAGCCTCCATGTAATCAAAATAGTCATCTTCGCTGGCAAATAAGATATATTCGTTCTCCACATATCCCATGTATCCGCTGGCTGTTACATATCCCTTCATAGTAAAATACCTCCTTATCAGAAGCCTTTTGTTTGCTGTTCTGATAAGAAGGTATCTTTTTTAATGTCCCATAAAAGTCTCTTAATTTTCCTGAGCCGGCAATTTTTCCAGCACCAGTTCTTTCATTTCTTCCAATAATTCCTCGGTTTTCCCCATCAGGAGTTCCGCATCGGTCTCTACCAGTCCCGTTTTTTTGTATTTATAGGTAAAAAACGGATTGCCGTATGCGGTGAAGCTCATTTCCTCTCCATGCTTTTTCAGAAACGCGGGGATCTTCAGTGGGTCTATGGCTGCATCCGGTCGGAAATTAAAGGTGATCCGGCCGTTTTTGCCCTTGATCTCCGTCATATCCAGTGCGTGTGCCGCCATGCGGATCAGTGCGATCCGCAGCAGATTATCCACTGCCTTGGGGATATTGCCAAACCGGTCTAACAGCTCATCCTTCATCTCATCCCGCTCTTTCAGCGTCTCAATGCCGGCGATGCGCTTATAAATATCCAGTTTCTGTGTTTCATTCACAATATATTCCGCCGGAATATATGCATCCACATCCAGGTCGATCACCGTGGTGAAATCCACCGTCGTATGGATTCCCTTCAGATTCTGCACCGCCTCATTCAACATTTTGCAGTAGAGGTCGTATCCTACGGCTTCCATGTGGCCATGTTGGCTCATCCCCAGCAGATTCCCGGCCCCACGGATCTCCAGGTCCCGCATGGCAATTTTGAAACCGCTACCCAGATCTGTGAATTCCTTGATCGCCGCCAGCCGTTTCTCCGCTACTTCCTTTAACATTTTGTCCCGCTTGTACATCAGAAACGCATAGGCATTCCGGTTGGAGCGTCCCACGCGGCCTCTGAGCTGGTACAACTGGGACAGCCCCAGATTATCCGAGTCATGAATGATCATGGTGTTTACATTAGAGATATCCAGCCCGGTCTCTATAATAGTAGTGGACACCAGCACATCGATCTCTCCGTTGATGAAATCAAACATGATCCGTTCTAGTTCATGCTCCTTCATCTGTCCATGGGCATAGGCCACATTTGCTTCCGGCACCAGTTTTGCGATCTGTGCCGCAATATCCGCAATATTATTCACACGGTTATAGACATAGTAGACCTGTCCGCCCCGGGCCATCTCTCGGACAATAGCCTCTCTGACCAGTTCGTCGTTGTATTCGCAGACAAAAGTCTGAATCGGCAGCCTGTCGTTGGGAGCCTCCTCCAGCACGCTCATATCCCGGATACCGATGAGGCTCATGTGCAGGGTACGGGGAATCGGTGTTGCCGTCAGGGTCAGCACATCCACGTTCTCTTTTAGTTTCTTGATCTTCTCCTTATGAGCCACGCCAAAACGCTGCTCCTCATCGATGATCAAAAGCCCCAGATCCTTGAACTTCACATCCGCCGACAATACTCTGTGAGTACCAATGACGATATCCACCATTCCCTTTTCCAGATCTTTTACTGTCTTTTTGATCTCCGAAGATGTGCGAAACCGGCTCATCAGGGCAATATTGACCGGGAAATCCTTCATTCGCTGCACAAAAGTGTTGTAATGCTGCTGTGCTAAAATGGTGGTAGGCACCAGGTATACCACCTGTTTGCCCTCCTGTACTGCTTTGAAGGCAGCGCGGATCGCGATCTCTGTCTTACCATATCCCACATCTCCGCAGATCAGACGATCCATGATCCGATGGCTTTCCATATCGGCCTTGGTGTCCGCGATAGCACTCAGCTGATCCTCCGTCTCCTCGAAAGGAAACATTTCCTCAAACTCCCGCTGCCATACCGTGTCTTTTCCGAAGGCATAGCCTTCACTCTGCTGGCGCACCGCATACAGCTCCACGAGATCCTTTGCCACGGCGCTGACCGCACTGCGGACCTTGGTCTTGGTATGTTCCCATTCCTTGCCACCCAGCTTATTCAGCTTCGGCTTCTTCGCCGCATCGGCGGAGGCGTATTTCTGGATCACATCCAGTCCGGTAGCGAGAATGTACAGATTGCCACCGTCCCGGTACTCGATCTTCAGGTAGTCCTTGACAATGTTTTCCACCTCTACCTTTTCGATGCCTTTGTATATCCCCAATCCGTGGGTCTCATGCACTACGTAATCACCGATCTTCAGGTCATTGAAATCGTTGATTTTCTGCCCCTGGTAGAGTTTTTTCTTTTTCTTCTTACGTTTCTCCGACCCGAAAATATCACTCTCGGACAGCACTACAAATTTCAGCCATGGGTATTCGAATCCCTTATTCACATGCCCATAATAGGTCAGGATCTCTCCGGGCTGTACTTCCCGCATGGGGTCTTCCGTATATACTGCCGTGAGTCCCGCACCGCCGTCTTCTGCATTCCGCAGATCCTCTGCCAGACGTCTTGCGCGAGTACGGGAGCCGGACAGTAACAGCACCCGATATCCGCTTTTTTTATATTTTTTCAGGTCTTTTACCAGGGATTCAAAGCTGTTGTTATAGGGGGCAATGTTGCGGGCTGCAATATCCACATGTTTTTCCGTCCGGAAATAGCCGTACTTGGTCTCCATGGTAGCCAGTGTCACCACGGCATTTTTCTCCAATGTGTCCGCAACCTGTTCTCCGCTGTAGAGAATATTCATCTGTCCCGGTAGCACATAGCCTTTTCTCGCACGCTGCTCCATGCTCTCCCGAAATTCCAGTTCTATAGCATCAGCCTGCTCTTTCACCCGCGCCGGTTCATCAATATAGAAGACCAGAGATCGTCCCGCCATATCCGCCAGCAGCTCCGGCATAGTCACCGTATTTTCATAAAAATATCGGATATATCCTTCCAGGTTCGCTTTGCTCTGAAATTCCAACAGCTGTTCCTTCAACTCGCTTACCTGGGTGGCGATCCTGTGGGCTTCCTCCGGCTGGTGGGCATCCCGGAAAATTTTCTCCTGTTTGGCGGCTTCCTTCTCAAGTCTGGCGATTCCCTTGCGAATCTGCTCCTCAGACAGCACGAACTCCGTCGCCGGGTAGACCGTGATACTCTCCAGCTTCTCAATGGAACGCTGGCTTAAGATATCGAAGCTGCGGATGGATTCCACTTCATCCCCCCACAGTTCGATACGGTAGGGATTCTCCTCCGTCAGGTCAAAAATATCCACAATACCGCCACGCACGGAGAATTGCCCTGGGCTTTCCACCTGATAGGCTTTCTCGTATCCCATAGCTACCAGCCGGGATGCCAGTTTGCTCTCATCCAGGCTTCCGCCCCGCTCGGTGTGGATGATGTCTTTCTCCTCCCACAGCACCTGGGGTGTCATCAATGCCGCATAGGTGGTGACGATGGTGACAGGCTTGCCCTCCACGACTCTGCGCAAGGTCTTGATCCTCTCCTGTACCAGCTGATTACCGTGAATATCTGCCTGGAAAAAGATCAGGTCCTTCGCCGGATACAGCATGACATTTCTGTCATAAAAGCGGTATTCCTCGTAGATCTCCTTGGCTTTTAAGTCATTATAAGTAACGATGACCTTGTATTTCAGGCCATCGCTGAGTCCGTAGATCATATGAAGTTTCTGTGAGTCCACGCATCCGGACAGGGCAACCGTTCCCTTTCCCTGTCTGACGATCTTACGGACCTCATCATATTCCGCCAGTTCTTTCAATGGCGCAAGTAGTGCCTGCATTTTTTCACGCTTTCTTACTGTTAAAATGGTTCATGGCAGCATCCGCGCTCTCGGTGATGATCATACGGATCGCTTCTGCGGCGGTCTTCGTAGCATCATCCATAACCTTACGTTCTTCCACCGGGAAATGTCCCAATACATAATCTGCCAGATCATAATTCTTCGGTTTCTCACCTACGCCCATGCGGACACGGGTAAAAGTATCATGCCCTAACATCTTGATGATATTCTTGAGTCCATTATGTCCGCCGGCGCTGCCCTTTTTGCGGATGCGGATCTGTCCCACATCCAGGCTGATATCATCGGAGATCACGATCAGCTCCGAGGTATCGTCCACCTTATAATAATCCACGATCTCACGGATGCTCTCTCCGCTTAAGTTCATGAAGGTCTGGGGCTTCGCCAGGATCACCTTCTGCCCTGCCACGTAGCCTTTGCCGATCAACGCCTTGTGTTTACTCTCCATGACAGCAATATTTTCTTCCTCTGCTAATCTGTCTATGACATCAAAACCGATATTATGTCTCGTATTTTCATATTCTTTGCCGGGATTCCCCAGCCCTGCGATAATATACATATACTTCTCCTTACTTTCTTGCAATCAATGCGTTATCTTATATTTTCGCATTTTTACGCAGAAAATGCAACTATTGGATATTTTGACACAGGGCTTGACTTTTCCCAGATTATTGTTATACTAAAACAGTTGTACAGCCCATAAAAACAAGGTCTTACAGGGCTCGCCGATTCCCGGCGTAAAATGAATCGAGTGTTCGTGACCTTCCACTCGTAAA
>OKUR01001018.1_pt1 | contig 11006 bp, 10 predicted proteins | sample 1606671 | NCBI WGS metagenome assembly OKUR01 (sample SAMEA3882519, study PRJEB24775) | human gut metagenome | biome: human-associated habitat; feature: intestine environment; material: feces | place: Netherlands | collected 2009/2010 | reverse complement strand
CGGACGTGGATTGGCTACAATGTATTAGACATTCCGATGAGGGACGAATGGCATGGGATTGGAGGCCGACGATGGCCGGCCCGGAACATCCCCGCCACCACGACGAGGCGTTCAAACGGCAGATCGTGCAGTTGTACGAGAGCGGCAAGCCATCCCGGGAGATCAGGGCCGGGCACGACATCGCGCGATCGACCCCGCGGCGCCGGGTCCGGGGCATCCGCGACAGCGGCTCCGCCCGGGCCGCGGACAACCGCACGCCCGGGCGGAACGAGCTGATCGAGCCGGGGAGGCGCAACAGGCAGTTGGAGATGGAGGCGGACGTTTCAGAACAAGCGGCGCCGGTATTCGCACGAAGGCAGGCGTGATACGGGCCAACGCCGCCCGCTACCCGATATCGGCGCGATGCGGGATACCGGGCGTTCCCCGCTCCACCTGTTACTGGATGACCGGGCATCCCGGGACGGAGCGTGCGGATCCGATCGCCGGCGACGTGCGCGCGGTCCGGCGCGACGGCCGCGAACGCTACGGCGCCGGGAAGATCAAGGCCGCCCTGGAAAGGAAGGGGCGTCACCGCGTCCAGGAGACGCATCGGCGACATCATGCGCGAACAGGGCATGACGGGCGCGTGCGCGCGCGGACGGTCCGAACCGCACGGGACGCGGGCCGACGAGGCCGGGCTCGCGAACCTGCTGGACCGCGGGTTCGACGGATACGCCCCACACACGCATCTGGCGAGCGATCTTACCTATGTCCGCGTCGGCGGAGACTGGGCGTACGTGTGTCTGCTGGTCGACCTGGCGAACAGGGGCATCGTCGGCCATTCCGCTGGGCGGACCCGGGACGCGAGCCTGGTATTGGGCGCGTTCGCCACCCTCGACTTCCCGCTGACGGACGTCCAGGAAACAGGGGTTTGCCGGCCGGAAGGGTCCGCAGGCCCCTCTTCCCGTATTCTGACGTTAGGAGACAACAGCATGCAGGCGGATCGTGTGAGAGAGACGGAACGAATCAACGACGCGTTCCTCGAGGAGGTCGTGCCATTCGCGGTGCACGGCGCCACAATCGTCGACGCGCGTGGAATGACGAAAAACGGTTGGCTCGTTTCCGACGGACGGTCGATAGTCGAAACGGGATGCGCCGAAACGGACTTCGAAACGGCCTGCCGGCTGGTCCACGTCGAGCAAGATCATATTGTTAACGCTAACGGAATGGTGATGACGCCCGGATACGTCGACATCCACTCGCACGGCGCATGGGGAAGCTCGTTCGATGACGGCGAGAAGGGGATCACGACCGCCCGAGCCGGACACATGGCGCACGGAACGACGAGACAGGTCCTGAGCCTCATCACCAATCCCATCGACGTCATCTGCGGTAACTTGAAGACGGTCCACGACATGATGCCGGACCGCCCGGATATTCTGGGCGCGCACCTCGAAGGACCGTTCCTCGCCATGCCCCGGAAAGGCGCCCATGATCCCAATTGCCTAGTCGATCCCACTCCGGATCTCGTATCCAGAATGCTGGACGCCGCCGATGGGTGTCTCAGACAGATCACCATCGCGCCGGAACTTCCGCATGGAATCGACGCAATCCGCCGTTTCTTCCTGGCCGGAGTGGTTCCGGCGGTCGGCCACTGCGATGCCGACTACCAGACTGCCAGAAAAGGATTCGACGCCGGAGCCGGAATCATGACCCATATGTTCAATGCCATGAACGGGCTGCACCACCGCGACCCCGGCCCGATTCCGGCGGCAGTGGAGGATCCGAGGGTCACCATCGAGCTTATCAACGACGGATTCCACGTGCAGGATCCCATGGTCAAGCTCGGATTCGGGCTTGCGCCCCATAGAATCGCCTTCGTCACCGACGCCATGGCCGCGACCGACTGTCCGGACGGGCATTACCTCCTCGGGGCTCTGGATGTAGATGTGCGGGACGGTCATGCCAGACTCGCCTCCAATGGAGCCATCGCCGGTTCTACACTGCTATTGGAAAAGGCCGTGTCTCGCGCGGTGCTGGAGCTCGGCATCAGTCCGGTCGACGCGGTGGAAGCGGCGACGCTGACCCCTGCGCGGGCATTTGGCTTCGACCGTCGAAATGACGTGACAGGCTTCCCGATCGGTCTGCTCGCTCCGGGATTCGCGGCCGACGTGCTGCTCCTTGATCAGGAAACCTGGACGGTGCGACGCGTCTGGTGCAACGGGCATCCGGTGAGATAATTGATTTCAAGGTTCAATGACGAACGAAAGGAACAATGACAATGAACCAACGTAGAGAACATCGTTGGCCTCGGCCGTTGGAGGGCCGGCGGGCCCGTATCTGGTACGGCGGCGACTACAATCCCGACCAGTGGCCCGAGGAGGTCTGGGACGAGGACGTGCGCCTCATGGTCAAGGCGGGAGTGAACCTCGTATCCGTGGGCATCTTCTCCTGGGCGAAAATCGAACCCCGCGAAGACGTGTACGATTTCGGCTGGCTCGACCGAATCATCGACAATCTCGGCAAGGCCGGCATCGCCGTAGATCTCGCTTCCGCGACCGCATCCCCGCCGATGTGGCTGACCCAGGCGCATCCCGAGGTGCTGTGGAAGGACTACCGCGGTGACGTGTGCCAGCCGGGCGCGCGCCAGCACTGGCGTCCCACCAGTCCTGTGTTCTGTGAGTACGCATTGAAGCTCTGCCGGGCGATGGCGGAGCATTACAAGGACAATCCCTATGTGGTCGCTTGGCACGTTGGTAACGAGTACGGATGCCACAACCGCTTCGACTATTCCGAGGACGCCGAACGCGCGTTCCAAGACTGGTGCGAGGAACGGTACGGCACGATCGAAGCGGTGAACGACGCATGGGGTACTGCGTTCTGGGCCCAGCATCTGAACGATTTCAGCGAAATCGTTCCGCCTCGATTCATCGGCGACGGCAATTTCATGAACCCCGGCAAGCTGCTCGACTTCAAACGCTTCAGCTCCGACGCGCTGAAGTCATTCTATGTGGCCGAACGTGACGCATTGGCCGAAATCACACCAGAAAAGCCGTTGACCACGAATTTCATGGTCTCCGCCGGCGGTTCCGTACTGGATTACGACGATTGGGGCGACGAGGTCGATTTCGTGTCGAACGACCATTACTTCATTCCGGGCGAGGCGCATCTGGACGAGCTCGCGTTCTCGGCTTCGTTGGTGGACGGCATCTCCCGCAAGGATCCGTGGTTCCTGATGGAGCATTCCACCTCGGCCGTGAACTGGAGACCGATCAACTATCGCAAGGAACCCGGCCAGCTGGTGCGCGATTCCTTGGCGCACGTGGCCATGGGAGCCGATGCCGTGTGCTACTTCCAGTGGCGCCAATCCAGGTCCGGCGCGGAGAAGTTCCATTCCGCGATGCTGCCGCATGCGGGGGAGGATTCCCAGACGTTCCGGGACGTGTGCGAACTGGGCCGTGATCTGGGCACGCTTGCGGATGAGGGACTGCTCGGCACCAAGCTGGCGAAATCCAGCGTGGCCATCGTGTTCGATTACGAGTCCGAATGGGCGAGCGAGCACACCGCGACCCCGACGCAGAACGTCCATCATATCGACGAGCCGCTCGCATGGTTCCGCGCTCTGGCGGACGTCGGCGTGACCGCGGACGTCGTTCCAATCCGTTCGAACTGGGACGAGTACGATGTCGCGATACTGCCGAGCGTGTACATCCTCTCCGAGGAGAACACCCGTAGGGTGAGGGACTACGTCGCGAACGGCGGCAAGCTCATCGCCACGTACTATACAGGCATCAGCGACGAACGGGACCATGTGTGGCTCGGCGGTTACCCAGATTCCATCCGGGACGTCGTCGGTGTGAGGATCGAGGAGTTCGCCCCTATGGGATCCGATTGGCCCGGAGTTCCGGACCACCTCGATCTCGACAACGGAGCCGTCGCACACGACATCGTCGACGTGATCGGCTCAATCGGGAAGGACGCGAAGGTGCTCGCCTCGTTCAAGGATGACCCATGGACCGGCATGGACGGACGCCCGGCCATCGTGTCCAATCCATATGGCGAAGGGCGTAGCGTCTACGTCGGAGCCCGGCTGGGACGTGATGGCATCGCCAGAAGCCTGCCGATGATCCTCGAGACCCTTGGTGTGGAAGTCAAAGACTCCTCGGATCCGGACTTGCTTCGCATCGAGCGCGTCGATGAGTCGACGGGGGCTCGGTTCACGTTCCTGTTCAACCGGACCAAAGAACCTGTCAGCATGCTGGTGGAGGGACGCCCGGTCGTCATGTCACTGGCCGACTGTGCTGGCGCGACGGTTACCATCAATCCCAATGGCGTACTCGTCGTCAAACAATAATGGCTCATTAATGAGGCGATATGCCATGTGAACGTTCACATGGCATATCGCCTTTCTTACGACAGATGGCATCGTCGTTTTTGATGATATGTTCACAATATGTTGTGTTATATCGTATGACAACACTTAAGTTAAGCCAGGCATGTCTTTTGCCCTACCAGCTTCTCTGCGTGTGGCATTCTCCTCGCCTCTACAGACGTGGAGAATGCCACAAAAGGATAATATCCAGTAGACCGCTAACGATAAATATGGCCGAGCTGTTCTTCGTTGTCGAATAACGGTTGTGATTGTTGCTTAATGTTCGGCTGTGGGATTGGCGGTTCGTGCTCTATGGCTTTTTTCTTGCGTGGCTTTGGTTGTTTGTCATCATCATAACGATCATCACTCCCCAGCACGTTCGCTTCTCGTCAATGTATTTGTATGCGATTGCATGGAATTTAGATGGGATTCCATCGATAGTGATAGTGCGAGACCTTTTTTTGGCGGTTGCCTTTGCCTTGATTTGGCCAATGTTGCCGACTGGGACGATCCACCACGTATTATGCATTTCGGATTTCGATTTGATGAGGCGTGTCATTCTTTCAAGATTTTTTAGGCGAGGATTCCCCGCCTAAAAAATCTTGAAATCGCAGGAGATCTGCATGTAGGTGCCAGGAAAACGCTCATCCTCGCGCAGATGCTATGCGAACAGCTGATTCCCACGTTCATAGGACTCGTCATGGCATATTCGGCACTGTTCATTCTCATCGGCACGATGAATCCAACCCCGTCCGACTCACTTGCCATTTTCCTCCTGGAGCTGCATGACGGTCTGCCGTTGCCGTGCGCCACGGCCATGGGAACGGCGATCGCAGTCATACTGATTCGTGAAAAAGACCTGTTCCGCTTGTTCAAGACCAGATGAATCGGACATATACCGGTGGAACGAATCGCCATTGGAGGATCAAGTTCGTGTGATGTCGTAGACCATAAGTCATCAGTTAAGCGTTGTGTGACAATTCCATACAACGCTTTCTTCATCGCCGTACACCCTTTATGGCGAAGTCGAAGGATAGCCACGGGAAGACGAGGACACGTGAACCGGTCCGCATAAGCAAAGCCCAGAGGCAAAGCATCCGCCCATCTGTCCCATCGAAACCGGCTAGTTTGATTCTGTCGTGTCCGCCGACGAATCATCGGCGCAATGCGCATCGAAACATATCCCGTCAGGACCTTCTGCTGTGAGGGACACGAAGGTCTGACGGGATATGCCGGATCCGTTAAGGTTGGATCCGACGGAGCAATCGCTGGCGTTCATTCCGGTCGCTTCATCCGGGATACGCCTGGCGTCCTCCATCTTGCGATGCACCATTCGATGCGTTTTGGCTCCAATCAGGAACGAATCGAGATCTGCCCTACAGACAATTTCCGTGGATTGACTCCACCTAATGTGACGACGCACGCGTTCGACTTCGAACCGATGGGAAACGTGCGATGCGGACATCGCGCACTTTCCCGATCTCGTCCGGAACCCGAAGGCGCACAGCTTTCTTAAGTGAAAATCGCTCCTGAAATGGAGCCAAAGGAGTTCCCCTTTAAACTGCCTTGACCATTATCTCTCTTTTGATTGTTTGTAAAACTCGTATTGTGGAAGTGGCGAAGGCCATGCTTCCTTGCCCGTCTCCATTGCGGGAGAAGATATAAGATCCCGATAAGGTCCTTTTATAGACAAAAACCGGTTCTTTCGTCAATCCCGAAGCGCATCCATTGGAATGCCGTTGTAGGCCAAGTCAAAACGCCGGGGTTGAAAAGAAAAAAGGTGCCGCACCATTATTCCCACGGAATCTGGTGCGGCACCTTTTCTTTTGAAAGGAAACAGAAGAAGTCTTTGCGCCTTACTTGTTGATGACCTTCTTGAACAGGTCGGAGGATGCCTTGGCGAGGGCGAACTGGCCGAAGCCCGGATCCATGGAGGCGAGGTTGGAGTTGAGGATCTGGTTGAAAGTGTCGTTCTGCATGTTCATTCCTTTTCCGCGGCGCTTTGTCTTCCGTTCGCCGCTATTCTTTTTTCTCTTGTTTCGTTATGCCTTGATTGTAGGCATGTCATCCCCGTCGCCGCATGTCATTCCGATTGATTCTTTTGTATATTCATCGGTTTGCCAGAAGATTTTTGAAATAACTTACCGCACCATTACCATCACATAAACCAAGAAGGCCCCGACATGGTCGGGGCCTTCTTGGTGAAAAAGGGAAGGAGCGGCAAGTATTGGTATTTATTCGGTCAGGGTTTTGGCCTCCTCATCGATGGCTTCGACGGTCTCGGCGGTCTGAGCTTCGTCATCGACGATTTCGCCGGAGGCAAGCTTGGCTTCGAGCTCTTTGACAATCTTAGCATGCATCTTCTCGTCGATCTTGACCTTGAACATGAACACCAGCAGGCTGAGCACGATCAGAATAAGCGGCACATAGAAGGCGCAGATTTCGAAGGTGTGGATGTTGGAGGGGGTCATATCGGCTGCGGTGGCGTTGCCGGTCATGCCAGCAGCGACGGCGATGAAGCCGGTGATGCCGTTGGACAGCGCGCCGCCAATCTTATCAAGCATCGGACGTACGGACAGGGTGACGGCCTCGTTGCGCTTGCCGTTCTTCAGCTGGCCGTATTCGATGGAGTCGGTCAGGGAGAGGATGGCGGTCATCTGGATGAGGGTGCCCGGGATGTAGAAGAGCACGAGGGCGATGAACACCACGGTCATGTTGGTGGAGAAGAGACCCAGCAGGATGTAGGCCACGATCATGGAGGTCATGCCGACGATGTACAGGACTCGGCGTGGGATGCGCTTGTTCAGGATCGGGTACAGCGGAGCCATGATGAGGCCTGCCACCAAGGCGATGACGCCGGTCATGGAGTAGGCGGCCTGGTTGTCGAGCACGAACTTGAACAGGAAGAGGAGTACGCCGGTGGTGGCCACGTTGGCGATGGCGTACAGCAGGTAGGACAGGGCGACCCACAGGAGCTGGTCGTTCTGGAACAGGGCCTTGAATGCCTCGAGCGGGTTGCCGTTCTTCTGGGCCTTGGCGCGCAGTGCGTTGGTGCTTTCCTTGGTGCCGAACGCGACGGTCCATGCGGTCAGGATGCCGAGGAGTCCGACGATGATGCCGAAGGAGGTCCAGCCGGCCTGTCCTTCGCCCTTGGCACCGGTGAGCGTCCAAGTGAAGTAGCTGACGATCGGGATGACCACGACGGTGATGCCGTTGTAGCCGATGGAGCCGGTGAAGGAGCCGAGGGCGGTGTAGGTGGAGCGCTCGTGGGAGTCGGAGGACAGCGCCGGGATCATGCCCCAGTAGGAGATGTCACGCAGGGAGTAGAACACGTCGAGCACGATGAAGGTGATGACGAACAGCACGATGAACAGCGTGGTGTTGACGTTCACCAAGCCGAACAGGCCGGTGTAGACCAGCACGAGCAGCACGGCGGAGACGGTGCCGCCGATGAGCTGCCATGGCTTGAAACGACCCCACTTGGTCTTGGTGTTATCGATGATGTTGCCCAGCAGCGGATCGATGAAGATCTCCGCGATACGGATGACAACCACAAGGCCGGTGATAACGCCGATGAGCTTGGTGGAGAGCGCCTTGTCGACCCCGGAGAACAGCGAGCTGGTGACGTAGACGATGAAGTAGGTGCTCAGCGCGTTGTAGAAGGCGGATTGGCCGACGTTGCCGAATGAATAGGCCACGCGGGACAGCAGACTGCCTTTCCTGGTTGGCTTCGCAGACTGCTGCGTCTCCTTCGGTGCGGCTGCGACATTGGATTCTGCCATCGTACTTCTCCTTAGAAGTTGTGATTGAAGCTGTAATCGGAAATCATCATTTGATTTCGCATGAGTTAAGTATATCCCTTTACCCCTGTTTAGTAAAATTTAACATCTGCGTTGTACACTGTTGGGCGTGTCGCATTTTGTGCGATTCTGCACATATACATGTCATATTGTGTGCGATTCGCGGTATTTCGCCGACAGTAGACAAACAAAAGGCGATTGATGACGCAGCATCATCAATCGCCTTTCATATTTTTCCGCACATACGTACGCTAGGCAGCCCGTTTCGACCGGGCAGATCGCTTCGATCGGGTCTGCAATTTTGGCCGCGATTCACGTTTCGGCTGCGCCGGCACGAAACTATCTCGCACTTCCAGCGTCGTCGACAGGTACGCATGCTGCCGTACTGTGCGCTTGCTGGCAATCGCATCGGCCAAGGTGAGAATCGCAACGCGCGCAAGCTCGTTCTGGTCGATTGAGAACGTGCTCAACGGTGGCGACGTAAGCTGTGCGATCGCCTGGTTGTTGATGCTGATGACGCTGATGTCGCGGGGCACGATCACACCAACCGCGTTGAACGCCTGCAGCACGCCGACCGCGATGACGTCGGCGGCGACGATGACGGCGTCAGGCAGCGCGCCGTTATGGTCGCGGATGAACCGCTCCCCCAGCTTGCGGCCGTTCTCGACCGTGAATGGGCCGCCGGAATACACCAGCCCGCGCAGGTCCAGGCCGCGGCGTGCCATCTCGCGACGGAAATAGACGGCGCGCCCCTCCTCGTCGGCTTCGTAGAAATTCGTCATCGCGCCTTTGCCGCCGATGAATCCGACACGCTTCATGCCAGCCTTCGCACATGCTTCGACCGCGTCATGCACGGTCTGCTGTAGGTCGGGCTGCACGGAATCAAACAGGTTCGGTGCGGGATTCACATCGATGAACACACCGTATGGCATGACCTCATGCAACTTCTCAAGGTCGCTTTCGGCTATGACATTGGCGCCGATAGCCATGAAACCATCGAATTTCCCCTTCTGATTCAACATCTCGTCAAGACTGTGGAAAACAGTGAGCTCCATACGCTGCTGTTTGGCGTTATGTTCCAGCGCCGAACGCAAATCGGCAAAATACGAATCACGCAGCGTTTCGTCGGACTCCTCGTTGTCCAACAAGGCTACTTCGTGCGGAATGACGATACGCTTGGCCTGGGCGCTGTATCCCAAATCCTCGCTGGCGCGGATGATCGCGCGACGCGTCTCCTCACGCACGGACAGCGTCGGATCGCCATTCAACAGACGCGACACCGTGGCCTGCGAAAATCCCGTACGTTTCGCAATCTCCTTGATGGTCGCCATCGCTCCCTCGCCCTCCCATGGATGCCTCATCAGATTTTAGTAAAAGCATTACTAAATCCATCATATTACATTACCGAACGTATTCTTATAGCCATGACACAGCCAGAGCAATCACGGAAACCGCGAATCGCGCATCAGTCCACGGAACGGATGAACGAACTGCGTGCACAACAAAAATCCTTTGCCCTGCAGAACATGCGGAGCAAAGGACTCAGCAACGCCGGTCTGCCTTTCAAAGCGACCGGTCATAAAGGTGGCATCAGTCGGCAGGGTTCCAAACGCGGCTGACACCGTGGAGAAACGCGGTCACCGTCAGCCCCACGGGCCTGCGGCTGGAAGCGCCCGCCCTTCTGCGTGGCCGACTTGCCATGTGAGCCACCCCTCGATGACGCCACGCTCCGCATCGGTTCTACCGGACGCGTATACATCAGGCCTCTCCCCGGTGATGCTGCGGATGGAACCATACACATATCCACATTTTTCACGGAGACGGTTGCGGGGCTGCTGGCTTTCCATATACCGTCAGCGCATGGAAAGCTTCGGACACAATACATTTTTCACATTAGAGCAGGCACGGGAGGAGGCGGCGAGACGGCATCTTGAATGCAGGCAGGTGTTGTCGCGGATAAGGTCACGCTCCTCGGTTCCACTCTATGTAAGCCACGGCACAGCGCTGGAGCTGCATGGCATGATTGCCACCATGAATTATTTACCCGGATATGGTTCGGAGCTCGTTCACGTTTCGGTGTGCCGGCAACGTGACCTGCGGAAAATCCAGGGGATGAAATTCCATTACGCAAGGCATGGCGTAGACGTGGCGCACGCCGACGAATTGGTGTCAAGCGTCTCCGCGATGCAGGCGGTCTGCCAGATTGCGCCCTATGTCGACGAACGGAGTCTGGTGATCGCCATGGATTGGCTCACTTGCGCCAATCCCGATTTACGCGTCTGCACTCACGATGAGCTCTCCGACTACATCCGGAGTGCGCCGCGATTCATTGGGAGCGCCAAATGCAGAAAGGCCTTGCGCCTGTCCAAACCAGGTACCGATTCCCCGCAGGAAACGGTGCTTCGTTTGGAGAGCGATGCCTACGGGCTGCCTGAGGCACATGTCAATTATGAGATCATTGACCACATACGCGGCTCGGGCACGATGAAGGTGGATATCGCCTACCCGGATGACCGCGTCTGTATAGAATACGACGGAAATTACCACTACACCCACGGCCGCTGGATGTATGACCTCGATAAGCGCAACCGGCTGAGGGATCTTGGATTCACGCCTTTTGTCGCCACCCGCGAGCATTTGGCATCCAAACAGAAGCTGAACGAACTGTTCGGCATGGTCGCCCGAGCGATAGCCAGTCACCGTTACGGCTTGGACTAGTTCCGTAGGTGGTTTTTCGCTTCCGTAGGTGGTTGGGTCTGAATACCCAGCATGAAAACGGCCAGAATAAAGCCTTTCTCCAACCCCGATACTCTGACCAACCACCTACGGAAGCGAAAAACCACCTACGGAACTAG
>OKUR01001016.1_pt1 | contig 11025 bp, 10 predicted proteins | sample 1606671 | NCBI WGS metagenome assembly OKUR01 (sample SAMEA3882519, study PRJEB24775) | human gut metagenome | biome: human-associated habitat; feature: intestine environment; material: feces | place: Netherlands | collected 2009/2010 | reverse complement strand
CACCACATATATATGCTTTTCCGCCCATCAATACAAAGCAATGAAACGGACCAGGGTATGCGCAATTTTTGTATATTTGTGCTGTATCCTCTTCTGATCTATCTTTTAAAGAGATATTTGAAAGGTCAACCCAGCCACCTAAATGTGCATCACTTCCATAGTATTTTCGACGACGATATTTTATGTGGTATTCTTCAAAAATACCAATCATCTTATCCACATTTTTAGAAAGTTCTTTTCCATAATCGTCAATCAATATATCAACTTTTTCTGATTTTTGCAGTACTTGCGCTAATTCTTTTGAAGGAGCTATTGAACCATTCGTAATTATTTCAAGCATGTCCATACGATCTATGTACTTTAAAGCATAATCCATAATCTCTGCAATCTGAGGATGCACGAGTGGTTCTCCCCCATTCACAGTAAATTTATCAACATGATCAACTGCTTCAAAGTATCTATCTATTGATTTTTTTAATAATTCCACCGAATAATGAGGTGGCTCCTTATAATAAGGTGCACTCACAGCGCAAAGTTTACATTTTAAATTGCATCTGAAAGTGACAACCAACGTTGTATTACTTAATTTTATAATTTCATTCATATTCTCTCCTCCGATCCTATTATTGAAGCTGTTCAGCCGGTGTATATCTCTTTCCATCTGTACAAAATCCATTACATCGTGCACACACTGACAGATGATTTCTGTCCCTTAATGCATATAGCTTTTCTTTTATATCACTCAGTTGCAAATTCTCATCGCAAAAGTCTACATGCTCATCTTCACGTTCATTAATATCATCCAGCAATCTATGATTTACATAGCACATATAAGCTTTTCCATCAATAATAAAAAAATGTCTCGAAAAGGTAGTGGTATACATACATTTATGGAATAATTCTGTATTTTCTTCTTCTGTACGCCCTTTGTCGCTAAAATCAGATATATCCAACCATCCCCCTGCATGGGCATCCTCTCCATAATATTTACGTCTACGATACCTAATCCCATATTTTTCAAATGCCATAACAACGTCATCTACTTTTTTTGAAATATTTTTTCCATAATCATCAATCATCACATCTACATTGGGAATTTCTTTTAGTGCTAACAGCAATGCTTCACTAGGCACAATTGTACCATTTGTTATAATTTCGAATTTTTCCATTCTTGAAGCATATTGCTTAAAGTGTTGAACCATTCTTACTAAATCTGGATGTAACAAAGGCTCGCCTCCACTTAGAGTAAACAAACACACATCCCCCATACTTGCAAAATATTTATCAACAGATGCCATTATTATTTTGCTATCATAATGGCACGGTTTTTTATTTTGTGGAGCATAAGTTGCACACAATTTGCATTTTAATGTGCATCTCGATGTTAATAAAATCGTTAAATTTGTTTTTTCCATAATTAATTTATCCCTCTTTTTATTCTTTCTATTATTTTAGAGAAAGGTACTTTCTCATCCATACATTTCCAAAAGTAGTCCGAATATTCACTTTTTTGAGCTGATTTTTCCAAACAGATATTGCCTTTTATAATCTCATCAATAGTATGTAATTCTTTATGTAATGAATTCACAGCTTCAAGAATCTTTTCTCCTTTTGAAGAATGAACCATTACTGCTGAAACTCCATAGTCTTTTTCATTCACATCAACCTTATACCCCCAAAAATCTCCTAAAGTTAAGTCCGTAGCTCTGGATATCCCTTTGAATTTACATTGATTGCAACAAGATCTCATATACAAATTCAGTTCTTTTTTAATGTACCCGTACATAAACGGATCATCATTTCTCTGTGCATAATACTCCTCTCCATTCGCAAATATAATTTTAGTTCCAAAATGATTCCAACCATGTTTCTTATTTTTAAACCATACCTTCTGTATTTCAGATTGATATCTTTCTTCAAGTTCTTGTAAGTATGCCATATAAGCGTTTGGTGCATTCACACCTCTACAAATAAAATCACATAGTGTCAATTTTTCATTGTCTCCACCAAGAAATTTAGACAATGCTACACATTGACATGGCGTTCCCACAAACAAAACATTTTTTCCCAATTGCAATTGGCTTTTTACTTCTTTAAATATATTTCCTAAATTGCTCTGCACATATTTTGATTGTCGCAACAAACCAATATCGTCTTTTTCAAATATTATACTATGTTCCACTAAATGATTATCAGCATATTTTGCGCCAACAACACACCCACCATTTTCTATTACGTAGTTAGCAATTTCTGTAAAAACGCCTCCTGATGTACTGCAATATCGTATCTTTTCATTTTTTGACCACGCTGCATATGCAACAGTATCATATTCATTTATACAAATATCTTTAATAACTGGGCATACCTTCTTGCACAACCCACATTCACTACATTTTTCTTTGAGTACTTGTGGATATAAAAATCCCTTCCTGTCGGGTTTCATTTCTATCGCATTTCTGGGACATATTTGATAGCATCCACCACAGCCAGTACACTCAGATGTTCCAACCATCTCTGTTATCATATCTATCTCCAATGTATATCTTTCCGTATTATATGCGCCGGATTTCCTGCTACCATACAGTTTGAGGGAACATCTTTTGTTACTACAGATCCTGCGGCAATTACAGCTCCGCTCCCTATTCTGATTCCCTTTAATAAAATTGCTCCTATTCCAATCCACACATAATCTTCAATAACAATTCCATCTGACTGATTCATTATTTATCCATTTGAATTTTCTATTATATGAAAATCGCTATCGTATATAGATACATTTCTTGCAATTGCACATCCATTGCCAATTCTAATATGATTTTTGCATGCGATAATACATCCACTATTAATATAGCTATTTCCTAATTCTAGAATTCCTCCTTCAAATATTTCTATGCTAGAGTGAAAAAAGGCCTTGAATTCACCAGACACATACAATTTGGATTTATTATGTAATTTCAAATATGTCTCTGCTTCAGATTGTTTTCTAATATTATACCCCAAATGCAGTTTCCCACTAATTGATATCTCTGCATCTTCAGCTACATCAATTATCACTTTTCCATACTCTTCTATTCTAGTCTCATCATACTGTTTTAACATATTTCCTCATAAACTCTTTCTCGAATTCTTCAATATATGGAGAATTATAGAACTCCTCATAATGTTTCGTTAGTTCTCTTTTTACAAATGTTAACTGCTTCCTACATTGTTCCAAATGGTTCTTCTCTATCTTATTACACATAGAAATCATATAAGACCACTCACTGTATTGTGCATAGTCTGCTATATCCGGCAGTTTTTCAGATAAGTACTCCGTTCTTTCACGAAATGCCTCAAAATACTCATCTAACTGTTCCGGGGTCAGAAGCAGATCATTTGTGGTAAATGCTGAATTATTTCCACTGTGTCTCCAAAAACAGTACTTCGGAAGTCCATATGCAACTACCTTTTTCGCTTCTGCAAAGTATTTATATACTACAGTAATGTCATCGTACTTTCCCTCTGTGCGAAAACGGATTTTATCGAATATCTCCCTTCGCATGAGCTTTGAAGGCATCGCAGCATTATATTTTTTCCGTCTGAGCAAGGTTATAACTGCCTCTTCCGGTGTCATGACCAGTTTTTCATCAAACATACAGTTCGGCAGGAACTCTCCGTTTACTTCCTTCATAGAGCCAGACAGAGAAATGTCTGCATCCTGTTCTTTTGCAAGCCCATAGAGGAATTCCAGCATATCCGGTTCTGCTGTATCATCATCATCTATAAATGTGATATACTCTCCTGTAGCTGCATCCAGACCGATATTTCTTCCAGTTCCAATATTACTTTTTTCAATATGTAAGACCTTTATTCTAGGATCCTTGGCAGCGTATGCATCTGCGATTTCACCGCTCCGGTCATCGGAACCATTGTCTACAATGATATACTCAAAATCTCTGTATGTCTGATTCAGAATAGATTCTATGGCTCTTCCTACCATACTCTCGCGATTATAAGTAAGCATTATCACAGAAATCATAAGTTTGTCTCCTTATTCCCAGCGCTTCCAGGGAGCCTGTCCGCTGTTCCACAATTCATCTAACATCCCCTTATCTCGCATAGTATCCATGCATTTCCAAAATCCTTCATGTCGGTAAGCAGCCAGTTTCCCGTCCAATGCCAAATTTTCCAAAGGTTCCTTTTCAAAGAAGGTATCATCTCCTTCTATATAGTCAAAGACTTCCGGCTCCAGAACCATGAATCCTGCATTGATCCATCCGCCATCTTCCTTTGCCTTTTCCGAAAATTGACGTACTGTCTCATTGTCATCAATATCCAAAACACCAAATCTACCTCCCGGTTGAATAGCCGTAAGAGTTGCTGCTTTTTTATGCACTCTGTGAAACTCCAAAAGCGCATCCAGATCAATATCTGAAACTCCGTCTCCATAGGTCATCATGAATGTTTGGTCCCCAACATACTTCTGAATTCGCTTTAACCGTCCTCCCGTCATAGTATGTAATCCCGTATCAACTACGGTTACTTTCCATGGCTCTGCTACATTATTATGAATAATCATTTCATTATTGTTTGCAAAATCAAAGGTGACATCACTACGATGGAGATAATAGTCCGCAAAGTATTCCTTGATTACATATCCCTTATAACCACAGCATATAATAAACTCATTAAACCCATAAGAAGAATAATACTTCATAATATGCCACAAAATTGGTGCATCTCCTACTTCAATCATGGGTTTTGGTTTCAAATGGCTTTCTTCACTGATACGCGTCCCCAGACCTCCTGCTAAAATAACTACCTTCATCTTTATCCCTCATCTTTTTGTAAATGCCTTTTTGATATTGTTTTTCCGCAAAAAAGGGAATCGGCTCGAAGCCGATTCCCTTTTATAATCTAATTATCCAGAATCCATTCTGATCTTCAGCTTCCCTGCTAATTTATTCTATTACATAGTTTATCGGACAAAGATACGAAAATGTTTAGTTACTTTTCTAATTTCCCTTTTGTTCATATCTGCACCTTTTTGCAAAACCTCACTTGATTTTTGCATAAATCAGTTGACTTCATTGTTTTATTGGAATATAATTTGAAAAAAGGAAGCAGTTTTTTACCACTTGTTTACTATGTATTCTTGAGTGGGGTACTTGCTTCCTTTTTTTGTTTTTAATCATTATTTTTCAGTAACTTCCGCATGGTCTGCAACTTCTCTTCTAAGCGTGCGAAATCTAGGGTTATCCCTGAGCAGCATTTTGATTTTTGATTTGTCCTTAGAGTATTTGATAAAGTTCATAACTTCCCGCAGGCTGGTCTGGAACTTTTACAGATTTTCGTCCGTGAAGGTGGCCGGCTGGATCAGGTGAATTCTGTCATCCTTGTAGAATCCCGACAGATATATTTGATCTATCTGTCAGATTTGATTTTCTGAAATTTCTTCTATTATGAGGTCTCTGTCTTCTCTGGCTATCTTAGCATTATCCAACGCTTCTTGTAACGTACACCCTGTGCTCTCCATAATATTCTTTATAATATTTGCAGTGTTCTCAATCATACATTCTTTTGCATACTCCTTTGCATACTCCTTTGCATAATTTTCTACCGCTTCACACATAGTTTCATTTCCTCCTCTTGACTCTTTGTAATGTCTTACTCCTTCTGCCAATTCTTTATAATACATATTATCTGGATCTGCCTGATGAAAATCCTGCATAAGCCTGCCAATCGCATCTTCGCCCTTATAATTACCATTTACATACACAATATGAGCTCCATCACCAAACGGCTCCCTGGTCTCACTTACATATCTGTCTACATGATATATCGGTAAACCACGTTGAAATTTATCGTGTTTATATATAAATATCACATAAGAATCTTTGAGTTCTCGGAATTTCTGGCCTGCTCTCAGCATTCTGGAATCTACCATACTACTATGGAACCGGGCTCGCTTCACATGGGCTCCTTCTGAATTGCCCTGTACTTCTATATCCATTTCTGATCCATCTTCATCCAGTGCGTGTACGTCTAATATGACATTTCGTCCACCCACTGCTGAATTTTTAATCTCATCCTGCCCGTTTACACTGAGAACCTTAATATTCCTTTTAAGAATAAGCCGAAGCAACAACTCTGTTGCTTCAATATTTTGATCAAATGCTCTGCTCATCAGATCATCATCAAATAAAGTCAGTCCTTTGATTATCTTTTCAATCGTTGCTCTGTCCTGAACAATCCCCCTGTTTTTTGCTTTTGTCATTTTAACCCCTTTTCTAAGTGTATATTATCATATTCCACGGTTCCGAACAAACTAATAATTTATCTTGCAGCACTTCCTGTTATTTTCTTCAAGTTGTCACCCAAAATAGATATAAGGCACACATCTAAAAATACATATGCTTTCCTTGCTGCAGCATTCCAATTTTCATCCAATGAAATCAGCGGTGATACACCTGAATAAAATATTTTTGAACTAAATAAGATTTGATCTGTCTGCAGAATTGATATTCTGTGAATCTACATTAACATACTGCTTCCGATAAATCAACTGAATAATTCCGGTCGATATATCCCCAAAGCTGAAGTTACTTCGGCAAATTCTCAAGCGGAAGTTACTCCTGAAATTTTTACATCTCCGGCTTATTTCATGCTACAACGGGGATCTAAGAATTTCTTGCTGTTTCAAATATTCATCTTGTACAAGTGGAAATTTGTAAGGGAAATTTAGGGATAAAGACGTATACGCAAAAACATTTTTGAAATTATAGGTCCCTGTCTGATATTCAGGCAGGGACTGTATTTTAGATCATCCAGACTGGTACGATATAATTGTCTCTGTCAATTGCACTAAGTCCCGGTTTCATGCAGATAACTGCGCCCTTCTCTCGAGGCGTTGATGCCTTGTCGAGTAATTCAAATACCTTTACCAGCTCTGTTCCGGGATTTGCAGTTTTCTTAATCTCAATCGGATTCAATATTCCATCATGTTCCAGGACAATATCAATCTCCCTGGCATCTTTATCACGATAATAGTACAAATACGGCTCTTTTCCACAATTCAGGTAGGTTTTCCGAATTTCCGCAACCACGTAATTTTCCAAAATGGCCCCGTTCATAGCACCGCATTCTAACGTTTCCGAACTGCTCCATTTCGTCAGATAACACACCAGACCCGTATCGTAGAAATACAGTTTGGGCGTTTTCACAAGGCGCTTCAACAAATCATTAGAATACGGATGAAGATAAAAAATAATTCCCAGCGTTTCCAGAATTGTCAGCCAATCCTTCGCCTGCGTCTGATTGATATCTGCATCTCTGGCAATCTCTGCTGCATTAACCATCTGCCCACATCTTGCTGCCACCGCAGTAATAAACCGAAGGAACTTAAGCGAATCTATGGCATCCGATAATTCTCTTACATCCCGCTCAATATAAGTAGACAGATAACTGCTGTAAAAAAGCTGACTGTTACTGTTAATACCGCTTACGATCGCAGGCATGGAGCCTTGATAAATCCGTTCAAAGATCTCTCTTGTATCAGCTTGCTCTCTCTCTTTCTGCCTCTCGTTTAAATCCTCCAGATCTACCGTAAACGGTTTCATCGTTCCTCCGGATATCTCTGCCTGTGACAGGGATGTAAGTGAAAGTACTGCCACTCTTCCTGCCAGTGACTCCTGTACTCCCTGCATCAATTTGAACACCTGTGATCCCGTAAGCCAAAATGCTCCCGGCTCATGGTTTTTATCTACATTTATCTTGATATAAGTAAACAGTTCCGGTGCATATTGAACCTCATCAATCAATACAGGTGGTTTATGCAGTTGCAGAAACAGTTCCGGATCGGTCTTTGCAATATTTCTTTCGTTTAAATCATCCAGTGTTACATATCCCCGCTCCGTTCCCTCCATCAGTTTTTGGAGCATTGTCGTCTTTCCTACCTGTCTCGGTCCCGTTACCAGGAGTACCGGATATTCCCTGGTTACCTGTCTTACTACATTCTCCAGATTTCTTTTGATATAACTCATAAAAGTCCCTCTTTCGGCTAATCTTTTTTATGATTATATTTTAGCCGGATTGTTTTAAAATATCAAGTTTTTTTGGCTAATCTATACTCTGATTGTATTTTAGCCGAAACCACATTTTTATTCTTTCACATCGATTCCGTCATAAAAAAGGGAAGCCGATATCTCTGTCAGCTCCCCTTCATCTGTTGTATTTACTTTTTATTGTCGTACATCTGCGGTGCTACGTATCCTGCTCCGCTCATGCTCTTGTAATAGTCATAAGCACTTTTGGCGTTTTTCCGTCTCTGTCCAATTCCGGCACGTTCCTTCGCAAAATAGCTCTCGATCAGCTTTTTGTTCCGGGCCTCCTGAGCCTGTACAGTCACACTGAGTTCTGTCACCCTGTTGACCTTCTTCTGAAGTTCCCGGATCTGTGCTGCGTAGCGTTCTCTGTTGCCTTCCAGTTCCCTTGCCAGCTTCTCATACATGATTTCAAAGCCTTCATCCAGATGAACCACCTCATCAATAAGCCGCTGTTTTTCCTCCACAGCATCGTCGAACAGGCTCATATCCACCTCTTCCGCGGAAAAGATCTCTTCCTGACGTTTGTTATATTCCCGGATCTTCTGCAATACTTCCAGCTTCTTGTCCAGGCTCTCTGACAAAATGGTAAGCTGATTCTCCATCAGTCATTTCCTTTCTTTGCTCCCGCCTTCATGACTTCTTTCCAGTTGTCACGGATAGCGTGCAGGTGGGTATTGATCTCTTCGAGGATTTCCTTATCTTTTTTGACATTGGCTTCTACCAGACGTCTCTCAAGATAAGTGTAGATGTTGTCAAAGTCCTTGGAGACTTCGTATTTCATGTCCAGCGTGGAATGCAGATATCCAATGATATTCTGCACCTTGCGGATATTTTCATGTGCCTTGGGTACATCGGATTTCTCCACAGCCATCTCTGCAATATTGCAGAACTTGATAGCTCCGTCATAGAGCATCAATGTCAGTTCTGCCGGAGAAGCCGTCAGAACCTTGCTGTTATTATACTGTGCATAAGCACCGGGTAATGCCATATCATGATCCTCCTAACAAGCTGGTCACCGCGCTGGAATTGCTCTGCAGCTTTGCCAGTGCCGTCTCCATTTTGGAGAACTTGGAATACCACTTGTCTTCATAATCGTTCAGCTTATCTTCCAAGTCTTTGATCTTGCTTGTATAATCATCATAATCCGATTTCATCTTTTTGTCATCATAAAAATTACCGTAGGTACGATAACCTTCTACAGACTTGGAGAGATCGCTCATTTTAGTATATAAATTCTTGAACATTCCAGAGAAAAAGCTTACGACCGTATCGGGATCACTGCTGATCATACTCTTAAGCTTGTCTGCATTACCGGAGGTGCTGGAGTCATCTGCATCTCCATCAATGTGGTAGGCATTCTTCTCATTCTCCGCTGCGGTAAAGTAGCTCAAAGTCTCAATACCGAAATCGCTGAGATACATGTTCTTGCCGTTTACTTCCACACTGCCTGCCATGATTTCTTTTAAGGCAGAGCTTACGGTAGACAGATTGCTGTCTCTGCGGAGCAGGGCATCCTTGATCTTGGTCTCATACTTCTCTACTTCGGTATCGGACATGGCATCCTTCTCATCGTCGGTCAGAGGCTCATATCCTCTGGCGGAATCCGCATTATAAAGCTTGTCCATCTCGTTGATCAGGGTATTATATTCCTTCAGGAAGCTCTTGATCATATCGTAGATACCATCTACGTCATCCTGTGTGGTCAGGGTGATCTCTTCATCGGCTCCGGTCTCTTTCAGTGCCGTAATGGTCAGACCATTGATGGAAAATACATTGGAGTTGCTGGTATACTCTGTGTTGTTCAGTGTGATCACAGAATCCTGCCCTTTGATATAGTTGGCATCTGTAATACCCAGCCCCTTCAGCAGGTCATCGGCACCGGTTCCGGTTGCCGTAATAGAGAAATTACCGGCATCGCCGGAGTCCTTTGCACTGATATAGAATCTCTGCTGGGTGGTATCGAAGTTTGCATTCAGTCCGGCTTCCTTCAATTTGGACAGTACATCAGAGATCGTGGTATCTTTGGTAATATTCAGTTCTACGCTTGTATCACCGTTCTTGATCTTAAGAGTTGTATCGTCTCCGGTGGTAATGCCGGCCACGGTGCTGCCATCACTGCCCTTGATCCCCAGATCAGACAATTTTGTCAATGCATTCAGCTTGGTATCCGCAGTGACATTATCCTTCAAGGTCAGCTTGCCGCCGGTCATATAGGCGGTCTTGGCCAGTTGTGATACCTTGAGGTTCTGTACACCGGTCATTGCGCCATCACCGGTGATGACACTGACTGCATTGCTGTCGGATACTTTGGTCACTCTCTTGCTATATGCGGATTCAAAACGCATATTATTAACAAACTTGGACTGCAGATTTTTAATCTTGGTATTCAGCTCTTTCCATGCGGTCTGCTTCCATTCCTGTTTGGTCTGTGCCTTTTTCGCATCGTCCACCTTGGTCTGCTTCGCAGACACCAGCTGCTGGATAATGCTCTCTGTGTCCATACCGGAGATCAGTCCGGATAATCTCTTCTCATCCACCAGGATGCCTGCCATCTCCCATACTTTGGCGATCATGTCCAAAGTCTTCTCAGGTGGAAGCTCTTTGATGACTTTCTTGGTATCCTTGTCTATGATTTTGATCGTTATGCGGTTTGTCGCCTCATGAATACCGAAAACAGCTTCTGAATGGGACATCATGTTCTTATTCAGCTTCTCTACTGCTTTCTTGATCTGCTCGTTGGTCACCTGCTGTTGCTGTTCGCTATTAGCATCGGCAGAAGTATTATTCTGATCCTTGCTCTGCGCATTTTCAACAACTGCGGTGGTCTGGTCAAGTTTATCTGCTGCTTTTACATTGGCAGGATTGTATTCTGAGGGATTCTCCTCTGTAGTTACTTTTGTCGCAGTGTTCCTGGCAGCGGCTGTGTTCTGTGCCTGCACTG
>OKUR01001006.1_pt1 | contig 11099 bp, 13 predicted proteins | sample 1606671 | NCBI WGS metagenome assembly OKUR01 (sample SAMEA3882519, study PRJEB24775) | human gut metagenome | biome: human-associated habitat; feature: intestine environment; material: feces | place: Netherlands | collected 2009/2010 | reverse complement strand
CCCTTGATTTTACTGGGTTTCTTCTAACTTGTCCCAATTATAACTCAAGCACCAACAAACACCAGATCATACTGATCCATACCTTCCAGCTTCCCGGCAATTTCAGGGCGGAATATCGGATCATTCATCTCCACGCTGCTGCGACTTTTTTTATTTGTCCAGTCCAGATCAGCACTGCTGTACGGTACCTTTGGCTTAATCTCATACAGGTCTGCTCCTGCCGCTTCTGAAAGTTTCCACGCTGCCTTTGCAGTCACGCCGCTTGCTGAAAAATAGGCTACCAAAATTTTCTTACTCATAGTAATTTCCTCCGTAAATTATGTTATTGAACTTATTATAAATGAATCTATATCACCTGAAATGTTTTCCATTTTTCGGACTTCTGCCTAAAGAAGAAAATGACCGCCCGAATGCTCCAGTCACAAACCATTGCAATAGCAATCCCGATCACGCCCATTTTCAAAACAATTCCCAAGAGCCATGATAAAAGCAGACGCACTGCTATTGTAGATATAACCGAAACATACATGGTAAATTTCACATCACCCGCTGCTCGCAGCCCATTACTAAGCGCACCGGAAAAGGGATATGCTGCTGCATTAAACACGTTATGGATTAAAACCAGCCAGATTACAAGCCGTTTGGTCTCCGGCTGCAAAGCATAAAATTTCATAAAGAATGGAGTCAGAAGAAAAATCAAAAGATTCCATGCCGATGAAATCAGCAATGTGATTCTTGTCAATCTCTTAAAATAATGCTCCGCAGCATCTGCATCCCCATTTCCCATACACTGTCCAATGACCGTTATAAATACGGGACCCATAGCGACTCCCGCCAGCGCAGCCAACGACCAGATACTTTGTGCAACACCATTTGCAGCAATCTGATATGTTCCAAAAAGTGCAACGATACCGCTTAATGCTACTTTGACTAACTGGAATATACCGTTTTCCATCCCATTTGGAATAGCGATTTTTAGAATTTGTTTCATGAAATCCACATTCCACCGGAAAATCCACTTGCAGCGATAGAACACTTCATTTTTTCTCTGAAAACAAAGTACTGTAATCATCACGGCTGAAAATGTCCGAGCGATCAGTGAAGGGTATGCAACACCTGCAACACCTGCACGCAAAACAAGTACACCAATGAAATTTCCAATAACATTGATGATATTGGAAATTACCGACAAATACATGGTCACACTGGTTTTTCCAATACTGCGAAAAAGGGCGGCCCCGGCATTGTAAACCGCCAATGCCGGATAGGAATATGCAGAAATCCTAAGGTATGTAATACAAGAGTGCATCACAGAATCTTCCACTTTACCGAACATCAGACGAAGCATCCCTTCATTTCCAATTAGAACCATCACTGCGATCAGTATGGAAAAAATCGCAGAAAATGAAAGAAGCTGACTGGCGGATTCTCCAGCGTCATCATTTTTCTTTCTACCAATATACTGGCTGATCACAACCGCCCCTCCAGATGCCAATGCTGTAAACAGATAAATAAAAATAGTATTGAACTGATTTACCAGTGAAACACCGGATACTGCCGCTTCTCCTGCGTAGCTGACCACCAGTGTGTCCGCCATCCCTACAAGCATTATCAGCAGCTGCTCTAAAAACAGGGGAATAATCATAGCCTTCAAACTCTTATTTGAAAACAGAACCGTTTGCTGATCCATGTCTTTTCCTCCACTAAGATTTTACAATTTATTCCTTTCTTCTGCTCTGTGAGGTTATCTTTCTGATTCCTTTCACAGCATAAAAGCTGATAAAAACCCATAATCCCATCATTGCGGTATACTCTGCAAATACAAAAACTGCACTCTGTTCAAAATCAAAAAACACAAACTCCTGCTTAAGGAACATATAGGAGACAATATTTTGCTTATGGAAACAGTACGCTCCGTATCCCGCAATAAAAATTGCTATAAAACGCATCAGCCATACAAATGTAGCAGGGGTTTTCTTTCTGTTACAAAGTCTGCGGAACAGTCCAAGAACCATGCTCCAATGAAATCCTAAATGAATACTCATCATCACAAATCCCCAGTAAGATGCCGTCAGGTGCATGGTTCTCGCTGTTGCCATCGGTCCATGAATGGGAAGTCCCGCAAAAACATGGCGGGACAACACAACTCCACTAACCCCCAAACATAGCATGGAGATAAGAACGCTGATATTGATGAGCATCTGCATTGTCCGCAACAGGGTATATTTCCCTTTGAACAGGCTACCATACCACTGGACGTTCAGAATGTTATGTAGCAAAAATAGTACAAGCATCCCTGTTCCAAACCACTCATGAAGCTTCTGTCCGGTGACTTGATAAGCCATCAGACAAAGTAACAGCGCTGTCATCAGTAAATCAATTCCCATCTTTATTTTTAGTTTCATGAGTCATTTGTCCTTTCGTATCATTTAGATAAACCGAGTCCCTGCACCCATTCGCTCACTCTGCTTTCCGCATCGGTTACACTGGAACTGCCAATATGAAGTCCGTCAAGAATGGTTGCATCCGGCTCCATATTTTTAATTTCATCAACTGCATCCGAGAATGCACTGCCACCGGAAGTGCAGAAGGGGATCACTGTTTTCCCACTGAAGTCATACTCGTCAAAAAAGCTATACATTACCATAGGCATACCATACCACCAGTTGGGGAAGCCAACAAAAATCGTATCGTACTGATCCAGATTTTCGATATGCGTAGCCAATTCCGGATGAATGCCATTGTTCTTTTCAGTCTCTCCAACATCAACGGTATCATTGTAGTTATTGGGATAAGGTTCTACTGTTCGGATAGAAAACAATTCTCCGCCAGAAGCTTCTGCAATCATATGGGCCATCACACCAGTATTGCCTGTGACTTCACCGTTGAAGATTTGAATACTGGCTGATGAAGAAGCGTCCACGTCATCGGAAAGCTCCGCATTTTCACCATAGGTAAAATAAGCAATCAGAATATTGCTACCTTCCGTTTCTGTGCCTTCTGCGGGAGTGGATTCTGCCACCTGAGAGGGTGCTTCGCTGGACACAGAATCAGAAGCATCGTTCTGCTGTGTATTAGAGCAGGCTGCCAGAGAAAACACCAGTACAACAGAAAGTATAAGTGCGGTTATTTTTTTCATGTAATCATCTCCTTGAAATCTTCTTTATCGGGTTATTCTGCCAGGTTCAGATCAAGGCTGTTTACCCATTCCATAACGGTATCCTGAGAATCGCTGCCATTTAGCCGCCGTCCATCAAGCCAAGTAGCTCCGTTTGTAAGCTGTTCCAGGCTGGTTGCGCTGGAGCCGATATCACTTCCGCCGGATGTACAGAAAGGTACGATGGTTTTACCGGAAAAATCATAGCTCTCCACAAAAGTGCTGACAATTCTCGGCGCTTCTCCCCACCAGATGGGGTATCCGATGAATACAATGTCATATTGTTCCATATTCTCCACACTGCCGGAGATAGCAGGACGGGCATCCGGATCATTCATCTCAATGGTAGTGCGGCTGTTATTATCATTGTAGTCAAGATCTGCATCGGTGTAAGGTTCTTCCGGAACAATCTCATAAATATCCGCATTCAGACCGTTTGCTATATGCTCTGCCACGCCCTTTGTAGTTCCCGTTGCAGAAAAGTAGGCAACCAAAGCTTTATGATTCTGTACATCCTGATTGTCCGTATTCTCCATATCTGTACCGTTTTCCGCAGATTCAGTATCAGCTTTGCTTTCCACAGAAGTATCTTCTGTAGACGGCTGCTCTGTCTGGCTTGCAGAGTTTCCGCAAGCTGCAAGTCCCAAAATCATAGTCAAAGAAAGTAAGATAGCGATTGCTTTTTTCATTATAAATACCTCCATCATTTTTTATTCTGCCAGAGAAAAGATGACTTCTTCCTCATTGTCAAGATTGTTAAATACCGAAAGATCAGAAGTGACTCTGCCAATAGGGATAACATCTACCGAAAGAATCGGATCGTCTGTCTGCGCATAGAAAATGGCCATATTATGATGTGCCTCGCAATAGGTAATGTCACCATTCTCAAAATTCTTCTGACCGCCTTCCAAATGCTCCGGATAGAACTCAACTCCTCCATAGTATTCTCTGCCACCGTAACCCACCATGGAAATTGTCAACGGAAAATATGTTTTGATTTCTTCTGCCAGTTCTGTATCGTATAGGACTCCATCTAAACTAACTTCACCAACCGTAATCTTGATAGGAGTCCCTGTTTGTACTTCAGATTTAGATATTCCTATATCTGCAAGCCATGATGAAACGGTATCCTGTGCGTTTGGAACATCTTTTGCTTCAATCGCAATACCCTCTAAAGAAACCGCTGCATGGCTTGCTTCTGCAATAGTCTGATAACTGTTACCTGCACCATAGCCATCATGGGTACAAAATGGGATAACTGTTTTCCCGCTTAAATCATACTCCTTCAAAAAAGACAGTACTGCCTGCGGAACATCTGTTGCCCATACGGGATAGCCAATAAATACCGTATCGTAAGCGGAAATATCCAGATTGCTTTCTTTAAGCTCCGGCAAATAATTACTACTCATTTCATCATGGTTTACATCCCGCAATTCATCAAAATCTGCCGTATAAGGAGTAACCGTTTCAATCCGGTGCAGATCTCCGCCCACATTCTCCGCTATCATATTAGCGACATACTCTGTTGTACCATAACGGAAATTATTATCCACTACAATACTTGCCGAAGTTGTGGCATCCACATCAGAGGGATATTCTGTATTGCCCCAGCGTGAAAAATAGACGATTAAAGTGTTATTGGCCGATTGTTCGCTTTCTGTGCTTTCAGATTCTAAAACTGCATTAGACACTGAAACGCTATCTTGCTGAGAAGATGGACTTGTGGTTTGTCCACTGCTCTCCTGCGATGGATCTGCGCTACTGCTGCAAGCAGTCAGCATAAAAAGCAGAGAAAAAACGAATAGAATAGATGGAAATTTTTTCATAATTACCCCCATTTAATTTGTCACTTCCTTTTATTGTTATTTTTTTATTTTACAGATCATATAATCGATTGCGTCAAGTGACTGTTGCTTTTCATGTACCTCATCAAGCAATTTGTACCGATATTTTCGCAACATCCTTATCTGCATTTCTTGATCTTCGCATCCTGAAATTTTTGCGATTTCTTCTTTGCTTAATCCGGCGTTTATACGGGAATCATAATCCGGTTTCATGAAATGGCACTCCCTCCTCAATAAAAAATATAGGTGCAGAAATTAAAGCTGTTTGCTTTATCTCTACACCTATATTATAATTTTCTAATTGAATTATATCAAATACTTAGTTTTTATGGTTTGTCCATGCCTAAAAAGCATTGAATATGTTTGATGAATTTTGTGGTTGCTAAGCTAAACGGCTGACCACGTTTCCATGCTAATACACTTGTTGCTGTAAGTGGCGGATCAAGCGGTCTGAATGTAACCTTTGATTGATCCCAGAAGGATACAGCCCCTTCAATCACCAATGAATATGCCAAGCCTCCATTCACCATAATTGCGCTGTTCGTACTTAAATTGCTGGTAAAAACAATATTCAGTTTCTCGTAGTAGTTGCCAAACCAACTTGCCAACTCACTCTGCACATTCATACGTCTTGGAAGAATCAAAGGCAGTACAGACAAATCTTTTGCAGTTACCGTTTCTTTCTTGGAGAGTGGATCATCCGATCTCATCAGAACCACCCATTTTTCCCTTATATTCAAGCGAATAAACTCATATTTTTCCATATCAATCGGCTCAAGAAGCAAACCAATATCCAGTAGTCCCTTATCCATTTGTTCCTTCACCAAATCTGCTGTGGCTGTAAAAATGTCAAAAGTAACACGGGGATATTTCTGACGAAAGGACTCAATTATTTTAGGAAGAAGTTGTACAGCAGCAATTTCTCCACACCCAATGGAAATTTTACCTTCCACCTGTTCCTCTTGCTCCACTAATTCTTTTTCTGTCTTATCTACAAGCTGCAAAATTTCTTCCGCACGACGGCGAAGAAGTATTCCTTCATTTGTCAATTTGATTTTCCGTGTCCCTCTATCAAACAGCTTTACACCAATATCTTCCTCCATCTGTGCAAGCTGACGTGAAAGTGTCGGCTGCGTGATATGTAAAACTTCTGAGGCTTTTGTGATACTTTCTTCCCTTACTACAGTCAGAAAATATCGAAGAACTCTAATTTCCACGAAAAATACCTCCCAAATTCATCATGCTTAATAAGTATATTTTAACGTATCTATACTCGAAAGGCAATAAAAAACATCTGCTCATCGTATGCTTACCGGTAATATAATTTTATGTAAAACTTGATAAACCCCTATCATTTAATCGTTCTGTCTACATTGTAGAGCGGGGAAAATCGAAAAACAATGGACGGAGTACAAGTCCTTCCAAAAGGGATAAGAAAACTTCTGAATGGGTAAACAGTGCTAAAAAAGGTTCTGACATTGAAGCACAGCTCCATGTCAGAACCCATTTATTTCACAAATTATTTTTTGGGGTTGCGTCGTCCGGTGTTTTCCGAGCCACGCACTTCCTCATGGTAAAAGTAATTCACAATGACCGGGTGCCCAAGCTCTGCCCGGCCGTAGGGCAGCTCGTTGTCCACGAAGGGACAGCTGTTTTCTTTCGCCAGCCGTTCCGCTTGATCCTCCAAACCACGGAAGTAGCTTCTGTCCCTCTTGTTGTAGATAGCGTCGTACAGCGGAACCAAGTCAGGATGTTTTTTACGTATATAGTCAAGGATGTCTTTTTTGAATCCGCCTCGCAGGTTTAGATTTTCCAGCCATACCAGGTCGCACTGATTTCTGACCTGATGGAAGATAGCCTCAAAATCCGTGATACCGGGAAAAACCGGAGCAATAAAGCATACGGTGCGGATACCTGCGTCATAAACCTGCTTCATGGCATCCAGCCGTCGCTTAATGCTGACGGCATTGTCCATATCGTTTTTGAAATCCTCGTCCAGCGTATTGATCGACCAGGAAACCGTGACCTTTCCCAGTTCTTTCAGGAGGTCGATGTCACGGATTACCAAGTCTGACTTGGTACAGATGAGAATTTCTGCCTCGCTGCCCCGGAGCTGCTCAAGAAGTTTTCGGGTGTTCTGAAACTGAGCCTCCTGGGGCAGATAGCCATCGGTCACTGAACCGATGACTACGCGCTGCCCTTTGTACTTTTGCGGATTTTTGATTGCCGGCCAATGTTTCACATCCAGGAATGTACCCCACGGTTCGGTGTGCCCGGTAAATCTCTTCATAAACGAGGCGTAGCAGTATTTGCAGCCATGGGTACAGCCCACATAAGGATTGACGGAATAGCCTCCCACCGGCAGGGTGGATTTTGTCATAATATTTTTGGTTTCTACATCCTGAATCAGAATGCCGCTCTCTTTTACTTCTGCCATGTCTTTTGTTCCTCCAATACCCGGTAAAAAGCCGTGGGAAATTCTTGTACCATCTGTGCCTCTCCCATGATAGGTAGCAGATCTTCTTTCATAAATACAGGGATGCCAAGCGCATGGGCCTGATGTGTCAGGTTCCACACCCATTCCGGTTTCGATACGGCTTTGCCCTTCCTATGTCCGGTCTCAGTCCCAATGACGATCCACTCAATTCCGGTAAGGTCCACCATGCCAACATCGTCAAACATAGGTTCAAAGGTCACATGATAGTGTCCGCCATGGATATGCTCCCGTAAAGCCTGGATGCGGTACTTTTCCTTGCTGGAGGTAACAGTTACACCAAACCAAGCGTTGTCTAATGGGGTGGAAAAGACGATGCCCTCCGGTCTCTTAGTCAAGAACAGATACTGATGCTGTGGGTTTTCAGTCATCTTGGCAAATATCTGTTCCCGCCACTCTGACTTCCAGTGGGAAAAATCGCTCATGCCGGTGAGCAGAAAATTCTGTGGGCGCTTTTTCTCCATCAGCCGCAGCTTATTGGGAAAAAACTCCGGCTTTTCAAAGTCGTCGATCATGTGAAACCGGCGGACATTGTTTCTGGCGTAGCAGTAGCTGCAACCAATAGTACAGCCGATCACCAGATTCATGTTCTGAATACAGTCTTTAATACAAACAGCCACCGCTGATGCCTCCTTACCGTTTTAAGATTTAGCCTTCTGCCGCAGGTGCAACTTTCCCGAAGCCGTTCCAGGCATACAGGCCCTTCTTGTCCTCATCGCCCAGGAACTTGTCCACCTGACAGATGTGCAGGATATGGTCGCCCACCTCCACCGACTGCTGCAAGATAGCCACCATCGCCAGCCGGGTGTCCGCCGGAATCTGGATATCGCTGCCCTCCACAGCCATCATCTCGATGTTGTTGGCGGCCACCTTGTCGGTCTCGGCACCGGTAGATGCTCCGCAGGCCATTACTGCGCCTGCCAGACTCTCACCGGGAACAGTGACAATGACTTTGCCGGTCTCACGCACACGCTTGCCGGTGTGGGACTGTTTGCCAGTGGCGAAGCCCACCATAGGCGGATTGAAGGAGAGGTAAGACACAAAGCAAATGGGAGCCAGGTTCGTAGAACCATCCTCCTTTTTAGAGCAGATCAGTGTCAGCGGATTGGGGGAGGTCAGAACAGTAGCCTCCATAATGTTCAGTTCTTTCATAAAATTCAGACCTTTCTAAGAGATTTCAGTCGTTGACTGTATGGCCAACCAGTGATATATTTATTATATCTGATAGCAATTTTTGTTCAAGTACGCAAATTATTTATACCTGGTATCAAAAAATATACTGCAAAAGACGAGGAACGATCCAATTATGACTTATGAAGAATTCAAAGAAAAGGTTGGCAGTGTCATTCTAACCGGCGAGGGAAACTGCCCGGTCACGCCGGTGGTTCAAATGCTGCAGGGCAAATGGAAACTCCAAATTCTCTATGAACTGTGCATCAAGTGTCCTATGCGGTTTGGGGAACTGAAAAAGATGCTAAAGCCAATTACAAATACGGCGCTGACAAATGCCCTCAAAGAGTTGGAAGCCGATGATTTGATACAGCGAATCCAATACAACGAGATGCCCTTGCGGGTGGAATATTTCCTTACTGAGAAAGGTCGTGACCTGCTGCCGGTCTTTTACGCCATTTCCCAATGGGGAATGAAATATATACCATGATTCTAACTATATTAATATCTGTATGATAATAGCCGGGAGGCATTGACAATTTGAGTCAACTTCCCGGCTTTTTATGCATTCTCTACTGCTGCAAAGGATTCAGGAAGCAACCTGATTCATGAGAGTTGATAACTCCCACCGCCTGCAAATAGGCATAGATGATTATGGTCCCCACAAACTTCATGCCCCGCTTTTTCAAATCTTTTGAGATGGCATCAGATAATGGTGAGCTGACCTTGTCTACTTCTTGGATGATTTTTTTCTCTGTCCAATGCCATAAGTATCGGTCAAAACTGCCCCACTCTTGCTGTATCTTTTGAAACACTTGTGCGTTGACCACTGCAGCTCGTATTTTCAGCCGGTTACGGATGATTCCAGAGTCAGCTTGCAGAGCCGTCAATTTTTCTTCGCTATAAGATGCCACTTTCCGTAAATCAAACCCGTCAAAAGCACGGCGAAACGCTTCCCGTTTATTTAAGACACATTCCCAGGTGAGACCTGCCTGAAAATTCTCCAAAATCAACATTTCAAACAGCATATGGTCATCGTGGACCGGTCTGCCCCATTCCTCGTCATGGTATCGCAGATAAGTGGTATTAGTTGGGCTCACCCAATGGCATCGAATCTTTCCGTCTGCCCATTGCATTTCTTACTCCGCCTCCAAGAGAAAAATAACAGGTCGGATGCCGTCTGGACATGCAAACACACCAATCGTATCATCATTGAGCCAAGTGCCAGACGGCTGAACCAGTTCCCCCAAGGATAACTGACGCACCATGGGAGCAATCACCTGCCAAGCAACGCCACACATCCCATCCGGCGGATTGATGCCATCGCTGTACAGCACTTGACCTTTCTGATGAAAAGGACGTTAGTGAGCAAGATAAATCGCCGGACATCCCACACGCAGTTTTAAATCTTTGTATGGCTTTTGCAGTGTCTGCATCATAGCACAGCACCGCGATCAGCTGCTTTTGAAAGGAACCGGCAAACAACGCCCACATTCCAAAGGGCATTCCAGCGTATTTCATTGCAGATACCTCCCGGCTTCCGCTTCCAGTGCCTGCCACACCGGGTAGGCTGCGCCGTTCGCATCGAAAAATTTCTTGAGATCCCGGTTCAGCGCACTCATTTCATCGATGGCGTTCATGGCATGGTCGGAGGTGCAGAGCTTGCCCAGCGAAGTGGCACACATCAGCTTGAAAAAGCGCAGGCAGGTCTTGCGGTATTTCTCCCCTTCAAAGTCTGCATCCTCCTTGGGCAGAATGGTGTGCCCGGCATCTCGGATGGCGCGGTATCCCTCGATGTTGGCATCCAGCACACGGTTCAGGTACGCGGTATCGCCCCGGAGCTTTTTCAGGTCGCCGTCTGTCTTATAGCAGGCGAAGGCCGCAGGCATCACAAACGCGGCATGGCAGAGCAGATAGTCCTCCATGTTCGGCTCGTAAACAACCTTATATTTTGTGCCGTGGAAGATGCGCCCGATCAGCTGTTTATTGGAGATTGCGCCCGTCAGCTGCCCGATGGTGATCTTCTTCAGGTCGATGGAGACCACCCGGTCAGCCTCCCAATGCCCGGCAGAAAGCGCAAAGGCAAACAGGACGTTCTTTTCCGGCAGTGCCGCCGCCAATGCTTTTGTCTGTACGTTGTTGCCCACAAATACGATGTTTTTCGTCCGGTTCGCCCGCAGCGTGTCCAGAGCAGAATCCAGCTGTGTATAACGCAGGACCACAAAGATCACATCGTACATGGCATCCGGTGCAAGTTCAGTCACCACCGGAATGCGGCTGACCGAGGTGCGGAGCGAAAATTTGTCCTTGATCCGCAGGCCGTTCTGCTTGATCTCCGCAGCCCAGTTTCCTCGCGCAAGCAGAGTGACATCCTTTCCGGCGCGCAGCAGATTTCTTGCCAGATTGCACCCCAGAACGCCTGCACCATATACCA
>OKUR01001005.1_pt1 | contig 11107 bp, 12 predicted proteins | sample 1606671 | NCBI WGS metagenome assembly OKUR01 (sample SAMEA3882519, study PRJEB24775) | human gut metagenome | biome: human-associated habitat; feature: intestine environment; material: feces | place: Netherlands | collected 2009/2010 | reverse complement strand
AAATACAAGATACATTGCAGTCTGTAAGTCAAAAGGTTTTGGAGGAAGACTATGCTCCGCAGGCTATGATAGACTTTTCGGGCAACTGCAAGTTTACCGAAAGGAATATTGGGCCTTGGGTCATTAGTATTCAAATTGAAGATACCGTTAATAAGATAAGTGTTTCGTTGCCGACAAACGCCCCAATGCCATATATCGTGCATAAATACACTGTTTATTATCCCGAAGAATACAACTTGCTTGTAATGGGGTTTGATAAAAATACGAAATTCAGAACTATAAGGATGAAGTAAAGTAAGGAGTTGAATTAGTGCGATGATTTGCTTGCTGCGGATTATCCGTAAGTTCAAGAATTTATCAAAACAACATTTACGCAAAAACGAAAGATTTATGGCAGAGCATAATATCCAACAACTCAATAGATTCAAAATAGAGAGGGAAAACACAATACAGTTTCCCCTAAGAAAAATGCTGAAGGATTCCATCAGTGAATATATTTTGTCTGACATCCAAAATGTAAACGTGAAATTGTGGAAAGAACTGATCTGCATTTCAAAAGTAAGCAATAAGGATGATGTGAAGCGACTAAAGCATTTTGTGAAAAATAACAAAAGCAATTTAGGCTCTATGCTTTATGATGAATTGAAATCCGCAGTGAAAGAAATTGCAGAAGACTTCGAATGGGTACGTAGCAAAGACGGACAGATAATCATGGAGATTGAGGACTGGATAGAAAATGCCAGATTGCGCCTCGGCAAAGAATATCCTGATGCCCTCATATTCATAGGGCGTAGCTTTGTGAATCCCAAGGAACTAATTATAGGGGGTGTCGTCAATGATGATGATGAGCAAGAGTTATTTGAAAACTATTTCAATAACCAAAATCCACCAGTTCCTATTCATTTCAAAATAATTGTTCAAAACGAAGAATAAACCAAGTAAGAAATCATGAACAACGATATTTTGCTTTCTACGAAATTTAAATCCATAGGAGAGGACGCTACTGTCAGTATGCCCTCCCAAATAAAGGCATTGTTTGGCATGAACCCACAAATTGACGTTCGCTTGATAGACTATGACTATATAGGAGATGCAAAAGATGATGATTACACCTCCTTTGCAGAGAAATTATATAAGGCAAATCCTAATGCTCATTACATATTGGTTACGCATTCCAATGAACTTAAAGACAGTTTGTTGGTAAGAAAAACTTTCCATTTTGATTTGACTGAATTTTATTTCAGTGAAGAAATCCAAACTTGGAGTGTTCCCATAAGCAACAATACCATCGTGTTCTTGGGCGTTATAGAAATAGAAACTTTTGAAGATTTAAAGACTGCAATTAGATTCTTGTTTTCAGGAATATATGATTCCCAAAACTTCCTAATACAACATGGTAGTACCTTTGCAAAAAGCGAGATTGTGAACCTCTTGGAAAGGGCTTTGCTTCCCATAAAGAATAGGTATGGGGAAAATCAAGACGTAATTATATCTATGGCCTCAGTATGCCGGCATAAAAAAGATATAATGGTTTTATATCCTTATGGTGGTACAGATTTCGGAAGTTTTATGCTATTTGTTGTGTAGGTTGGATATAATCTGCATAACAGCATTGTTATTTTCCACAACTCTGTGCAATTATTCGGTTTTGTTTTTTACATCCTTACCATTTTGTGTTTCACTGAAATAGATGTTTTTTTTCATGAAGTGGATGTCGTTCTGCAAATAGCCGTTGAGCACAGTGCCGTCTTTGAGTGTCAGCACAGCCTTAGGCCATGAAACTTTCTCTTTAGGTTTCTTTGCGTTTGCTATTGTCGCAAACGAGAACACCATTAAAAAGATGATAAAAAGTAACTTTTTCATATGTACGTTTATTTAATGTTTCGATAGATATTTTTAACACTACAAAAATTTGATTACAAAAACTTTGTCATAAATCATAATCAAGGAAGTTATTCCAAAACTTCATCAAGTTTTCTGACTAATATAGTAGGGTCTTTAAGAATCTCTTTCATACTTAGACCTTTGAGTATTTCCTTTATCTGAGGATAACCTTTAAAATACATTTTTAGCACAGTCTTTTGACCAATTCCTGCAATACTATTATCCATCAAATAATAGCTTCTCGCAAAGTCCTCGTCCTTGTAATAAAACATAATGCCCAATCTGTAAATACTGCCCGATTTCACATGAGTATTTGTACTTATGTAGTGAACATACGCTGAAATGTTTTTCCCCTTATAAACAGGATGGAGAAATACGGGATTTTTGTAGAGCTTGGGGGCTTTCTTATAAGACATTCCCAATCCCATCTGGGCATACAGAGGAATCCAATTTGTTACTTCTTTTGCCTTTTTATCATAGAATTTTATTTCTTTTACATCAGCAGAAGTATAGTCGAAGTTCTCACCACTCACTTCATTCTTTATTCTAACTTCGTGAGTATTATCTACATTAAAAGACAATCTTTGAATTTTTCCTTTCACAACTTTTCCGTTGTTTAAAATAATCTCAGAAGTCTGAGCTTGAACTATTCCACAAAGAAGAATAGCAAGAAACATAAAAATCAACTTTTTCATACGCATGACTATTTAATTTTGTTTCAATTTAAATTAATTGTTTTGCTTATAAAGATAGGATGCTTTTCTTTAACTGCCAAAGAAAAAGAATATTATTAACACAATTATATAGATATATAACAAAATTTAGCATATAATGGCAGTAATTGCAGTTGGTATACTCATTTTCTGCGACCATCGGGAGCAAAAATTCTCCACCCTCATGGTGGAGCGAGGAGTTTTGGGGTTCCCGAAACATAACCTCGCTCCCTCCTCCAAACATAATAATCGACACTCTTGTCTTTCGATTCTCCAAATCCAAAATTGCCGACCTTAAATCTCACAATTTGCATGAAACATCAAAAGCTGCTGCATTGATAAAGAACAAGGGAACAGACACGACCTGCTTTGTTCTTGAAGTTTGCAAAAGACAAGGTAATAATATTCTGTGCGCAATTTGCCAAGTATAGTAGTTGTATATTGTCGTTTTATTTCGTAAGCTATACCGAGTGTGTTATGTGCGCTGTGTGTCCTCGGTATAGGTTGCATAAATCTAATGCCATGCTAAAACACTGCGGAGGTTCGCCCAAGTGGCTGGAGGCGCAAAGCCTAAGGAACGTTGCTTTATGGCAGGTCTATGCCATTGCGTTCTCTGTAAAGATACAGACCAGTTTAGTGCGGCTTGTCTGTCTGCCGATGACAGACTGCATGATGAACTCCCGAAAGGCTCTGCTCTCAATGCTGTCAATACGGAAGGCTACCGCAATGACGAGTTCAAGGCTATACACATCATAGCTGATGCGGTCGTTCTTCCTGACATGACGGCGTACACCCTGCTCTTTCAGAATGCCGTCCTTGAATACAGCCTTGATAGCCTTGCGCACATAGCAGCCGAACACATTGTACATGTCGGCAATCTCCTGCATGGTCATCCATACAGTATCGGTCGGCATGGATACCGTTCCGCTCTCGCTGATTGTTATAACTCCTCTGTTCATTTTCCAATAGTTTTTTCGTTCGACAATCTGTTTCTTTCTCGCTTGGCAATAAGCTTATCTATGTCATTTGAAATCTTCTGCTCCGTCACCTGCGCATAGACCTGTGTGCTTGTGATGTCTGCGTGTCCCATCATCTTGGCTATGCTGCCGATGGGAATGTCCTCGTTGAGCATCAAGACTCCGAATGTATGGCGGCTGGCGTGGAATCCCAACTTATTACTTATGCCAAGCACCATTCTAAGGGTATGCACATCAAGATAGATGTCTTTCTTCTCACCCAGTGGAAAAACAGGCTTGCTGTCGTCCGTGGTATTGTAGAGCGAAAGAATCTTCTCGGCTATCGGATGGAGTGGCACGAAGAACTCCACGCCTGTCTTCTCTCTTTCCTTGCGGATGAACTTCCTACCCTCGGAGTTCTCACTGATATGGTGAGGGTACAGTTTCTTTACATCTATATAGGATAAGGAGGTGAGCGAGGCAAAAATGAAACATCTGCGTGCAAGCTCCGTTCGCTCGTCAGCCATCGGAGTAGAGAGCATCTTGATGAAGTCTGCCTTGCTGATATGGGTCATCTTCGGGGCTGCCTTCTTCTCATACCCTATCTTGGCTATGGGATTGAAGCGGATAATGCTCCTGTCCACTGCCTTGTACATCAACATGTTCAGCCAGAGAAGGCAATGGTTCACGTAGCTGTCGATGCGTCCCTGGTCTCGTTTCAGGAATAGTTTGTATTCCTCCCCGAAATTCTCGTCTATGTCCTCAAAGGCGATGTCGTCCTTATCCAACGAATGGACAAAGGCTCTCAGGTTCTTCTGCCATGTCCGCTTGTGCAGAAAGGTTTGTCTGGCTTTTGCGGTTCGATACCATTCCACGATGGTATCACCAAAGCTCAGCAAGAACTTTCCTGTCGTGTCCTTGTCCTTCAACACTGCCTTCAGCATTTCCACGGTGATGATGCCGTTGGTGGTAAGAAGTGAGTTGTATTTATCCTTGACCTCAGCAAGGAAACTTGCCAATCGTCCGCTGTCCCTTGCGTTCCGTACCTCTCCCTTCTTGGCATTCCACTCCTGTGGTGTACAGGATATGCCTGTGGAAATGGCTGCACTTTTTCCGTCAACGGTGATGCGGCAAAGTATGTTGGCTGTTCCGTCTGCCTTCACCTTCTGTCTGTTGATGTAAGGCAAAATTGAAAATGTACTTCTGCTCATAGTTGTTGTCCTTATAATATAATAATGTAGTTGAACTGTGAAAAGAAAAGTTGAAAGCCTTGGTCATAATGCGAGAACGAAGTCCTTCTCGGTTGCAGCGATGAACTTGTCCATGTCCTCAAACAGCTTCTTTTGGGTCACTCTCGCATACCGCTGCGTCATCTTCACATCCTTGTGACCGAGCATCTTGCAGATGGTCTCCATCGGCACACCTGCCTCCAGCGTAATGAGGCTGGCGAACGAGTGTCGTCCCGAATGGTAGGAATAGGTCTTGCTCGTTTCCGCCAACTTGCAGATGGTGATGAGATCGATACGAACACGATTCGTGCTCAGCAATGGGAAAAGGGTATCTCTTGCCCCGTCCTCGTATTTCGCCATCAGCTCCAACGCCTCGGGTAGAAGTTTCACCCTGGCAAGTGTTCCGGTCTTCTTGCGGTTATAGATGAGCCATTTGTCGCCATCCTCCAACACCTTGACATTGGCTTTCGTGATGGAAACGGTGTCTATGAAGGCTGTTCCTGCATAGCAGGCGAAAAGAAACAGGTCACGGCTAACGGATAGTCTCGGCTTGTCTTCGGGTAGTTCCGCATCACGGATTTTTATGAAATCAGACATGCTGAGAGCCTTGGGTGTCGTAACCTTTGGAGTGCCAACCCGATAATGGGCGAACAGCAGGTTCTTGCACAAGCCTCGCTCAAAGGCGATGCGGCACATCTTCTTGAAGAGCGCCACATAGATGGTGATGGTTCCTGATGAAAAGCCTTTCTCGTCAAGCAAGTAATGGTGAAAGTCACTGATGAAAGGCTCGGTCAGCTGTCCGAAAGCCAAATCAGTCAACCTATACTTCTCCCCGATGAACTCAGCGAGATTCTTGCGAATCTTTCTGTAAGTCCAGACACTGCTCTTCGACATATCGATGCCCTCATGGGTGCTGAGTTCACTGATATGCTCGTCCACGAAGGAGAGAAGGGTGGTCTGTGTCTTGACGCTGCCCTGCAAAGCCTCCTTGACATCCTTAGCCTCGAAGTCCGTTCTCTTTTCCACAAGCACATCGAAAGCCTTTTGGATGGAAAGCAACAACTGCTCGATGTCCTTGTTGGTCTCCACGGCTTCCTTGCTCTTGCCCTCCAATCGGCTGGCACGAGGATTCCAAAGCGATGGAGTGCAAGACAGCTTGCAGGAGAACTGCGCCATAGTCCTGTTCACCGTGATGCGTCCCATGATGGGAGCTTTTCCATTCTTGTCCATTCCGCTCTTTTTTAGGTAGAGCAACACCTTGAATTTTTCGATTTTCATAACGCTTACATTTTGAGTGTGCAAATATAATCATTTTGTAAGCGTTCCTTGATACGCAAAACATTGAGAATCAGCGCAATAAAATCCGTTGATGCACAAAGTTGCCTTTCCGCATTGTTACCTGCTTTGCAGAGGTAACTGTGGCTCACGATTTAGTAACTGAACTACTTCAATATTCCTCACTCGCTTGCTTTATGGCGATTTGGCAACTTTGTGCAAATCTACTCATTCCCAACTGTTTACGTTCCAACCTCTCTTATTCTCCTTTGGCTGCTTTAGAGCTTTATGTTATTTGTCATAATCCTATGAATTAAGCGTCCTAAAAAAATGAATGCTGCACAGTTTTCCAAAACATTTAAGGGGACATTAAGTAGGCTTAAACCATCCACACGAGGAACTATAAATAGAGGAATTAATTCCGGAATTGATGAAATTAATAGTACTGTCGGTTCGGGAGAGGTCATGTTTGATGCTATAGACTTTTTGAAACCAGAAGATAAAGAATAAAAGTATGAAAGAATTATTGTTGAGAAATCTTTTGATACTATATCTTGGCGTTTCTTTGAGATTTTTGTTTTATAAAATAATCAAAAGGCGTGATGTGGATTTTCAGAGATTATTACATGGCATAAAATGTAACTACTCAGCACCCCTATGGGCATGAGTAATCGTCTTACTGTTGTACTACAGCAAGAATTGCATTGAATTTCGAATTTCCGTTCTTCATAGCAGTTTCAGCGATGGAGTGCAGCTTGGCAAAATCATCGGCACCGCTGTCTGTTCGGAAGCAACCGCTGACTTTCTGCTTTATCTTGATTTTCCTAACTCCCCGCTCACTGGCATTGTTCTCGTAAGGCACACTTGGATTGGAGAGAAAGGTAAATAGGTAGTCTTTGACCTTAAGGATACCTCTCTTGAATTTTTCAAACTCGTTATCTAAATGCGTGAGGCTTTCACCCAAGAGGTTCTTCATCTTTGTCTTCAGTACCTTTATCTTTCTAGAGGTAATGTTGTCCTCTCTTCTGAGATTTATAGAGTGTTCTATCAGATGGATGAATCTCCGTGACCAGTTCTGGTTTGAATCCAGTTCGTTCAGATACTCTGCATTCCTAAGAAGATGAGCCAGGCAGACCTGATGGTCCTTAACATTCATCTTGAAGTAGCTCTGATGTCTGTCAGTCACAAGTGTCGAATAGGGAAGTCCCTTTGGAAACTTGGAATCTATGGCCTTCTGACCTCGCGATTCTGACTGGAACACGTATGTAAGCAGGTCGTTCTGGAATATCCAGTTCCAATGCAGATGCTTTCCTACCGTAGCACCAGTTTCATCGGCTCCTACGACAGACGCTGTTTCCAGCCTCTTGCGTATTTCCTCGTATGCACTATCTGCCTTGCCGCTATTCTCTTTGAGTATGTTCTGCACTGTTCCCTCACTTATATTCTGGCTGGACAGGTCGGATATAAGTTCTGCAATCCTTTTGATCGGAATACACTGCACTACATTAAGGTATGTCACCAGTGCACGGAGGTTGTCACCATACTTGATACGACAGTTGGGAGCTTCGCAGTTGTTTACGCAACCGCATTCACAGACCTTCTCGTAATACTGTTCCTCGCAGGTCTCTACGACCACCTTGATATCAACAATTTGTGTCTTACGGATCTTCTGGCATGGTATATCAATCAAGAGCCGACCACAGCATTTACAATAGACTGGTTCGTGCTTTACAATTACGTCTGGTTCTGCTATAGTCTGCAGTGTGTGACCCTTGTGGCCAGGCTGTCCACCGCTCGGCTTTCCGCTTGGCTTGCGAAGAGACTTTGTCCTGCGCTGCTCACGGGAAGCGATACTTTCTTGGGATGGAGGGATACTGCTGTTACTGCTGTTTTTCTCGGGCTTTCCTGGTGTACTTGATGTATCGTCATCAGTTTCCTCGAGTTCCTTGATACGCTCTTTAGCAACGGCAAGTTCTGCCTTTGTGGAAGCAAGTTCTGTCTTTAGATTATGTATCTCCACGTCCTTCTGGTTAATGACACGGTTGAGGCGTCCGATCTCCTCAGTCTTCTCGGAGTCGGACTTCTCAAGTTTGCGCAGACGCTGGTTTATCTGGCGCAAAACAACATCTATGTCAGTACAGTCGCTTGCCATTTTTTTGGTGCAAAGATAAGCATTTTTCTCCACATGGCAAAATCACGATTTACATCCCTTAACGCAGACTTTTGACTTACGGGGAATGCAAAAACGCATCTCCTGGCAGATAATCTGTTGAAGGGCGATAATAGACAAAGGAGACATGTTGGAGGCATCATCGGAAAAGAACTCGTTAAATGAACTGTTTTAAACAGCCTACGTCCTCATCGACTCAATCATTAAAAAGTTTGTAATGATGAAGAAAATAAGCAAAATCAAGTTTATGCTTTATTAACGAGAAGTTTTCTATAGGGGTGCTGAGTAGTTACTTTTTGTCAGCACCATTTTTGGGCTCTAACCAAAGTAGAAATGACAAGAATAAAATGGGGATGATACAGAAAAGACCTCCCCGAAGTGGCAAGAAACAGCGTTTCTTAACCTTTACACCATTTCAAGATGAAATCATAGCTGTCCATACCAGAAGCCCAATCACAAAATTGACAACTATGTCCTTTGGCTTTAAGTTCCTTAATGGCTTGTACTACTTCGTTCTTCCGTCCATTGTGCAGTAAGGTGATAAAATATAGGAGTTTGTCTGCATCATAATTGCAGTTTTTGTTGGGAATGAATGTATCAGCATTCGGATGGTTGCGCAGAAAATTCTCTATATCTTGTACCGCTAAGCAAAAGATATTTTGCCATTTCTTAGACAACTCTTCCTCATTGTTTTCTTCTGCACATTCATTCAAGAAAGCATATTCTTTAAGTTGTGCTGCATGAATACTGAACACACCTATTCCTCGCAAACTTGTAGGGCATTTCTTGTTTTCAGACAAATTGAATATATCCCACCACAAATCATCCGCATACATCGGCTTTGCTTCAAGATATACACTTGCAAAACCTAAATGTTGCAAACAGAAGAAATAGCCATCTTTTACAATCCAGTTGATATAGCCACTTTGACGGAAGCCAAAATTGCGAGAAACCTTTCTTCTTGCAGAATCGCTCAACTTTCGTAATTCTCCACGTTTCATATTATTGTTGCTTTAGAATTTACAATCAGCAATGATACAAGCAATGTCCTTGCCTATAGTCTTCAGGAGATAGCCTATCTTTGTTTTCAAACGCCATTTTGTAGTCTTCTACATTCCATTCCCACGCTTCTTGCATCATATAGTTTTTGTCATATAATATCCAAATCAACTTATCCCATAAGTAGTTTGAGGCTTTTGGAACCTTCGTTACAAAACTTCCTTTTTTACCGCTTGGTCGATTGGCCTTTACTTGATACTTTATATTTCTATAAACGAAATCCGTTCCTTTGGCAACAGCAGTCTTATCTCTCATATAGTCGGAATATTCTTTCTCAGACATACCAACCAACATTGCCGCATCATATTCAGAGATGGAACTTGTAATAGACGGTGCAACCCCAAAACTTGCTTGCCATTGCAAGGCAATATCTGCAAGTTTATCTCTTAGCTTTATTTTTTCTTCCATAGTCGTGAAAATTTAACTTCATATTTTTATCGTTTTTATGCTACAAAAATAACATTTTGCCGTGATAATCTATCATAATCCGTTGAATATCTGTAGTATTCTGTCTTTATTTAGACAAAATAGAAATATAATCTGTAAAAATGGAGCTAAACAATAGGTCTTCCAATACACAAGATACATGTATGCGTTCATGAATATTTGTTCTCTTTGCCATACTCTTAAAATGACGTTACATGAAAATTACTGTTGGTAACTACTCTTTTACCTTTGCAAAGACTAATCTTAATATTTTGTAAAATCACAGCATAAAATGTTGTTTTTCAGAAATTTGATTTAACTTTGCACTCGAAATCAAAGCGTTCTTTGTATATTGCAAAGTTGTGAAAGAAAAAGAATATAGCTCGTTTCTAAATCGTTAGCAGTCACATTCTTTAAAATACTCAACTCGCTGATATTCAATAAATAAAAGAATTTACTGTGACTCGAGACATGCCAGGAAAGTGGCTTGGTGATACCGCATTTCTTTCCCAATCTTTTGAGCGAACGCAGACAACTTCTATAAGGTGGTACAGGAAAGACTCTGCCATCCTTGCACAATCCACGATATTTCTCCATTATCTGCTTGGGATAGTCAAGCAACTTGATGTCGGCTTCCGTTCCTGTCTTCTGTCGGTGGATAACAATCCACTCGCCATCGTCAAAAAATGTCTTGATGTTCTCTTCCTTCAAGTTGTACAGGTCAATGAATGCGAGACCTGTGAAACAGCAGAATAGATACAAGTCACGCACCAACCCCATATGCTTTCTGGTGATAGGAGTTTCCATCAACAGGTGAATTTCTTCTTTTGTCAGAATCTCCCTTGTTGTTTCCTCGTTCTTGTACTCGTATCGTCTGAAAGGGTCTTTGACGAGCCACTCGTTATCAATCGCCCGAAAAATCATGGCACGGAGATTACGGACAAACACCATTGCGGAATTTATCTTCAGTTGCTTGTCTATTCTAAGGAATGTCTCATAGTTCGTAATAAACGGCAGGGACAATTCTTTCAAGGCAATGTCCTTTACACGATAATGCGACTGCAAAAACTCGCCCACGTAAGCACAACCGATTCTATATTTTGTGAATGTGCTCAAAGATTTCATGCCAGCCTTGTATTGTTTTTCCATTTCATCCCTGCTTTGCTCATAGACTTTCATCAAGGTATGGCAGCGATACTCCAATCCAAGAAAAGCGTTCTTAACCTTGTCGGCAGAGACGAAGTTGTCCCTGTCCATAATCTCCTGATAATGCTTGCTGATACTCACACGCATTTTGTCCAGTTTGCGGTTCACCTCCAAGGCTTGCATACTTTTTCCAGTCATGCGTCCGCCCTTGGTGTCCCACAAATTGGGATTCACAGTCATCTTGCAACT
>OKUR01001000.1_pt1 | contig 11157 bp, 8 predicted proteins | sample 1606671 | NCBI WGS metagenome assembly OKUR01 (sample SAMEA3882519, study PRJEB24775) | human gut metagenome | biome: human-associated habitat; feature: intestine environment; material: feces | place: Netherlands | collected 2009/2010 | reverse complement strand
CCCATGGCAATGCAGATGTTCTACTCCCTCTCCATTGCCATGGGCATCCTGGTGACCTTTGGTTCCTACATGAAAAAGAACGTGTCCATTGAGCAGTCCACGGAAAATGTGGAGATCTTCGACACCGCCATTGCCATCATGGCGGGCCTGATGATCATTCCCGCCGTGTTCGCTTTTTCGGGCGGCGACCCTGACACCCTGCAGGCGGGCCCGGCCCTGATGTTCATTACCATCCCCAAGGTCTTTGCCAGCATGGGCATGGGCACTGCCGTAGGCGTGCTCTTCTTTGTGCTGGTGCTGTTCGCAGCCCTCACCAGCTCCATTGCCCTGACCGAGAGTGCTGTTTCTACCTTTGAGGACGAGTTGGGCTGGGACCGCACCCGCTCCACCATCCTCATCGGCTGTATTATGATCACACTGGGCAGCCTTTCCGCGCTGGGCTACGGCCCCCTTGCCAGTGTGACCGTGTTCGGGATGCAGTTCCTCGATTTCTTCGACTTCCTGACCAACTCGGTGATGATGCCCATTGCGGCCATTGCCACCTGCCTGCTGGTCTCCCGAATCGTCGGCGTGGAAAAGATCGAGGAAGAGGTCACACGGGAAGGTCAGCCCTTCCGCCGCAAACCGGTGTTCAACTTTATGCTCCGGTATCTCTGCCCCATCTTCGCGGCCATCATCCTGGCCAGCTCGGTCGCCAACGCACTGGGCTGGATCGCAATGTGACCCTGTTTTCTGCACGCAAAAAGCCCCCGGCCTGTATTCTCACAGGCCGGGGGCTTTTCGATCATTCTTTTTCAAACACAAGGAAGCGGAACGCGATGTCCGTAGTCAGCTCGGGCAGGGCGGCCAGGCGGGCCGCGCCATCCCGTGGCGTTTTCCAGTAATAGGGGGTCATGGCGAACAGTGCCTCCAGCTGCCCGGCAGGCACCGTGATGCTGCCCGAGACTTCCCGCTCTCCGATGGGGCGGAAGCCCTCATAGGCCACCTCCTGCACCGGATTTTTATAAGGCGTGTCGTAGAGGACAGCCTTCATCTGGTAGAGGTGCTCTGCACCGGGCACAACATAAATCATCCGTCCGCCCGGGCGCAGCACGCGCCGGAACTCTTCCTGCGCAAAGGGCGAGAAGCAGTTGAGCAGCAGGTCGGCCCATCCGGTGCGGACAGGCTGGGCAAAACTGGATGCCACCGCGTATTTTGCGGCAGGCAGTGCCTTTGCAGCCAGACGCACCGCAGGCTTTGCGATATCAAAGCCCGCCAGCTGCACCGACCGGCCCGCCTGCGCAAAGGCCTGTGCAATGCAGCGGTCGTACCAGCCCTCGCCGCAGCCCGCATCCAGCAGGTGGAGCGGTGCATCTGCCCCGGTGGGAACACCATACGCAAGGCACAGCTCCCCCAGCGCCCGGCCGAAGATGCCGTAATACCCGGCGTTCAGGAAGGCACGGCGGGCGGCGACCATCTCTTTGCTGTCGCCCGGGGCCTTGGTGCGCATACTCTGCACCGGCAGCAGGTGCCAGTACCCTTCTTTCGCCCGGTCAAAGCTGTGGTTCCTGCCGCATTTCAGGGCAGTGTCCCCGGTCAGGGGTTCGCCGCAGAGCGGGCACTGCCAGGGGGCAAACGGCTCAGGTTTCATCGGTGTGATCCTCAATGGGTGCGGTGGCACCGCCGTGGGCGGTCATATACTCTTCAAAGTTTGTGAACTTCTGCTGGGGCGGGCGGCGGCTGATCAGCATCAGGCCCGGGTCCTCGTCCCGTGCGGGGGCGGCGTTCCGGCTGCGGCCGCGGGGTGCCTCGCTTTTGGCGGGGCGGGCCGGGCGGCTGCTCTGCACTGCATTGCGGTTATTGCGGCTGCCCTGCTGGCTCTGGCTGTTCTGGGCCGGGCGGTCATTGCGGCTGTTCCGCTCTGCCCGCTGCTCGGTGCGCGGATCATTGCGGTCGGTGCGCTGCTCGGCACGGGCAGGCTGACCGCCGCGCTGACGCTGGCCGTTCTGGGCCGGAGCAGTCTGCTTTGCGACAGGCTGCGCAGCCGGAGCCTTTTTGACCGGGCGCAGAGGGGTAGCCTCCGGGGCGCTCACAAAGTGGGGGTCGAATTTGGGCTGGGCGTTGCTGCCGCGGTTGGCCGGCTGCGGGGCATTGCCCTCGCGGCGGGTGCGGCTGTTATTGGAGCGGCGGTTCTCATTGCGACCGCCGGAAGTGCGCTTCTGGTTTTCCTCCATGGATGTTCCTTCTTTCGGTTCGGTATTCTTGGGGCTGGGCTGTTTTGCAGCCGCTTTTTCCTTCTTGGGGGCAGCGGGCTTTTCGGCCTTGGCTGCCTTTTCTGCTTTGGCAGGCTTCTCTGCCTTCACAGGCTTTTCCGGCTGCTCTGCTTCCGCCTTGGGCTTTTTGCCCCGCACCGGGGGCGCAGCCTTGACAGGGGCAGGCACACCGTCCCAGGGATGGCCGGAGACAACCGGGATCTGGCGGCGGTTCAGCTTTTCGATCCCGGCCAGATATTCCTTTTCCTCCGGGGCGCAGAAGCTGACAGCAGTGCCGTCTGCACCGGCACGGGCCGTGCGGCCAATGCGGTGGACGTAGGTCTCGGGCACCTCGGGCAGGTCGTAGTTGAACACATGAGACAGCTCGCTGATGTCAATGCCGCGGGCGGCGATATCGGTCGCCACCAGCACCCGGGTCTTGCCCGCCTTGAAATCCTCCAGCGCCGTCACGCGGGCGGTCTGGCTCTTGTTGCCGTGGATGGCGGCAGCGGGGATGCCCTGCTTGTTCAGATCTTTTGCAATCTTATCGGCTCCGTGCTTGGTGCGGCTGAACACCAGCGCGTTCACCACCTCAGGCTTCAGGTTTTTGATGAGCCAGGGCAGCAGGAACTTCTTGTTGCCCTTCTCCACAAAATACAGGCTCTGCTGGATGCGGTCCACCGTGCTGGACACCGGGTCTACCTTGACAAAGGCCGGGTCATGCAGGATGCCTGCGGCCAGCTGCTCGATCTCCTTGGGCATGGTGGCGCTGAACATCAGGTTCTGGCGCTGCCTGGGCAGCTTGGCGATCACCTTTTTCACGTCGTGGACAAAGCCCATATCCAGCATCCGGTCGGCTTCGTCCAGAACAAAGATCTCAATGTTGGAAAGGTCCAGCAGCCCCTGCCCCACCAGGTCGTTCAAGCGGCCCGGGCAGGCAATGAGGATGTCCACGCCCTTTTTCAGGGCTGCGACCTGCGGAGCCTGACCCACACCGCCAAAGATGACGGTGCTGCGCAGGGTCAGATACTTGCCGTAGGCCTCAAAGCTCTCGCCGATCTGCAAAGCCAGCTCCCGGGTGGGGGTCAGGATCAGGGCGCGGATGGCACCCTTTTTGCGGGGCGCGCTGGCAGTCAGGCGGTCGAGCATGGGCAGCGCAAAGGCAGCCGTCTTGCCGGTACCCGTCTGGGCGCAGCCCATCAAGTCCCTCCCGGCCAGCACCGGCGGAATGGCCGCTGCCTGAATGGGCGAGGGGGATTCATAGCCCGCCTGTGCCACAGCACGCAGCACAGGCGCGGAAAGATTCAGTTCGTTAAATGTCATTCTTCACCTAAAATGTTTCTGCATTCCATATAATAGCGCTTTTCCTCTGCGTGCCCCATGCTGAAGGTCTTGCGGGGCAGCACACCGCCCATAACGATGCCCTTGAACAGGTCGCTTTTCTCAAAGGGCGGCATCAGGAAAGCCACACCCCCCTGCCTGCACAGGGCGCGGACAGCGGGCTCATCGTGGACATAATCCACCCGGGCCTCGATGTGGCGGGCCATGAAATACTCAATGAATGCGTCAATGGTGCCCACGGTCAGCGGGGCAACGGGATGTTCAAAGCTGAGCACATTGGCCACATGGGGGCCTGCCAGCGTAAAGGACTGCTGTTTTGCATCGCCGAAGCAGATGCCTGCCGCGTGGGAATCGCTCCACGCGATGAGGGCCAGCAGCACGGCACCGCAGTCCACATTGAAGAGGACGCGGTGGATGGGCTCGATCTCAATGGCCGGAGAGTGGACATTGCAGACCTCAGCCAGGCACCAGCGGGCCGGATGGATCAGCTGCTGCTCCGGGGTCAGGGTCTTTTTCAGCTCCTCCCAGCAGGCCTTGGCGGAAGCCAGCGAATGGTTGCCGTCGCCCACGGCCAGCGTCAGGGGCGCGCCGCCCTTTGCCTGGGGATACCGGGCATCAAAGGCCTCCTGGCTGCCCAGAGCGTTCAGGGCGCTGTCGATCTGTGCCAGCAGGGCGGGGTCCTCCACTGCCCAGCCGGCAATGTGGCCGCCGTTCAGCATCAGGTCGCCCTCGTAGACCTTGCGCAGCTGCTCCTTCTTCTCGCCGATGGGCTCGATGAGGGTGCAGCCGGGGTCATCGGCCAGCATCATAATATGGGGCGTTTCCAGCCTTGCCCCCCGGCGCACCGCCATGCGGGGCGGGATGCGGCTTTCCACGGTGTGCTCACTGGGGCGGATGGCAGGCACCGCACCCTCGGCATAGCTGTATGCCTCCAGGTCGATCCTGCCCACAAGGCCCTGCCGCACCCGGCCGCTCTGCTCAGTGCGCTCCACATAAATGAAGCCGTCCACCGCGCGGGTCAGCACGTTCCGGGTATAATCGTCCATGGCCGCATGGATGGCACTGATCCTTGCATCCACGTCATCCTCTTCCAGATAGACCTCCGGCAGGATCAGGTCCAGTGTGCTGGGGCCGCCTGCGGCGGCCTGCGCAGCCTTTTCCCAATAGGAGCGGTCACTGGTGAACTGATCGCAGGCCACACAGCCCCACTGCCCCACCGGGATCTGTTCCGACGGCAGCAGGATGTGCGCCGGGGAAAAACAGGGTGTTTTGTTCATAATACTTCCCTCCCTCTCACAAAAACGCAGGGATCACTCAAAATAGCTGGCGGCATCGTCCCGGATGACCACATGCTCCACACCTGCCTCGGTCAGGGAGAGGGTCAGCTCCTCCCGGGCCGCTGCATCCAGCGTAGAGGAGGACGGGATCTTCACCAGCAGGTTCTTCACGCCCAGCTGCGCCGCAGGGGCTCCCAGCTGGCTGGAGGAGCCGGTCACCTCGGCCAGCGAATAACCGTACCAGAGCGTCACCGTATCTCCGAAGCGGGCCTGCCAGGCGGCGATATCCGCAGTCAGCTGCCCGGCACGGTCCACACCGTTGGTGGCACCATAATCCTGTTTGGCGCTGGTGGACGAGGGGAACTGGACATTTTCCAGCAGCACCTGATCAAACCCGGCGGCGTGCACCTCGGCAATCAGATCACCGATATACTGCACGGTCTCCGCAGCGTAGGGGTTCAGCCAGGGGTTGCCTCCGGCGGAAGCCTTGTTGTCCAGCCAAAGGTACTCCTGCCCCTGATACCGGATGGCCAGAGCGTGGTCGGCCCGGGCACCGGCAGGGTCACGGAAGGCAGTCAGCGCAGCCACCGGCACCAGCCCCTCCTCCTTGAAGATGGATGCCACACTCGTCAGCTCGACCTGCGTGGGGGCTGCATTGGCGGCACCCACCGCCGTCTGGGAGGCGTAATACACCTGCCCGGCGGTGTCCTTCAGGGTCAGGATGGCATAGGTCATGCCCTGTGCCTTGAGCTGCCGGGCGGCGGAGCGGATGGCGGCCTCGTCGGTCAGGGTGGTCACATCCACCTCTGCCCACAGGCCCGTCACAATATCAGTGCCCTTACCCTCGGGCTCCGGCTCCTTTTCCGGCACCGAGGAAGCTGCCGGTTCGCTGGCAGCGGTGCTCTGCGTCCCGGAGGATGCACTCTCGCTGACAGCACTGGATGCGGAGAGGTCACGATCCCGCACCACGGTATACCAGGTGTGGGTGGCCCAGTCCAGCACATGGGGCGCGGCCACCCAGGCCGCTGCCAGCACGGCCACCACCAGCACCGCAATGCCGATGCCCTTTTTCAGCCGCATCTCGCGGGTGTAAAAGCTGCGCCGGTAGCGCTTGACCTTCTGGCGTTTGGGATATCTTGCCATAATCAACCACCCTCCTTGGGGTCAACTTACAGGATCACGGAATGGCCGGTAAAGCCGTAGATGGCCAGCGCCAGCACACCGATATAGATCAGGGTGATGGGCAGGCCGCGGAATGCTTCGGGGATGGCCTTGCTGCGCAGGCGGTTGCCCGCCTCGGTCACCAGCATCACAGCCAGCAGGTAGCCCAGGCCGCTGCCCAGGCCAAAGCCGATGGACTGCGCCAGCGTAAAGCTCTGGGTGCGCTCCACCAGCACGGTGCCCAGCACGCCGCTGTTCACGGCGGCAATGGGCAGGATGCGGATGAGCAGGCCGCTGCGGGGGCCCTTGACCGCCCGCAGGATGGCGTGCTCAAAGATGCAGACCACCGCCACACAGACCAGGTAGAGCAGCGGGCGGAGCTGGGCACGGTAGGGCAGATCCACGATCTGGCTGCCCGCAAAATACGCCAGTGGGGCCACCAGCGTCTGGGTAACACAGAGCAGCAAGGCAAACCACCAGCTGCTGGTGCGCTCATCACCCACCAGCTGGATCAGGCGCGACACGCCCAGACCACGGGTAAAGATGGCGTTCTGGGCAAACAGGGCCAGCACGGCGTAGGCAAAGGCCACACCGATGGTATTCATCACAGCACTCACTGATCCTGCACCTCCTTCCGGGGGTGCGCAGCCAGAGTGCCGCGCGCCTCAGTTTTCAGGTATTCCTTGTGTTTGCGGGCCAGCGCGCGCCAGACGGCACACACCACGCCCAGCACGATGAAACCACCTGCCGGCATGGATGCCATGGGCAGGACAGAGCGGCTGAGCTGGATTCCAAACACACTGCCCAGCGCCAGCCACTCCCGCAGGCAGCCCACGATGAACAGGATGAGCGCGTAGCCCACCGTGATGCGCAGACCCTTGGAGACAGCCTTGTGCATAGATTCCTGCACACGGCCAAAGCGGTAGGTCAGCAGAGGCTCCACCACCAGCATGGGCAGGTAGATGCCCAGCATCAGCAGGTCGGTGCCGAACACGGCGTTCAGGATGGGATAAGCAGCAAGGTAGACCACCGCCGCACTGCCGCTGTACACCAGCGCCCGGGGCAGCAGCTTTTTCTCCAGCTCTTCCGGGGCAGGCTGCTCGTCCCGCAGGGGGAACAGGCGGCTGATCAGGCAGGCCAGCATCCGGGAAGGCGTAAGCAGCAGGGCCACAGCCACGGCCAGCATCAAAGCATTTTTGCCCGTGGTGGCAAGCACCACCAGCGGAGCCAGACCCATGCCCTGCATGACAACGGGGTTATTTTTGAACACCCGGTCATGGTGGGCGAACTTTTCAGGATCACGGGTGATCAGTTCTGCAATGGAACGTTTCATTCAGCACCCTCCTTTCCGGCCGCAGGGCGGTGCATCAGCTGGTACAGGCGGCTCTCGGTGCGGTCCATCCAGCCGGAAATGCTGTTGACCGTGAGCAGGGCAAAGCAGACACCCGTCTCATACACGCCGTAATACCGGAAGCCCATGGTGATCGCACCCACCAGCACACCGTACAGGATGCGGCCCAGATGGTGGTGGGCGCAGGTGTAGGGCTCGTTGAGCAGGAACACCGCGCTGAACAGCATGGCACCGGTCAGCAGCTCGTCCCGCACGCACTGCAGGCGCAGGGCGATGTCCACGCCGTTCACCCCCACCTGACGGGGGAAGAGGAAGGCGATGAGGGCACAGGTGACCACAAAGCTGACAGAAGCGCTCAGACGGACATCCTTTTGCAGCCAGAGGAAAAGCCCGCAGGCCAGAAGGATGAGGGCGGCACCCGTGCCCATGGGGGCGGCGTACTCGCCCAGCACAAGCGAAATTGCGCCGATGTTCAGGCTGCCGCCGCTGCGCAGGGTATCCGAGATGGTGCTGGACACCGGCACGTCGGTGGCATCCCACAGGGGGATGTTGATATAGGGCTGGGGGTAGCGGAACACCTGCTCCGGCCAGGACACCGCCGCCACGGCGTAGCCCACAGCAGCGGGGTTGAAGGGATAGCTGCCGTAGCCGCCAAACACCTCCTTGCCGATGAGGACACCGGCCAGCACCGCCATAATGACCACATACCAGTCCACCGTGGCGGGCATGAGCAGGGCGATGATAAGGGCAAAGCTCTCGTTGGAGAAATCCCCGGCCCGATACACGCGGCGGCGCAGCAGGGAGACCAGGCGGTCACACAGATTGCCGGTGAGCAGCGCCGCGCCGCAGAGCAGCAGGGGCCGCAGACCGTACAGGAAGCAGGCCATGCAGAGCAGCGGGATGGTCATAAAGCAGACGTGCAGATAGTACCGCCCCGTCTTTGCAAGCTCCTGCTCCTGCTGCTGGATCAAACGTTCATCCATGGTAAGGCACCTCTCACAGGGCGGCCAGACGGCGCACTGCCGCAGCCGGGTCGGCTGCGCCGAACACGGCACTGCCCGCCACCAGAATATCGGCACCCGCCTCCACACACAGGGGGGCGGTAGTGTCGTCCACGCCGCCATCCACTTCCAGCAGGTAGCGGGCGCTCCGCTTTGCCCGCTCTTCCTTGAGCCAGCGCAGCTTTTCCAGCGCCGAGGGCATGAACTTCTGCCCGCCGAAGCCGGGCTCCACGCTCATCACCAGCACCAGATCCAGCTGGTCCAGATAAGGCTCCAGCGCCTCCGGGGCGGTGCCGGGCTTGATGGTCAGGCCCACCTTGCAGCCCAGCGCCCTGACTGCATCGATGGTGGCCTGAATATCGTCCTCACACTCAAGGTGGAAGTTGTACAGGGTGGCACCGGCCTTGATGAAAGCTTCCGCATACTGCAGCGGGTGGCTGATCATCAGGTGCACATCATAAAAAGCATCCGGCAGGTTTTTGTGCAGGCTCTTGAGCACCGGCACGCCAAAGCTGATGTTGGGCACAAAGTGGCCGTCCATCACATCGTAATGCAGCATCTGTGCACCGGCATCCAGCACCATGCGGCAGTCTGCACCCAGTTTGCCAAAATCAGCAGAAAGAATCGAAGGACTTACGATCGCCATATTCCATCTTTACGCTCCGTTATTTTATAGTTTATTATTCCCCATCGTCCCGCTGTTGTGCCGGTCCACGGCCTCTGAAACAGCATGGACATGGTTATCTTTTAGTTTACATGAAAACGCCCAAAAAATCAAACCCGCCAACGGCTTTTTCACCGAAATGACGTATTTGGAAAGATCTGTCCATTTGCGGCATTTCTTTTATCAGCCAAACCATCCAGAATGGCCTCCGCTTCGCTCTGGCCATAGTCAGCGGAAATTTGATTTTCATTTCGCGTTTGTCGCGCTCTGCTGAACTTGTCGGGGCAAGGCCCCTCCATCTGCTGACGCAGACCGCTCGCCGCTTAAAAGCCCCACTGGGGCTTTCATTGCGACGCAAACGCGGAACACTCCAAACGCATTTTCACGAAAAAGGTCGGTACGGAAACCTGCATTTTCCAGCCTTGCTGCGCGGATCGCTCCCGCAAGGTGACAGCGGCAGCAGATGCCTTTTATCCTGACGGCCCTTCCTGTGAAAACGCAATTCAGAAAAGCCCGCAGGCTTTTCTGAATTGCAAATATAAAAATTTTCTTCCTTATTTTATAGCCAAAGCGAACGCGGCGGCTATTTTAAATCGTTAACACAACAAACAGCCAGACCGCCCCGCTCCATGGGACAGTCTGGCTGGAAGTTCATTCTACGGGCTTCATGCTGGCGGGGTCTTCCACAACGGGCTCTCCGCCGGCCTCATCCGGCAGGCGCTTCATGCCGCCGGGGTTCGGTGCCACGGTGGGCAGGGTGAACACGAACCGGCACCACTCGCCCTGCTGGCTCTCCACCCGGATCTGCCCGCCGGAAAGGTTCACCAGCACCTTGCAGATGTTCAGGCCCAACCCCGCGCCCCGGGCGTGCAGGCCGCGGGAGCGGTCCTCCTTATAGAACCGCTGGAACACGTAGGGCAGTGCCTCCGGGCTGATGCCCTGACCGGAGTTCCAGATGGAGATCTCGGCTTCGGGGCCCAGCTTTTCCACCTTGAAGCGGATGGTGCCCCCTGCCGGGGTGAACTTGATAGCGTTGTCCAGCAGGTTATACACCACCTGATGGATCAGGTCGGGGTCGGCGTAGACCAGCACCTTTTCGTCCATGGTCAGGCCGTCGATGTCGATCATGCCGTCGTTGATGCGCTGCTCTGCCGACAGCGCCACGCCGGTGATGGTCTCCCAGATGTTGAACATCCGGGCGTTCACCTGATATTCGCCGCTTTCCAGCTTGGAGAGATCCAGCATGTTCTGGATGAGCCGTGCCAGACGGCCCGTTTCCTCGCTGACCAGCTGCAGGTAGTGGTTCTGCATATCCGGCGGGATGGTACCGTCCAGAATGCCGTCCACAAAGCCCTTGATGGTGGTCATGGGGGTGCGCAGCTCGTGGGCGATGTTGCCCATGAACTGGCCCCGGGAGTTGTCGTTCATCTGGATGTTGTCCGCCATGCGGTTGAAGGTGCGGGCAAGGTCTGCCACCTCGCCTTCGCCCTCCACGCCTTCCACGCGGACCGAAAGGTCTCCGCCGCCAAAGCGCTGGGCGGCGTCCGTCACCTTCTGCAGCGGGTCGGTGAGCTGGCGCATCAGGATCTTGGTCAGGATGCTGGCGCACAGCAGCATCACACAGGCCGACAGCAGGAAGTTGGACCAGAACTGCTGCTTGAACTGGGTCAGCTGCTCGCCGGAAGAGCACAGGAACAGGTAGCCGCTGGGCTGGCCGTGCTCATTGCGCATTTCGCTGACCGTGATGTAGCTTTTCCCGTCCAGCATACCGTCCAGCGTACCGAACACATGGTAGTAGTCCGCATCGGATGTGTCGATCTTCTCCATCATTTCTTCCGGCACGGTCAGGCTTTCCAGCTTGTCCGGGCTGGAGGCGATCATCACCCGGCCGTCGTTGTCGGTAAAGAACAGATAGGCCTCTGCGCTCTCGCCGATGATCTCCAGTTTGGTGCTCAGTGCGTCCAGCTCATCGCCTTCCGGCAGCTCCGCCTGCTGGACCAGATACTGGGCCGTGCGCTGGGTGACGCCCACCACCTGATCCAGTGTTTCGTAGCGGTCCTTGGCGAAGTAGTTCTTGAACAGCACCCACTCCGAAGCTCCCATCAGCACGATGCCCAGCACCATCAGGGTG
>OKUR01000995.1_pt1 | contig 11213 bp, 7 predicted proteins | sample 1606671 | NCBI WGS metagenome assembly OKUR01 (sample SAMEA3882519, study PRJEB24775) | human gut metagenome | biome: human-associated habitat; feature: intestine environment; material: feces | place: Netherlands | collected 2009/2010 | reverse complement strand
GCATCAGATGCACGATCCATCTGTTCTTTCCTGTTTGTTCATTCACGGTTGCAATTGTTGTTGATGGGCCTGTATGCTCCAGCAATCTGTCAGGCATCAGCACGTCTATTGCATTATGTAAAAGCTGTTTTACCCATTTAGGACCCATAACGTGGTAAATCATGGATAACGGATGGGCAAAATAAATACAATTCCCTTTTCTTACAGCTGCACTTCCTACTCTTATTTCGGAACTCGGTGCTTTCAGATGTCCCGTGTAATGCTCCCATGTTGTATTAAAAAGCGGTGCTATCAGCGGTAATAATTCCGAGGCTTCTTCTGAAATAATTTCAACATTTTCGCTTTTCAGATACATAGCATAATCCGCATCGAATAAGCCCTTGCCTAGTACCCCCTCTGCATGAATATAATCTGCATCATACTCAGACTCACCATTCCACCGAATTCCAAGGCAATCCGCTGCAAATGTTTCTTCGGAATTTTTCAATCCTGCCTCTCCCATAACAATGAGAGCCCCTCCCTGATCCATAAATTCCTTGAGTCTGCACTCCAACTTATGGTCTACAGGTATATTATCTGCCAGAAGCAAAAGACGATATTGGGAATAATCGCTTTCGGAATCCACTAAATCATACTGATATCCCAGCTCCTGAAGCATTCTGCACACTCCTTCAGCATGGGGATTTACCGTTCCGGGAGCTCCACCATAAAATTCTTCCGGATTAAACACAGCCATTTCCGACAAAGCAGTCACATCTTCACACCAGGGCTCTTTTTCTTTCACCTGACGAAATACATCCCCTATGACTCCATACATATCCTTATCCAACTGACCGGAGGGCGGCAGCTGGTCTCCTATATTGCACAGTCCTCCATAAGACAATGCACTGAAAGATTCGTATTCCAAAGCGGCCTGATTCCGGTAGGAATTATTATCTCCCCAACCGGTAAGAAAGCGTCCGGTCATACCAACAACCGGTACTCCCCATGTTCTCAGATATCTTGCAGATACTGGGAAATCCATATAACCGCAATTAGCCGGCTGACTTTCTACAGCAACATAATCAAAGCAATCCCTTACAGGAATATCCTGAGCCCCGACATGACCCTTGTTAAAGAAAATATCATAATCCGAATCAATTTCATGCAGATAATCCGTCATTTCCCTGACAAAGTCATAATAAATCTGCCATGCATGCTTCTTTCTATCCTGAGGATCTGCCGGATTCAGGTGCTTCTCAAGCATGCTCTTTCTGCATCTGGGGCAGCAGCACTCTACAACAAAGGATGCATCAACCAGGACTCCATCTACCGGACAATTCTCTAACGCATCTGCTATCTGTTCTTTGCAGAACTCACGATATGGACTGTTAATGCACAGATCTACATGAAATCCGGGATCCTCAAAGATATTACCTGTCTCACGTCTGCTTATCCTCGCATAATCATCTATAGCCACCCATTCCGGATGTTCTGCTGCAACCCGGATATCCCAGCAGATTGTTGTATATAAATATACTTTTATCCCCTTTTTCCTGCATTCCTTCGCCTGTTCCCGATACATATCCTTTACCTTCAGATGAGGATGTATCCTCTCGGGATATTTTGTCGAATCATAATACAGATTTCCATGATGACATCTGGTAAACAAAGTAACTGCTTCTACATTGGCATTCTTTAATGTGTCTGCAAATTCCTCGGCTGAAAATTTACTGCCCACTTGGTCAATCATTTCGCTGGTATGAAAATCAAGATGCACTTGTCGATTTGGTATTTTTTTCATTTTCATATTCCTCTACTGATTTGCGCTGTTTCGAAAAATCTTTTTCGTTTTTCTCCACACTTTTTCTAATAATTTCTTGATGATTGAATAATATCATCATTCTTTACATATGTCAATCGTTTATCATATTTTTATATCATTTTTAAGCATTTTAGTTGCCTAATAAATATTTTATTTGATTATTTTTGTGCATTATGACGTAATTTGTAATGTCATGCCATTTTTTACCTTCCCTTTCTAGCCTAAATCTGCACGTAATGTGCAGTCAAAGGCTTTATTTGGAAGAACCGGATATATTTCCTTTCTTCCCTTTAAGGGAATGTTTTTTTCGCGAATTTTACGCTCCTGCCTGGCTGACACGCATGCCAAAGAATCTCTTGCATTCTCTGTTTAAAATACGTATAATATTAGCAATAATAGTACGCTTTTCGGTCAAATGACTGTATAAGAAAAGGAGGAACATTTCATGAAATTAACAAAAATCGAACAGGTAAATGAGTTTCTTTCTATTGTCGACAGTTGTAAGGGGGACGTAACTTTAAGATCCTTAGACGGTGATATTTTTAATCTAAAGAGTAAGCTTTCCCAGTACATTGCCATTGCTGCATTGCTCGGACAGCATGGGGATGAGCTTGAATTGTTCTGTTCTGACAGGGAAGATGAAGGCAAGTTCATGCAATTTTTAATGGAAAATCCCAGTATATAATAAATCTTTATAGCAAAAACTGCCCGGATACTTCGTTCTCAGAAATATCCGGGCAGTTTTTAGTTGATAGCATGGAATTTTTATTTTCTATCACAGGTCAATTTTACAGCAGCTGCAGCAGTCTCCGGTTCCTGCGATAGCAGAATATTCTGTCCGACAACATCTCCTCTTCTCCATAAATGGCATTGATGTGTTGCACAGATGTTCTGATTTCCTCTGCATTGACGCAGGCTACCGGATGAATCATTGCCTCATGCAGACTTGGGAATACTACATAATAATCGCCACGCATTTTTTCCGCAAGAATATCTTTAACCCCAGGATAAAAAAAAGCTGCTGCTCCGTTGATCCGTCCTGTTGTTGTCAGGAGGTATCCAGTCCTTCCCTCCATAGGATTCCATGGAGCAATCTTTGTCGGCCGCCCCTTCTCATCTGGGAGGAACACACCCTCATAATAAGGGAACTCGGGGCGTCTGTCACTACCCAGGTACAGTCTCGGCGGCATTTTACGGCTACTATTCATAAAAGCTTCCATGATCAGTTGATCCTCTGTCCGTTCCCACGTCATTATCCTGTTGCGGGATAATTGCATTGTCAGATTGTCTGGGTTCCCTTCGCAGATAATCAGCTGAAGTACCAGTGCAATATCTCCAATCTTACGATGGATTGCATTTTCAAGCGTGTGCCTGTGTCTTTCAAAATTTACTGGTTGTATCCTCATATGACCTCTGCAGACAGCATAACTCAGACTTTCCTCTGTAAACGACACATCTTTTTTCTTATCTGATTCTTCAAGACCTGCTGAGATCTCCGGCAGAATACTTTGCCACCCTTCCTGTCTGTATCTTTCGTATAACGGTCGTACCGGCCAGTACTGTATCTGCTCTTCCCTTTTTAAACTCCACATGGCACATAACATATCTTCCCGGATGAGAATATTCTCTCTTCCATACATATGGCGATTCATAACACTCATGATATGCACTGCCATGGGATCCGAGCAAATCATTTGCCGCTCCAAAAGGCGTATTGTTTTATTCTGCGCCGTCTCCATATTCTGCACGTTCCGGCACAATGCTTTTTTAAATTCTTCGTATGTCATTTATCCCCCATATTCAAAATTAGTCTGTTCTGCAAATTCTCCTGAATTTGCGTACAAAAATAAAAAGAATCGTTCAAAAAATTGGAAATTCCGACCGAATGGTCTGTTAAGAATGCTTATTTTTCTGAAATGAAAACATATAGCTCTGAATAACTACAGACTATCATAGCGTTCCCGCTTTGTCTATATGCGTTTTTACCAATGATATCTTTTGTTTATTTTCACTAACGGGTGGGCTCAGAAACGTGCGCCGCAAGGCGCACATAGAAAAAAAGCCTTGCTTTCCATGAAAACAAGGCTTTTTAATGTCAAATATTCAAATATATCCGACTGTCTGCTACACAACCCGTCTCACTGCAAGAATGGGACGATAATTTGCATTGCTGACCTTAATGCCGGTACGCTGGGTGCTGGCATGTACAATCAATCCTCCGCCGATATACATTGCCACATGTCCATCATAACAGATCAGATCTCCCGGCTGTGCACTGCTATAATCCACACCGGTACCGCAGCTTCTCTGCTCATAGGAAGTACGGGGAATACTGTAACCGAAGTCACTGTATATGCGGAAGGTAAATCCGGAGCAGTCTGCACCATTGGTCAGGCTGGTGCCTCCCGCCACATAAGGGTTGCCTATGTACTGGCAGGCATATTTTGCCAACCGCTTACCCATATCGCTGCCGGATGCATTTTCGATCACAGAAGTATAATTCGTGGTCGTATAGCTTCCGGTGGCTGCTGCGGTGTTGCCGCGCTGTGCCTGTGCCTGCAGCTGTTTTAACTGTTTCTGTTCCTGCTGCAGCAGTGCCTTGGCCACGGAAGCCTCCTGCCTTGCCTTTTTGATCTCCGCATCGTAATTGGCAGATTCCTGTTTCTTCTTCGCCAGCATGACATCCAACTCTGACTTCTGGCTTTCCAGATCTGCCTTATCCGCCTCCAGCTGGTCCTTATCGGCCTGCAATTGAGTCTTCTCTTCCTCTAACTGATTCCACAGTGCCAACACCTGCTCCTTAGTCTCTTCGTACTCCTGAAGCTTCTGACGGTCGTATTCGTAGACACTCTCCACGAAATCCATGCGGTTCAGCATTCCGCTTAAGCCGCCGCCCTGAAATAACAGGTTTACATAATTTTCGGAAGAATCATTTTCATACATCATGCGCATGCGTGTGATCATATCGTCATGTTGTTTCTCTTCCTGTGCCTTGGCAATATTGTACTCTTCCTGGGTCTGATCGATCTGTACCTGCTTGTCGGAAAGCTCCGTCTCCTTTGCGGCAATCTCATCCTCCTTCATACCGATACTGGTCATGGTGTTGATGATCTCCGCATTCAGGTCATCGATCTTCTCCTGCACCAGATCCTGCTCATCCTGCAAGGAATTGATCTGGCTGTTGATGTTATTCAGCTGGTTCTGATGATTGTTGATGTTGTTCTGCAGTTCGTTCATAGAAGGTGCCGCCTGCACCGTCTCCGCAGGGGATTCCCAGACAGAGCCGGTGGCAGTCAGCGTTACCGCTGCCAGAAGAAGAGCACTCACAAGTCTTCTCTTCACGTTATTCACTTTTCTGCCGGCGGTTGTTTTTTTCATAGGTCACTCCATCTATTGATGCCTACGGATTGTTCCGTGCTACGCACTCTCACGTCTCCGCTCCGCTTCGGTCCGTGCTAACCATGTGCCGCTGGCACATAGCACCCTACCCAATATTCGCATATCGTGGGATTGGCATCATACATTACAGGTCGCAGTTATTTACAGTACGAGGGAACGGGATAACATCTCTGATGTTGCCCATTCCGGTGATATACATTACGCAACGCTCGAAGCCCAGTCCAAAGCCTGCATGGCGTGCAGAGCCGTAACGGCGCAGATCCAGATAGAACTGATAATCTTCCTTGTTCAGTCCCAGCTCTTCCATACGCTTCTCCAGGATCTCCAGGTTGTCCTCACGCTGGCTGCCGCCGATGATCTCGCCGATACCGGGTACGAGGCAGTCCATAGCTGCTACGGTCTTGCCGTCTTCGTTCAACTTCATATAGAACGCCTTGATCTCCTTCGGATAATCGGTTACGAATACCGGTCTCTTGAATTCTTTCTCCGTCAGGTATCTCTCATGCTCGGTCTGCAGATCACATCCCCAGAATACCTTGTAATCGAATTCATCGTTGTGCTTCTCCAGGATCTTGATCGCCTCAGTGTAGGTTACATGACCGAAATCAGAGTTTACCACATGCTGTAATCTCTCGATCAGTCCCTTATCTACGAACTGGTTGAAAAATGCCATCTCTTCGGGAGCATTTTCCAATACGTAACGAATGACATACTTTAACATGCTCTCTGCCAGGATCATATCATCCTTCAGATCCGCAAAACAGATCTCCGGCTCGATCATCCAGAACTCAGCCGCATGACGGGTGGTGTTGGAATTCTCCGCACGGAAGGTGGGACCGAAAGTATATACGTTCTTAAATGCAAAAGCATAAGTCTCTACATCCAGCTGTCCGCTTACGGTAAGGTTTACCGGTTTGCCGAAGAAATCCTGTGTGTAATCTACTTTTCCGTCCTCGGTCTTAGGCACATTGTTCATGTCCAGAGTCGTTACCTGGAACATCTCACCGGCACCCTCACAGTCACTGCTGGTGATCAGAGGGGTATGCACATAGACAAAGCCTCTCTCCATGAAGAAGGTATGGATCGCATAAGCGATCAGGGATCTGACACGGAACACTGCCTGGAAAGTATTGGTACGTGCTCTTAAGTGAGAAATGGTACGCAGATACTCGAAGGAGTGTCTCTTTTTCTGTAAAGGATAATCTGCAGTAGAAGGTCCTTCCACGATCACTTCTGCTGCCTGCATCTCAAATGCCTGTTTTGCCTCGGGGGTAGCCACGATGGTACCGCGGATCACAACAGCTGCACCGACATTGATCTTGCAGATCTCCTGGAAATTTTCCAGTCCGTCGCCGTATACTACCTGTAACGGCTCAAAAAAAGTTCCGTCGTTGATCACCAGGAAACCGAAGTTCTTGGAGTCACGATTGTTCCTTACCCAGCCGCCTACGGTGATCTCCTTGCCGATATAGACGTCTTTTTCCCGATGAAGTTCTCTGATGTCTGTTAATTCCATAATCTTTCCTATCCGCACGCTGCGACGTGCTCTATCTGAACCGGCCCGCATCCTATTCGCCGGTCGCATACTGTTCGTATCAATAAAATTTAGTTGTTGGTGATCTGTGCATTTTCTACCAGATAATCCAACACCTTGTCGTAGAGGAAGTACTCTCTGTAATCTTCCCTGGAGGTCTCTCCGATATACTCCGAGGTGGTGTCATAACCAGCTGCTGTTGCGCGGTCCTGAAGCATCTGATCCAGTTCTTCGTCACTAATGTTCAGATTCTCTTTGTTCGCCACTGCCTGCAGGGCAATATCCTGCTTTGCGGTCTGCTCAGCATAGGTAGACAGGAAGGTTGCCAGATCCTGTCCATAATAATACTGGGTAAATGTGTCTGCGTCCACGCCGTAAGCAGATGCCATGGAGGTGATGCTGCTCTCTGCGGCATCGGAATATTTCTGTACCAGTGCTTCCGGTACGGAGGTAAAAGTGTTGTTTGCCATAAATGCATCCATCACTGCCTGCTGTACATTGGTCTCATAATTCTGCTGTGCATTCTCATTCAGATAATCATAAGCGTACTGACGGAGTTCTTCCTCGTTCGTCACACCATCGATACCGAAATTGCTGATGATTTCATCACTGAATTCCCCATCCTGTGCGGGCTGAATATAATTTACCGTCACCGTAAATACCACAGCCTGTCCTGCCAGATCGGAATTTCCATAGTTCTCCGGGAATGTAAGATCCAGATCCACAGTCTCGCCGGGCATCACGCCGATCAGGCCATCCTCGAAACCGGCAATGAAATTGCCGGAACCGATGGTCAGATCATATCCCTGGGCAGTACCGCCGTCAAATGCCACACCATCCTTTTTGCCTTCGTAATCGATGTTTACGGTGTCTCCGGTCTCCACGGCACGATCCATGATACCGCCGTTCTCCGCGGTAATATTTCCATAATATACATTATTGACCAGAGTGTCCCACTCGTCCTCATCTACTTCCACAGTGTCTACGGATACTGCCAGTCCCTTGTACTCGCCCAAGGTCACATATTTGTCCACATCCATATCCTTCAATGCAGTACTTTCTGCTCCGGCGCCGGTCGCTGCATCCGTGCCGTCTCCTGTATCCTTTGCTCCGCAGCCTGCCAGCATACATACACTTAAAATTGCTGCCAGAAGTCCTAATGTCTTTTTCTTCATTGTGTTACTTCCTATACCTTTCTATTACTGCCATTTGTGCATAAATGCATCATAGCACCGCCCATTATAGCACATCCTCCGGGCTATAACAAGGGTGACAATAACCGGCAGATCTGCTCTTTGATACGGATTTTCAACCTTCTGGCCACATAATAATCCCGGGTGATCTGGCGGCAGACTTCCAGGTCTTTTTGAAAGATATCCACCATTTCCTGTGCTCTTTTCTCATCGTAGATCACCGCATTTACTTCAAAATTCAACGCAAAGCTGCGGATATCCATGTTCGCCGTCCCATAGCAGAGCACCTTTCCATCCACGATCATGCCCTTACTGTGGAGAAAGCCGTTATTGTAAGTATAGCAGTTCGCTCCCGCCATGACCATATCGCCGATATAGGAATAGGTCGCCCAGTACACAAACGGGTGATCCGGCATACACGGGATCATGATATTTACTTCAATTCCGGATTTCACCGCGATCATCAGCGCATTCAGGATCGCCTCATCCGGGATAAAATACGGTGTCTGGATATAGATACTTTTTTGTGCCTTATTGATCAGGCGCAGATAATTGTCATGGATCTGCTGGGTCGTCTTATCCGGTCCACTGCTGATGATCTGCATATCACAGAAATCCCTCGTACCGGCTTCGATCCCCCGGAACAGTTCCGGGCGCAAAAACAGGTTCTCTCCTGCCGCATAATTCCAGTCTAAAATAAATCGCACCTGGAGCCCCAGTACCGCACTGCCGCAAATCCGCAGGTGGGTATCTCTCCAGTGTCCGAACTTTTCATCCAGATCAATATATTCCTTTCCGACATTAAATCCGCCCACGTAAGCCACTTTATTGTCAATGACCACAATTTTCCTGTGGTTGCGGTAATTGATACGAAGCTGAAGCCGCCGCAGGATCGCCGGGAAAAATTCCGCGGTCTGCACGCCCTTTTCGTTCAGCCATTTCCAGTAGCTGTGCCGCACAGACCGGCAGCCCATGGCATCAAACAGCACCCGGACCTCCACGCCCTGTGCCGCCTTCTCGATCAGAATATCCTTGATCTGATTGAATAATACGTCGTTTTTAATAATGTAGTATTGAATATGGATAAAATGCTCCGCATTCCGCAGATCTTCCATCAGTGCCCGGAACTTCTCATTGCCGTCGATGAAGATATCCACATCGTTGTCCTTCGTCAGCATGGCTTCTCCGGCCTCCAGATTATACATGACCAGATCCTCATATCCCCGGATACTGTCATCCATTTCCTGGACATCCCGGGATCTCAGCCGGTACTCCTGTTGTCTTATATCTTTGCTGATGTGATCCTCCACCTCTTTGATCCGGAACATTTTCCGCTTGTGCATATCCTGCCCCAGTAACAGATAGAACACGAATCCCAGTACCGGTATAAAATACAACAAAAGCAGCCATGCCCACACGCTCTTCGGATCCCGTCGCTGGAAAAACACGATCACGATGGCAAATAACATATTAAAAAATACCAGGTGGCTGCAGAAAAAATCTATTCCTGTCTTTACGATCTCAAATGCTTCACTCATAATACTGCCCCTTCAGATGAAAAACATCCCTTTTCCTCAATATATCATAATACAAACCTTCTTTCCAGCAAAAGAGACTGATAAATGCCGAAAAATCAACATTCTCAGTCTCTTCTATCTTTTGTATTCAAGCCGGCGGTCTCCCACCGTGATATTTTATCCCTCTGTGATGAGCGTTCTCTTTCTATCCCGATCACAGAATTCAATCACATAGGAACAATCCTGCAGATTTGCCTTCAGCTGTGCAGTACAGCCCTGATGTTCCCATACAAAGCAGATCCGGGATCCTTCACTGCTTACTTTGATCCGGCTTTCTTCCGAGAACGCCGGGCAGGAATTTCGGAATCGCAGCAACTCCAGTTGCTGCTTTACAATCGGCTTACTCAAACCACTGCATACCTGTGCTGTCGTCAGATTTGTCCGATTGATCTCCTTATGTCCTCCGGGACCTGCCATCTTCACCGCTTCGTAGTCGTTCTTTCCGGCGAACAGATCCAGATACCAGATCTGCGGTTTGCCCGGCATAAATATCTGCAAGGCTCTCGCAAGGAGCATCTTTCTCTCATCTTCGCCCAATGCGCTGAAATAAGTTGCATTCACCTGATAGTAAATGTTTTTCTGACCGTGAAGATCCTTCACATATCCCCCACGGGAGACAATAATGTCGATCAGTTTCTGAATCCGGTCCTCCGCCAGAATTCCTTTGAGATCCAACAGTGGAATTCCATCGTGACAGCCAAGCATGTTCACGGTTCTGATATTTTTATCGATCAGCTCCTGTGCCCATCCGGCCAAATGTTCTCCGTTCCCCGATTCCAGGGCATCTATAATGAGTCCCGGCAGGAAAAAGTCATAGGTGACGTATCCCTGCTCTGAGATTTTCTCATAAATCTTTTCACTATAGCATTCATGAATCTCCGGCAGAAGTTCCATACCGTACGGTTCCGCAATCTGTTTTATTTTGTCCAGCAGCTCCCAGGTGTCCGGCTGGTTCAAAAAATTCCGTTCTCCCGGAGTCTTCGGTGCATAAGCAAATGCATCCAGTCTTACAATTTTAGCACCATATCCCGCCAGTGTCTTTAACACTTCACGATAGTACTCCCATACTTTTGGCGACTGAATATTCAGATCCATCTGTCCGAGATAATACCGATGCTGCTCCATGTAATTCCAGACCGTTGTAACCTGTTCTTTTGTCAGCCTTCCTGCTTTTCGCTCCAGAACGATTTTCAGTAAAATGTCTGCCGGCTTTTTTCCTTCCGGGCAGCCCATGGATAGTTCCTGTGCAATAATTTCCGCCTGCATATATTGCAGATCGGCAGCTTTCATCAGTTCAGGAGCATTAACCTCAGGGTAGTTCACTTCCTGATAAAAAGTATTCCAGTAAGGGATCTCTCTTCCATCCGGAAAACGTACCATAAGAATGGGGAGTCCCGGCTTCCGGAAAAACATCTTTTTCAGATACTTTTCTTCCGGAAGGATATATCCCTGCTCCGTCATTTCTCCGCAGTCCTTCCAGAATTCATTCCAATTAATGAAGAAATCCTTGTACTCCGATTCTTCCCCTTTTGCAATGATATCCTGGAATTGCTTCGACAACACTGAAGCATGATTCAGGATAAAATCCAGCTTCAATTCAATCCCGAGCTTTTTTATTGCTTCCAATGTTTCGCCGGAAGCATACATCTTATTCAGAGAATAATCAATCACGGAAAAACCTCTGTCCAGATCCGTATGGTACAGAC
>OKUR01000991.1_pt1 | contig 11224 bp, 10 predicted proteins | sample 1606671 | NCBI WGS metagenome assembly OKUR01 (sample SAMEA3882519, study PRJEB24775) | human gut metagenome | biome: human-associated habitat; feature: intestine environment; material: feces | place: Netherlands | collected 2009/2010 | reverse complement strand
ACTTTATGATCAGCACTATGGCGCATAGCTTGACAGCGCAGTGTCAAGCTTGCGTATGAACAGTAACTCCTATATAACTATAATAAAAGCAGGCTGGCATAAATATAGTTCTTGATTATGTATATAAAAAGTGTCATAATATAAGAAAAAGGTACTATTAATTTGCACGTGAGGAGGTTTCACATGGAAAAATCAATGTTTAGAAAATTTATGATGGGAATGTTTGCGGTACTTAGCTTGTCTGCTATAGTTATGTGCACGGGCATAAGAAAAGCAGCAGCAGATGAGACGCAGAAAAACGGACTGTATCACGAAGAAGATGGATGGAACTATTACAGAAATGGAGAAATAGCATCAGACACTACAACACTTGTTAAATATAACGGAAGCTGGTGGTATGTAGAAAACGGAAAAATTAATTTTACGGCAGCGACATTGTGCAAATATAATGGAAGCTGGTGGTATGTTCACGGTGGAAAAGTAGATTTTGGAGCAGCAACACTTGTCAAGTATAACGGAAACTGGTTTTATGTACATGGCGGAAAGGTAGATTTTTCAGCAAGGACATTAGTTAAATATAATGGAACATGGTGGTTTGTATCAGGCGGAAAAATAGACTGGAATAGCAGCACGGTAGTCAAATATGGCAGCACATGGTATTTTGTCAGCGGTGGAAAAGTAAACTGGAATGCATATGGTCTTTGTGAATATGGCGGTCAATACTGGTATATAGAAAATGGCAGGATAAATTTTTCGGCAACAACACTCTGCAATTATCAGGGAGTATGGTGCTATGTACGTGGTGGAAAAGTAGATTTTGATGCAAGAACGTTGTTTAAATACAATGGAGTATGGTGGTTTATAGAAGAGGGTGGCATAAACTGGGTTGACAGAACTCTGGTTAAATATGGCTCAAACTGGTTTTATGTAAACAGGGGACAGGTGAACTGGAGCTACAATGGTGAGTGTCTGTACAACGGAAGCTTCTTTACAGTCAGAAACGGAATTGTAAGATTTGGAGCAGCACCTACGATCACAGACAGCGAAAAAGAGGCGCAGGCATATAAAATGGCAAAATTTATCGCTGACAATGTAGATGGCGATACAGACCTTGAAAGAATCAGAAATGCGGCAAAGATAGTGGCATATTATAGTGGAAACAGTTACTACACAAGTGATGATCCTGATTACAGATCAGCTTATGGAGTACTGTGTAAAGGTGTATATACATGTTCGGGATCAACAAGAGCACTTGGTCTTGTACTTGACTGTATGGGATACAAATGGGAGCATGTGAATCAAAATGCATGGACACATCAATGGTGCAAAGTATATGATGTAGACGGAAAAACAGCATGGGCTGACGGAATGGGAGGAATAGCCGATTACGGTGAAGAAGCACCTTTTGCATCGGGTGGAACATACACAGATGAAAACGGATTTACATATTTTGTACCATGATATTAATGGGAGTTTCACTAAGTGACCAGTGGCAGATATTGTGGTAATTATAATTTTATGCTAATGGATTTAAATGATACAGTTTATGGCATGGAAGGTCATTCGCTGCTATATATCAAAGTAAGTTTGGTATATAGCAGTTTTTTTGTGCCTTTTTTGGAAACTTTGCGGTTTTTCATAACAATAAATGAAAAAATAATTATAAAGACTAAAATATTAAATGGATGTATAAAATATATAAAAATAAAGTTACAAATAGAAAATTTATTATTTACACTGATATTTCAGACAATTTCACTTTATTATCATAAAAAATATATGAAATTGCGCAAATAGTTTTGAAATAGCATGAAAATATGGTATAATTTCACACAAACCCCGGACTTAAAAAAGGAGGGATTTGTATGAAACACAGTTTAAGGGAGAAAACAAAGGAAAAGGCACATGAAGCGGTCTGGTCGGTGCTGCCGATAATGCTCATTGTGCTGTTGCTTGCATTTACAATTGCACCTATTCCGACAGGCATACTTGCACAGTTTCTTCTCGGTGGGATTCTGGTCATTGGAGGAATGATATTCTTTACGATGGGAGCAGAACTATCAATGACACCGATGGGTGAGAGAGTAGGAGGAAGCCTGCTTAGGACGAAAAAATTGTGGATTATTGTAATTGTAGGGTTTATCCTCGGAGTGATAATTACGATTTCGGAGCCGGATCTGCAGGTGCTTGCAGAACAGGTATCGTCCGTGCCAAACCTTGTGCTTATAATGTCGGTAGCACTTGGTGTCGGAGTATTTCTAGTGGCGGCACTTCTTAGGATTTTATTTGGAATTGCACTTGCACCTATATTATTCATTTTTTATACGATAATAGTTATACTGGCGTTATATGTGCCGAAAAATTTTCTGGCAGTGGCATTTGATTCTGGAGGAGTTACAACAGGACCGATGACGGTTCCGTTTATAATGGCACTCGGAGTCGGAATATCAGCTATCAGAAACGACAAACACGCCGAAAACGATAGCTTCGGACTGGTGGCACTATGCTCGATAGGACCGATAATCGCAGTTCTCACATTGGGAATGTTATATAGCACAGACAGCAGCTTTGCTGAAGACATAATCTATGAAGTAAGTGATTCTGTAGAACTTGGTAAGGTTTTCTTACAAAGATTTCCCAGATATTTTAAGGAAATAGCATTATCGCTTATGCCTATATTTATATTTTTTGAAATATTCCAGTTAATATCTTTAAAACTAAACAAGAAACTTCATATAAAAATATGTATAGGACTCGTTTATACATATGTGGGATTAGTATTTTTCCTTACAGGAGCAAATGTCGGATTTATACCAGCAGGAAATTATCTGGGAACAGTGCTGGCATCACTTCCGTATAAATGGATAATAATCCCGATAGGAATGATAATAGGATATTTTATAGTAAAAGCAGAACCGGCAGTGTATGTATTTATGAAACAGGTAGAGGAGCTTACGGATGGGGATATTTCCGGAAAGTCAATGCAGATAAGCCTTTCGGTTGGTGTGGCAGTTTCAGTCGGTCTTTCGATGTTAAGAGTTTTATGCCAGATATCTATTTTGTATCTTCTGATACCCGGGTATGTGATAGCACTTATACTGACGAGGTTTGTTCCAAAAATATTCACAGCGATAGCATTTGATTCAGGTGGTGTTGCATCAGGACCTATGACGGCAACATTTCTTCTTCCGCTGGCACAGGGAGCATGCATAGCACTCGGTGGAGACGTGGTGACAGACGCATTCGGAGTGGTTGCGATGGTTGCGATGACACCTCTTATTACAATACAGATACTTGGCGTAATATACACAGTGCGCAATAAAAATGAAAATACAGACAAAACAGAGCCGGAAGTATTTACAGTTGCGGATATTTATGCCGATATTGATGATGATATGATTATAGAGTTATAGGGGAAAATATGAGTGGACTTTATATTATGATGACGATATGCAGCAGAAAAAATATGCCTGAGTTTGTCAGCTATTATAAAAAAAATAAAATCAAGACTGGGAACATCTCGCTTGGAAGGGGAACAGCTTCAAGCAGTGTGCTGGATTATCTGGGACTTGAGGATGATGAAAAAGGAATACATGCAGCAGTTGTCACAACTGAAAGCTGGAATATTATAAAAAACGGACTTTTGAGTGAACTGCAGATTGATATCCCGGGAAAAGGAATCGTGTTCATAATTCCAATGAGCAGCGTCGGTGGTAAAAAAGAGCTTGGATTTATGATCGAAGGACAGCAATTTGAAAGGGAGGAGGAATCAGGATTGAAAGATACAAAATATGAACTTATAATAGCAATAGCAAATTACGGATACAATACGCAGGTCATGAAAGCGGCGCAGGATGGAGGAGCAGCAGGTGGGACAGTGCTTCATGGAAAGGGTGTTGGAATGAAAAGAGCCGAGCAGTTTCTGGGAGTTTCTCTTGTATCTGAAAAAGAAGTTATACTGATAGTTGCAAGGAGTGAACAAAAAAACAGTATAATGAATTCCATAATGGAAAAGGCCGGTGTTACGAGTAAGGCAGGCACGATCGTTTTCTCTCTTCCGGTCACATCTACAGCAGGGCTCAGATCTATTGAAGATATTTAAAATATAGGGTTGAAAATCATGAAGAATCCTCGTACAATTGTTCTGTACAGTTGTGGGAGGATTTTTATATGAACAAAAACTATTTTGCAAAAACACCGCCTATGGGGTGGAACAGTTATGATTACTATGATACTACTGTTACTGAAGCGGATATAAAGGCAAATGCTGACTATATGGCAGAAAATCTCAAAAAATACGGCTATGAATATGTGGTTGTTGATATCGAGTGGTATGCAGAAGGTGCAGGCAGCAGGAGAGATGAATATCAGTATATTCCTTTTGGAAAAGTTGAGATGGATGGTTACTCAAGGCTCATGCCGTGTGTTCACAGATTTCCATCAGCAGCAGACGGCAGGGGATTTAAACCGTTAGCCGATTATATACATAGTCTTGGCCTTAAGTTTGGAATACACATTATGAGAGGAATTCCAAGAAATGCAGCCCATATGGGAACAGCGATCAAAGGAACAGACAAAAGTGCATCTGATATAGCAAATGCATATTCAATCTGTCCGTGGAATCCTGATATGTATGGACTTGATGTGAAAAAACCGCAGGCACAGCTTTATTATGATTCTATTATGGAATTATATGCATCATGGGGCGTTGATCTTATCAAATGTGATGATATATGCAGATATGACGCAGATACTGCGGAACAGGAAATCATAATGCTTCAAAATGCGATCCAGAAAACAGGAAGATCGATAGTACTTAGTCTGTCTCCGGGACCGGCTTTGCCTGAAAAAGCATGGATATATGAAAAGTACGCTAATATGTGGCGTATAACAGATGATCTGTGGGATAAATGGGAAGACATTTTAAATATGTTCAACAGGTGTGAAATCTGGCAGGAGCATGTAGGGACGGGCTGTTATCCGGATTGCGACATGATCCCGTTCGGACATCTCGGAAAGGGATTCGGCCATGAATGGACATGTAATCTTACATATGATGAGCAGCGGACACTTATGTCACTCTGGTGCATATTTCGCTCACCTCTTATGCTTGGATGTGAGCTTACACTGCTCGATGACAAGACAAAAGAACTTATCACAAACGAGGATATTTTACATCTGACAGGGCATTCTGATGGTGCAAGACAGATAAAACGTGATTCAGATGAGGTTATATGGGCTTCAAGGGATGAAAGAGCAGGAGTTTACTATATCGCACTTTTTAATCTCAGTGACTGCGAAAGAAAAATAGAAATTCCTGATGAAAAAGTATATGAGATTATCGATATAATAAACGGAAGCACTGGCGAGGGAGTTATAAATAATCCCATATCGGAAATACTGGAATTATGGGATCACAGATTATGCGATAAAGCCGGTGGAAATATTAATGCCCACGGAGCATGTTTGTACAGGATAAAGATCGATTGATCCGGGATGGTCTTTGATTTAAAGTAACAAATAGTCATATTATTAAAAGGAGGCGGGGCATAGAATGTCAGGATCTCAGTCAAACGTATATATTGCCATAGATTTAAAATCGTTCTATGCCTCTGTCGAGTGTCAGGAAAGGAATCTCGATCCGCTTAATACAAATCTTGTTGTGGCAGATGCTTCAAGGACACAAAAAACAATATGTCTTGCAGTATCGCCATCACTAAAGGCCTACGGTATTCCAGGAAGGGCAAGGCTGTTTGAGGTTATGAAGCGTGTAGATGATGTAAACAGATGGCGGCGTTCAAAAGCGAAGAACCGGAAATTTACAGGAGAGTCCGTTTTTGCAGATGAACTGAAATCAAATGACAGCTTAAAGCTTGGATTTATAACGGCGCCTCCGCAAATGGCATTGTACATGAAATACAGCACAAAGATATATGAGATCTATCTTAAATATGTAGCACCTGAGGATATACATGTATATTCCATTGATGAAGTGTTTATGGATGTCACGCATTATCTTAAAATTTATAAAATGATGCCGGAAGAGCTTGCCTCGAAAATGATATGTGACGTATACGAGCAGACCGGGATAACTGCAACGGCAGGGATAGGCACAAATCTTTACCTTTGCAAGGTTGCAATGGATATAATGGCTAAGCATGCAGCGCCTGATGATCGTGGTGTGCGTATAGCAAAGCTTGATGAATACAGTTACAGAAAATACTTATGGAATCACAGACCACTTACCGATTTCTGGCGTGTAGGAAGAGGATATGCCAAAAAGCTCGAGGCAGCCGGACTATACACAATGGGTGATATAGCCAGATGTTCGCTGGGAAAGGAAAATGATTACTATAATGAAGATTTCCTATACAAAATGTTCGGGATAAATGCTGAGCTTTTAATAGATCATGCGTGGGGATATGAGCCGGTTACAATGGAACATATAAAAGCTTATAAGCCACAAAGCAATAGTATAGGATCAGGTCAGGTACTGCATTGTCCATATGATTTTGAACATGCAAAGCTTGTAGTGCGTGAGATGACAGATCTTCTGGTTTTAGATCTTGTGGATAAGCGCCTTGTTACAGACCAGCTTGTGCTTACCATAGGCTATGATATCGAAAATATTGACAATAGATCCAGAGAATATAAAGGGGAGATTTCAATAGACCGCTATGGGAGGCGGATTCCAAAGCATGCACATGGAACAGCAAATTTAGAAAAGAAGACATCATCGACTATACTTATAACTGAAGCTGTCATGCAGCTCTATGACAGGATCGTTGATCCCAAACTGCTTATCCGTAGAATAAACATAACGGCAAACAAAGTTATGGATGAGGATAAAGCAAAAGAAAATGAGGGATATGAGCAGATTGAGCTTTTCACAGATTATACTATGGCTGATGAGAAAAAATCTGCTATGGATGAAAAAATAAAAAAAGAGCGGAAGCTTCAGGAGGCAATGCTGTCTGTAAAGAAGCGGTATGGCAAAAATGCCATGCTAAAAGGAATGAATCTCGAAGAAGGGGCAACTGCTATCCAGAGAAATGATCAGATTGGTGGGCACAGGGCATAACATGTTTAAAAAAGATGAGTCATGGAAAAAATATTCAGATATAATAGATCTGCCACATCATATTTCGACTAAACATCCACATATGTCATCTGAGGACAGGGCAGCACAGTTTTCGCCGTTTGCTGCACTTACCGGGCATGAAGCTGCGATAAAAGAAACAGCTCGTATCACGGATGAATTCGTGGAACCTGATGCAGATAAAAAGCAGGAGCTAGATGAAAAACTACAGCTGATACGTATGGCTTTAGCGGATAATAAAACTGCTAAGGTGCAGATGATTTTTTTTAAACCTGATGGAAAAAAATCGGGTGGTTCATATGAAACAATAACAGGAAACATTAAAAAAATAGATGAATATAATGGGCTTATTGTATTTGATGATAAGACCACAGTAAAAATAGAGAAAGTTATAGATATTCTTGAAGTTTGAACAGATAATTATGATTGGAATATATACAGATGCAGTGGAACGAATTTGAAAATATACTGGGTTTTAAATTAAATGAACAGCAGAAGAAAGCGGTAATGGCGGTGGATGGTCCGACGCTTTTACTTGCTGTACCGGGTTCCGGTAAGACGACAGTGCTTGTCACAAGGCTTGGATATATGATCTTTTGCAAGGGCATAGATCCGTCTAAGATACTGACGGTTACATATACGATTGCCGCAACAAAGGATATGTCGAGACGGTTTGCTTCTTATTTTGGGGAAGAAATGGCTGAAAAGCTGGAGTTTCGTACAATAAATGGTATATGTGCAAAGATAATCCAGTACTACGGAAAATGTATAGGAAGAACACCTTTTGAACTCATTAAAGATGAAAAGATGACTACTATTATGCTTTCAGAGATCTACCAGAAAAGTGAGCATGAATATCCGACAGAGAGTGATCTGAAAACAGTCCGGACGCTCATAACATACATCAAAAACATGATGCTTGATGATGGACAGATACAGAAACTCGATGAAGAAAACGATATTAAGATTTCTACCATATTTAAAGAATATACTAACTGGCTTAAGGAACATAAACTTATGGACTATGATGACCAGATGGTTTATGCATATATGCTTCTTAGGAAGGACAAAAACCTTTTACAGCATTTCCGTCAGATGTATCCTTATATATGTGTTGACGAGGCGCAGGACACATCAAAAATCCAGCATGCCATAATAGCGCTGCTTACGGATAAAGCGCAGAATATTTTTATGGTCGGGGATGAAGACCAGAGTATATATGGTTTTCGGGCGGCTTATCCAAAGGCATTGCTGTCATTTGAAAAAAATTATCCAGATGCAAAAGTGCTTTTGATGGAGGAAAATTTCAGATCAAATGCAGATATTGTAACGGCAGCAGATCAATTTATCCAAAAGAATACAATGCGTCATGCAAAACATATGACTGCTGGAAACAGTTGCAAAGGAAAAGTAAGGCAGATAGATCTTAATTCAAGAATGGCCCAGTACACATATCTTTTGAAGGTGGCAGAAGAATGCCGGGATCAGACTGCTGTTTTGTATAGGGATAACGAATGCGCACTGCCTCTTATAGATCTGCTTGAGAGAAATAATGTACCATACAGAATGAGAAATGCAGAGCTTACCTTTTTTTCACACAGGGTAGTGGTGGACATAACTAATATAATAAATTTTGCTCTTAATCCCAAAGATACTGATATTTTTCTGAAAATATATTACAAACTATCCATGTATATAAAAAAGCAGGATGCAATAGAAATTGCCCGGATAAGTGATGACGAGGACATATCCGTGTTTGACGCTGCCCTTAAATACAATGAACTGGGCAGCTATGTCATAGGAAAAATCAAAGCAATAAAGACTCATCTTATGCATATGTTAAGAGAGCCGGCAGATAAGGCGTTAAACAGAATAGTACATTTTATGGGATATGAAGATTATCTTCAAAGAAGTGGTATAAGTAACAGTAAAATTGAAATACTTAAAGCGATAGGTAAAAGGGAACAATCTGCAGGAAGGCTTCTTGAAAGACTTGATGAATTAAAAGATATAATTAAAAATAAAGAGACTGATTATGACTGTCCATTTATTTTATCAACGATACATGCGAGTAAAGGTCTTGAATATGATAATGTCTATATTATAGATGCCTTTGACGGAATACTTCCTGAAAAGATACCGGCAGATCCAAAAAAAGCTTCAAAAGAGGAATTAGAAGAGTATGAGGAAGCGCGCCGCCTGTTTTATGTTGCAGTTACGAGAGCAAAAAATAATCTGTCAGTTTTTACAACAGATGCGCCGTCAGGATTTGTGGATGAGTTCTTTGGAAGAGAAATAAAACCTAAGAAAATAGCAAAAGTACCAGACATTGACAAAAAAATAATGGAAAGAGCAAGACATAAAGTTGACTATGGGAATGCTGTGCCAGGTAGATACAATGCTATAGGCAAAAATTTACAGCAAAAGAATCATGGAGTGACTGTTGATGAAGTGCATAGAAATTTTGAATCAGGCATGAATGTGGTACATAAAAAATTCGGGGCTGGTGTGGTTGATTCATTTGATGAAGGAAAAATAAGAATCAATTTTGATGGTGTGATAAAAGTCTTTATCGCAGATGTACTTATAAACAGTGGGATGTTAGAATAGATCAGGTGGTGGAAAGATTATGTTTTTTATGATGGGCATAACAGATGGAAGGAAAAATTTTGATTTTGTGCAGACTGAAATATGCGATGTCTGTGGCAGATATGGAAGATATGAGGTCTTTATGACGTATATGGTTTTATCGCTATTTTTTATTCCGTGTTTTAAGTGGAACAAGCGTTATTATGTCCGGACAAGCTGCTGTGGCACGTTATATGAGCTTGATCCGGGAATAGGAAGAGCCATAGCACATGGCGGGCAGGTTAAGATATTGCCACAGCATCTTATGAGGGTTAATGAAGGAACATATCACAGCACAAAACATTGTAATAATTGTGGATATGAAACAGATGAAAATTTTGAGTATTGTCCAAAATGCGGGCAGAAATTTTAAAAGGATAGTAACTATTTTACTCAATGATTTTTCCATCAATGCTTATTGTTACAACTTGCCATGGTATGAATTTACCACTATTTTGAAGAGCTTTTTTGGCTGCCATCTCCAGACCGCCGCAGCAAGGGACTTCCATTCGGACAATAGTCACACTTTGAATGTTGTTATTTTGAATAATAGCAGTCAGTTTTTCACTATAATCCACCTGATCTAATTTAGGACAACCAATTAAAGTTACCTTGTTTCGAATAAAATCCTGATGAAAGGCGGCATAAGCGTAAGCAGTACAATCAGCTGCGATTAAAAGCTTTGAGCCGTTAAAATATGGTGCATTAACAGGAGCCAGTTTAATCTGTACAGGCCAGTTCTGAAGCTTTGATACCGAATCTGCGGTTGAAGAGGCATTTACAGACTCAGGAGTTTCTGTTCGTCTGATCTGCATGATTTTAGATCCAGGACAACCGGAGTGAGAGGTCATTGTCTGGTTTTTGGCGACAATTTTCTTCTGTGCTTCTTTCACAGCTTCTTCATCATATGCAGGTGCTTCTCTTTCTTCAAATGTGATGGCTCCGGTAGGACATTCCGGGAGACAATCGCCTAGTCCGTCACAGAAATGTTCTCTCACCAATTCTGCTTTTCCGTTAATGATATCAATGGCACCTTCGTGGCAGGCAGATGCACAGGCACCGCAGCCGTTACATTTTTCTTTATCAATTTTTATGATCTTTCTTATCATTTTTAACCTCCGTCAATAGTATTTAACTTTTGTTTATGCTAGAATTATAATATTATAAATACAACTTGTATGTTTGATTTCCAACAGGGAGGAACAATTTTGGAAAAATATTTATCTATTCTAAAAAACAGTCCATTTTTTAAAGGCCTTACTGATAACGAGATATTATCAATATTGCATTGTGTAAGTGCAACGGTAATTTCTAAAGAACGGGATTCATATATTTTCAGAGCAGGTGATAGTACTGAAGTAATGGGACTTGTGGTATCTGGTTGTGTCCTTATTATTAAAGAAGACATCTGGGGACATCGAAATATTTTGTCAAAATGTCACGCAGGAGATTTTTTTGGTGAGCCGTATGCAGCAAGCCAGAGAGCTGTCTTAAATA
>OKUR01000966.1_pt1 | contig 11480 bp, 5 predicted proteins | sample 1606671 | NCBI WGS metagenome assembly OKUR01 (sample SAMEA3882519, study PRJEB24775) | human gut metagenome | biome: human-associated habitat; feature: intestine environment; material: feces | place: Netherlands | collected 2009/2010 | reverse complement strand
GAGGCATTGCAAGGATTTGTGCAAATAGAACCCGATTCGGATTTTATGTTTCCCTACGAACCGAAATATGAAGGACAAATCATGAAACCCGTGGATATGCGCTCTTACGTTTGGTATCGTATAGGCAAAATGCATTGCTATAGGTTAGGTACAGAACAGGATTACGCTCAAGCATTTGATTGGTTTTTGAAATCAGCTCAGGAGGGCAACAAATTCGCACAGTACAGTCTTGCTAACTTATATTATTACGGCAAAGGTGCGGAAAAAGATTTGTCTCAGGCATTTTTCTGGTATCGGAAATCAGCTGTACATGGACAGCCTTATGCTTCCTATGCTGTTGCTCAGATGTACAATAAAGGTGAATATGTAAGTCAAAGTGAGGAAGTCGCACAAAGATATTACAAGAAAGCATTATTGGGTTTTCTTAAACTTGAAAGCAAGAATCAGGCTGACGATAACCTTTATTACAAATTGGGCTCTATGTTTAAAAAGGGACTTGGTACAGACATCAATATGGATAAGGCTATAGATTACTTCAAACGTTCCGCAGAAATGAACAACAAGAATGGTCTATATGAGTACGGAAAGGCTCTGCTACTTGGTGAGCATATTCCTCAGGATAAGGACAAAGCTGTAAAACTGCTTGAAAAGGCAATTGAACTTAATAATATTAATTCAAAACGTTTTCTTTCACTTGAATATATTTCGGGTGAACATTTGGAACAGTATATTGAAAAAGGACTTGATATGCTCACAGAATGTGCCGACGGCGGAGATACTTTTGCCTGCTATAAGCTAGGTAGGATATACTTCAAGGGTGAGATCGTATTGCAAGACTTAGATAAAGCTGAAAAATACTTGCTGTCAGCCGAAGATAACGAATTCACACAGTATGCTTTCGGTAAACTTTATTTGCAAAAAGAAAAGTATGATATTCTAAAAGCCGTAGACTGCTTTGAAAAATCCGCAGATAAAAATGTGTGGTCAAGCTATCAGCTCGGCAGGCTTTATCTTTTCGGAGCTGAAGGACTTGAAAAAGATAAGGAAAAATCAATGGAATGGCTTACAAAGTCTGCAAACGACGGTAATGAGTATGCACAAAATATGCTGAACAATATGGCACAGTTTGAGAATGCTGTGATTGCCAATACAATCTTTAGTTTATTTGCAAATTTGAGTAGGTGCATTGAAGATGATTATACGCAGAAGTATAAGTCAGTCAAACGGACAGTGGATAGCAGACTGCGGAGAATGATACAAAAGAAAAGGCAGGCGCTTGGAATTAAGGATGATCAGCCGACGAGCTACGAGCAATCATGTTAATTGACTAATATTAGAATGTACTGTTATGCGAGAAATAGGTTTTAAACGTTAAAAGACGGAGTATAATAATAAATCTGTTCCCCGTCTTTTAATATTTTATTTCAAATTCATGGTTATTTCAAGAATGAAGTCTCCGTCGATTTGAGATATCTTGAATTCTCCGTTATGCTTATTAACAACGTCCTTTATATTCTGTAAACCGAAACCATGGTTTAAAAGATCGCTTTTTGTGGTAAGAACATTGTTGTTTTTTATTTCTATATCTGAATTTAAAGTGTTGGCTATTTTCATATTCCAATAATTGCTCTTGAAATCTGATGCTATTCTTATCTGTGACGTCATTTCGGATATCTTGGCACAAGCTTCTATAGCATTGTCCAAAGAATTGGATAAAATAGTGCATAGTTCCAAGGGATTGATATTTTTTTCAGGAATCACACCCGCAAATTTAAATATGATTCCTTTATCCTTGCACTCCTGAGCCTTATCAGAAAGTATGGCGTCAGCTATATAATTACCTGTTTTATACAACGGGACAGTTTCATTAAATTTATTTGTGAGCCCTCGTATATAATTTTCAGCATCTGAAAAACTGTTGCCTTCAAGCATAGAAATAACACACATCATGTGTTTTCTGAAATCATGACGAAATTTTCTCATTTCTGTATCTTTTTCATCAAGCATGATGTAGTACTTAAGTTGATTTTGCATTTTTTCTTCCAACAGCTCAGCGGTCTGCTCAAAATGCTTCTTGGATATAGAATTTATAAGAAGGACAATTATTGTAATTAAAGACAAAACTACAAGGATCACAGTAAAAACCTGTATATACAGCATCTTGAGATTTAAATGTTCGGTGCTTACCGAAAGGCTTGCAGCTAGTCCGCTAAGGAAAATCAACATTATTACGATGAGAATTAATATTGAGTTACTTAATAGCGATAGATTTTTGCGAAATCTTCTGTAATAATCCTTGCTTTCACAAAACGAAAGAAAAATAAGTATGATCATTTGTGCGACAAATGATATGATGCTGTGAGACAAATCTTTATCGAGATTTTTTAATGATATCCGAATAATCACATATATAGCCGAGCTGAGCAACGAATCGGAAAATATTAAAAACATTGCTGTGTAAATTATACGTTTAATATTACACTTAAAAGCCAACACAGGTATTAGTGCTATAGAGATGTATTCAAGAACGAATAAAAAAATATAGCATAACGGAATCGGATCACATAATGCCATATATGATGTTGCTATACACAAAGCTGAAAATAGAGTTATTAGAAATGAACAAATTTTTTTGGTGACTTTATATTCTTCTTGGAATAAGGCAGTTTGTATTTTTAAATTACTGAGTAGCATTAATATGTTTGCCGTGGAAAGGAAGATCCCTGTTAATATTTTCATGGCAGGCGCACCTCAAATATGTAGCGCTTCATATAATCAAAATACGATTTTTTGAAGTCGTTCAATCTGTATCGGCTTATTTTTGCTTTTTCTCCGTTGCAAAACACTATTTCTGACGAACTAAATTCGGTGATATATTTAAATCCAACTAAAAATGATTTATGACTTCTGAAGAATCTGTCGTTAGGAATTTTATTTTGAAAGTCAGAAAGCAATACACTACAGCTCAAAGTTTGGTTTCTTAAACGAACAAGAGAACCTTTATTTCTTGCTTCGACATACAATATATCATTTATATTTAATCGTTTTAACACGTCATTGGCGGTAACCAATATGTAATTATCGCTTGAATATAGCTTGAGCAGATTATCAAGAGCTTCGCTTAGTTTTTTTATGTCTATAGGTTTCACAAGGAATCTGAAAGTATTAACCTTAAAGGTATAAAAAGTAAAAGAGGAAGGAAGAAAATGGAGAAAAAAACATTAAAAATAATGGGAATATCAATGTTCCTTTCGAGAATATTTTTAGAAGTTTCAAGCCCGTTCATTTTGTCCATTTGATAATCCATAAAAATAACATCGATATCATTATGATCTAATAAATGTTTTATGAGATCTTCTCCTGAAGTAAAGTCATAATAAATAGCAGGTATTGCCTTGGCAGCAGCATACTTATCAATGCAAGATTTCAGCGTATCATGAAAATCAACTTCGTCATCACATATACCTACACGCATTTTTACTCTCCTTTCTAAAATGTGACATAATCTAGCTTTTGATTCTATTATATCACAAATTCAAAATAAAGGCAATAGAAATAAAGACTTATTTCAACTTCTATTTACATATTTGAACAAAAAATATAACTTGATTTTTACCATTCACTCCAAAATCAATACCATTCACTCCGAATTTATAGAATTCTTCTTTTTAAAATTATATAATGCAAATAATTTTGACGAAGGGAGAATTATTATGTGGAATTGGCTTTTTAATTTTATTTTCAGAAAGGGTTAACGATAAATGATGCATATTTTTAAAGATCAGATACTGCAATATGAAAATGTACTATCTTATCGTACTAAGATTCAAATATCTGATGTTAATAAGATGATAGGATTTATACAAAGAAATACGGACGCTTTAGATTTAAAAATATGCGGAAATATCGCTGCTACTGTGCATGAGAAAAAAAATATATCCGGCATGGAAATGTCGGATATAGAATTTCTCATTCCTGTAAATAAGAAAATCAGTGAAAGTTCCGCTTTTAAATTTAAACCTGTTTTCAAGCTTGTCAATGCAGTAAAAATCAGACACGAAGGCAGTATGAAGGAAATTGAGCGTTCGGAACATATTCTTGACGAGTATATTTTGCAAAACTCCATGCAGCCTGTAACACAGATCTATTATTTGTTTATTCAGTCTACTGAATATGACAATGGAGATAATATTGTTGATATTTATAAAGGTATCAGCGAGAATATACTTTAATGGAGGAATGCAGAAAAATGAAGAAAAGTAAAATGACGCGAACTATGTGTGTATTTCTCGCAGCTGCAATGCTGCCGTTAGACACAATAGTTTCTTTGGCAGCTGAAACTGCACATACTGCTATTTTCGGTAAATCCGATGAAGATGTTGTGCAGACATCAGAAAATTTAGATATTGAATCGGTTGTTCCGGATAGCTTAGATTTAATTTGTGAAAGTGAATCTGATACAACAGTTACGCTGTCTTGGAATAATATGTTTGCAAACGGCAGCGGTACGTATGACATATATCTTGATTCTGTTTTAGTTCAGGAGGATGTTACTGAAACTACATATACGCTTACTGATCTTGAAGCGGCAAACACATATGATATATCAGTAAAAGCTGTAAACAAGGATGGTGAAGTAACTGAAACGAGCGATGATATTTCCGTTATAACAGACCTGGTTATTACAAAAGATACCGCTCTCTGGGAAGAAACCACTGTAGGAAATCTGTACATTAACGGAGGTACGTTTAATCTGAATGAGCAAACTCTTCATGTGAATGGTAATGTAATAGTTTCCGACGGAACATTTAAGATCAATGGCGGAACAGTGGACATAAGCGGCAATCTGAGAATTCAGAGAAGAAATACTGATTCAAGTGGCAATGTATCATATTCCGGTGGTTACGGATATCTGAATATGACTAATGAAAACGACTATGTTATGGTCGGCGGAGATTTTATTACTAGCAGTTATTATTCTCACAGTGGGTATTTAACCGAAGGTACTCTTGAAGTGAAGGGAAACTTTACTCAGGTATCCGGAAACGACTCAAATTTCTATGCTTCCGGAAATCACATAACAATCCTTAGAGGTGATAAACTACAGACTATTGCCGGAAGCAGTACAGGTCTGCATTTTGCAACGCTTGAACTTCAGAATTTTTCAGAAGAAGGAGTTCATTTCAATCAAGCGCTTAATGCGAATGCTTTTGTAAGGAACGGCTGTAATGTTTCTTTTGAAAATTCAGGAGTTCTTGGATGGAAGTTAGAAGCTGATGAAGAATATAACGGAGATATGAATCTTATCGGCGGTACTCTCGATCTTAACGGACACAAATTGACTGTCAACGGCAATCTTACGCAATCTGGCGGAGAGATAAAGGTCAACGGCGGAGAACTTGTGGTAACAGGAGATTACAAGATACAGACCACAGGAAATGGAGCAAGTTCTGGCAGACTTAACATGACCAACGAAGCAGATAAAGTAACGGTGGCCGGAACGTTTGCAACACGTTCAAATGTCGATCACAGCAAATTGCTTACAGCCGGAACAATGACTGTAGGCGGAAATCTGTATCAGTATGACAATTCATGGTATAACTTCAAAACATCCGGAACACACGAAACCATTCTTAACGGAACAAAAAAGCAGACAGTATCTTTTGAGTCAAGAGACGACGGAAATCGTGCGAGATTTAATATACTTAAGATAACCAACACATCTGAAGAAGGAGTAACCTTTGCAACAGATGTATGGGTACAGACAAAGCTTTACGATACGGAATCGGTTGTAACAGGCAGCGTGCATATTTATCTGAGCGGTTCGGGAGTTCTGGCTGACAATACATGGTCATATGATCTGAATATCAATCAGGACAAGACTCTTGACAGCGATTGGGTGATAGGCGGTTCATTGTATATCAGAAACAATACGTTTGATCTTAACGGTCATAAGCTTGAAGTGGGAAATGATCTTGCTTTGGGATATTACTATGCAATAATGAACGTAAATAATGGACAGCTTTACGTAGGTCGTGATCTTAGAATACAGGATCCCTATCTACAGAATGACGGAACTATTGCATATGGAAATTATTCGTATGCAAAACTGAAAATGACAGAAGAAGATGACTTTGTAAGAGTCGGAAGAAACTTTGTAACAGCTGCATACCATTCTCACAATGGATATCTGACAAACGGAATACTTGAGATAAAGGGCAATTTTACACAGATAACTTATCAGTATGATCAGAATTTCTATGCTACTGGTGAGCATAAAGTCGTACTCAGCGGAACAAAACAGCAAAAGATAAACTTTGCAAGTGCAAACTCCAGATTCAATATTCTTGAGATCAACAAGCCTATGGATACAGGCTATGTTTTCAACAGAACGCCTGTATGGAGCGAGCTTATAGAAACAGCTATGGATACGCAGGCTCCTAACGCTCCAAAGAATCTGAGATCCGATTTGCAGACGGTAACGTCTATAAGTCTGAAATGGAGCGAAAATACCGATAATAACGCAGTTACGGGATATGACGTTTACCGAGACGGCGTAAGAGTAGGCAGTACAAACAAAACCGAATTCATTGACGACAGACTGAAATCCAATACATCGTATACATATTATGTTATTGCTTATGACGCTATGCACAATGAATCAGATTGGTCTGATATTATTGAAGTAAAAACTCTTCCAGACGAAAATGCACCTACTCAGCCAACGGGACTTAAAGTAAAATCAAAGACCTCGTCTTCTGTTGTACTTAGTTGGACTGCTTCGACAGATAATTCAAAAGTTGAAGGATATGATGTTTACAGAAACGATATTCTTATCGGAACGGTAAACGGAACAAGCTTTACAGACAACTCAATTTCAAGCGGACTGTACGTATATTATGTAAAGGCATTTGACGATACTGATAATTATTCAGAAGCAAGTGAAAAACTGACAGTAGATACCGAATCGCCGATTTCTCCTGTTCTGAAAATTGAAAGCAGCACGAACTCACAAGCTGTGCTTTCGTGGAACTGTACCGATAATGTGGGCGTTTCTAAATATGAAATATTCAGAAACGATCAAAAGATAGCTACGGTCACTAAGAACACATATACGGATAAAAGTCTGTCTTATGATGAAAATTACGAGTATTATGTAATCGCATATGACAAGTCAAATAATGCTTCTGAAAAGAGCAGTACGGTAACCGTTTATACAGGAGAAGATACTGAGGCTCCGACAGTTACAGCAATTTATCCGAATGCCAATACTTTTGCACAGTCAATTCCTCTGACAATTTATGCAAAGGATAACGCTTCCGTAGCTAGTATAGCTATTGAAGTTTCCACGGACGGAGAGGTTTGGGAAACTGTCGATACCGTTTCGGCAAACGGCAGTGCAAGCACATATGTCAAGTATGACCTTGATATTTCCGAATATGCAGACGGTTCTCTTTACGTGCGTGCAAAAGCGTCGGACGCTAAAGGCAATGAAAGCGATTCGTCGCAGTCACCCGTTATAGAATATACGGTGGACAATACAGCTCCGAGCAAGCTGAAAAATGTTAAGACCGCAGTTGTAAACGGACAGCTTGAAATACAGTGGGACGAACCGACAGATAAGGACGTAAATTATTTTAGAGTATACAAGTCGTACAGCGGTGACGAGACATTTACTCTGCTGAAAGACAAACTTGAGGCTCTTAACTATTTTGATACGGATATAGAGCTTGCAGAAATGTACGATTACTATGTTACCGCAGTAGACTATGCAGGCAATGAAAGTGAAAAATCCGAGATCGTATCCGGCGGAGTTTCCGACGATACGTTCAAACCGCAGATATTAAGCGTAGTTCCGAAGAACGGCACAAAAATCTGTAACGGAAGAACCATGAGTATTTCCTGCAAGGATAATTTCAGACTGGGTAGTATTCTTGTGGAATTTGCTCCTCAGGGAACAGAGCTGTGGGAAACTATGTATACTCAGAATCTTTCCCAAAATGCGGAGATAGTTAAGTTCGATCTTGATATGAATAATATGGCAGATGGAATGTATGACGTTCGTGTTCAGGCAACTGATAAATCTGGAAACAAGAGCAGTTACTATACCTGTGCCTATGATTACAAGAGTTGCTCCATAGTCGCTCCTAAGCTTTTTGCTACTGAAAGAGGCTGGCAGATAAAGCTTAACTGGTCATCGACTACGGATTCATCTCTGCTTGGTTACAATTTGTACAAGCGTTCATCGGATAACAGCAGTTTTGTTCTTGTGGGCAGTACTATTTTAAACGAGTATACTGACAATAATGTAAAAGCAGGACAAACCTATTTCTATTACGTTGAAGCGATCGACAGTTATAATAATATTGTTGCAAGTGAAAAGGTAATGGCTGTTCCTACTGACGAAGATACAGTGAAACCTGTTGCAGACGCAGGAATTGATCTGTACGGACTTGTGGGAATGTCAATTCAGTTTGACGGTTCTAAATCTTCAGATAACCACTATATCGCAAGCTATGAATGGGATTTCGGTGACGGAAGTAAAGCAAGTTCCGCAAAGGCAAATCATATATACTCCGATCCTGGCACATATACTGCTTCTTTGACAGTAAAGGATTCAGCCGGGAATGCATCAAACAGTAAAATATCGGTAACGGTACACGATGAGGATACTTACGGATATGCAGAGGTTCAGCTTGTTGATTCTTCACGAAATACATCAGTAGCTAATGCTATGGTCTATGCAGAGCTACCAGATGGAGATATACTGGTAAATACAAATTCAAACGGAGTTGCCACGGTATATGCACCATTTGGAACATACAAAATGAGTTTCTATAAAGATTGTTATTTGCCGGTTTCGGCTGATATTACTATCGAAAAAGGCGGCTCACGGACAACGGTTTACATTGAAAATGGAGAACTTGTTACAGGTAAAATAGAAGTTAAAAGGCTCGACTTGCAGGAAATCGAAAATCTTGGTATTGACACATCAGCTCCGGAAAATCAGTATGTTTACAACTATAATGTGAATGTAAAAACAGATGATCCTCAAAATCCAAAGAAATTCCAAATTACCGTAAATGGTGATGGCGAACTTATAAATACAGACTCATGGTTTGAATTTAATGGAGTGAAATTCGGAATACTTGATATGAATACAGACCACATCCAGTATGTTGGAGTGATTCCATCAACAGTTCCAGGAGAACCACCGTCTGTTGTACTTTTAGATGTATCTACTACATTCACGTGGCTTAAAGAATTCTTTAATGTAAGCCTTACGGTACAAAACAATGCTTCGCATGAATTCTATATTGGAAATGCCAATGCTAAGATCACTCTTCCGGAAGGAATGTCGCTTGCAAAAACAAATACAGATAATTCCGTTTCGAGAAGTATGGGTACTATTTACGGCGGAGAAACAAGCACTGTAAGCTGGATAGTAAGAGGCGATACGGCAGGAGAATATGATATATTTGCTGATTTCAGTGGAATTCTTGCTCCGTTTAACGAACCTGTAACTACTAAATTTAAAACCGACAAGCCTGTTAAGGTTTATGGCGGCGATGCGTTAAAGCTTACAATAAAGCAAGTGTATAATGATGAAATTTTTGGTACATGGCATGTCGATTTTGAATTGAAAAATGTTTCGGATATTACTATTTATAACCCATCTGTAAATTACAGCGGATATTCAGAATTTATGTTTGTAAAAGAAATGACGGTTACCTATCCTAACGGTATTGTTGAAACGATACCTTGGGAGAACGGAAAAGCTGATAAGAGCAAAATTCAAAGATTCCTGCCTGCGCTTTTAAAGGAGGGAGAATCGGATAAAATTGAACTTAAACCCGGTGAAAGCATTACAGGACACTATTCTGCATATCAAAGACCAACATTCAGCAATGGAGGCTTAAAATGAAAAGAAGAATAATTTCATTTCTGCTTAGTTTTGTAATAGCATTTGTATTTATACTGCCTGCAAATGTATTGGCGGCTGAAGAAAACGCAAAAAAATATTATGGAACAGGATATGAGATAACATATGACATAAAGTCGCAATGGACCGGCAATCAGAATGTTGAAGTGACGGTAAAGAACACAGGAACAGAGCCGCTTTTAAATTGGGCATTAAAATATGACGCTCACGGAGAGATAAACGGCTTGTGGAACGGAACTGTTTTAAGTTCCGACTCCACAAAGTATATTATAAAAAATGCGGGATATAACTATGAGATCAAGCCGGAGCAGTCGGTAACATTCGGTTATACGCTATCGGGAGAATATATGGAACTTCCCGAAACAATTGAGCTTTGTTCACAGAGAACCGAACGTGATGCCGATAAATATAATGTTACTATGGACGTAACCAGTGAATGGGGTAACGGATTTATTGGAACAGTTACAATAGAGAACATCGGAGATAGTGTGTTGGAGGCTTGGAGACTTTCATTCAATACAAATTTTGATATTACCGATATTTGGAATGTGCAAATATTTTCTTCCACGGAAAATTCATATACTGTTGCAACTGATATAACGACCACTCCGATTGGAGTAGGTGAAAGCAAGACTTTCGGTTTTAAAGCCACAAAAGAGTCGGGAGTTACTCCGGAAATGACTGATTTTGTTATGTCTGAAATCACGGTGAACGAGGATTTCACAACAATTGATATTCCCGAGATAATTCTTGCGGTTTCAGGTTTTGCAAATTACATTGAAGAAGAAAACGCACTTAATATTTTCTGGTATACCAATATTGAAAACGGCAGATTTGAACTGTTGGAATCCTATAACAACGAGAATTTCATTACTACCGTAGTTTTAAATAACGAATATTCATATACTTATCCTATAACTATGGATTTCGACAAGCGGTATTTTAAGGTTATTCAGACAACAGATGACGGTCAAACTGCCGAATCTCCCGTATTCTATGTTGAGAAAACCGAGGACGGTTATTCATCAAAATTCATTGACAGCGATGAAGACGGTTTGCCTGATTTCGTTGAGAAGCAGATTGGAACGGATATCAATAATGAAGATACCGACAGCGACGGACTTACCGATTACCAGGAATACTATATTCTCGGCACAGACCCATTGGTATATGATTCCGTAACAGAGGGAGTTTCGGACGCCGACGCAGACAGCGATGATGACGGACTTTCTAACATCAAAGAGTTTGAACTTGGCACAAAGCCTTTTAATCCCGATACCGATAACGATGGTCTGACAGACGGCGACGAAGTAAATATTTATGGCACAGATCCTTTGAAATACGATACCGACGATGATGGAATAAGCGATGGTGATGAAGTAGCGTTGGGTACTGATCCTCTAAGTCCGACTACCGACGGAATTGCAGATACGGAACGCACATTTGTGCAGACGATAGATGCAGATGACGAAATACTTGAGGACATCAATACCGAGTACAATCCGTATGATCTTTCATTGGAGATTACAGCGGCGGG
>OKUR01000951.1_pt1 | contig 11606 bp, 10 predicted proteins | sample 1606671 | NCBI WGS metagenome assembly OKUR01 (sample SAMEA3882519, study PRJEB24775) | human gut metagenome | biome: human-associated habitat; feature: intestine environment; material: feces | place: Netherlands | collected 2009/2010 | reverse complement strand
CGCGGAGTACGACGAGATGATGGAGATGGTGGACAGCTACCGCGATAAGTTTGAGTCCGTCGCCATCGCCGAGCCTCTGCTGGGCGAGGTGGGCAGCGATGCCACCGTCATCAACGCCGACAAGGAAGCTGTCGCCAAGGCCATCACCGCCGAGGCCGTCAAGACCGCCGGTTTCGACAGTCTGGACGCCGCTGCTGAGGACGGCACCGCCTTCGTTTTCATGGGCCACGGCACCTCTCACACCGCAAAGGTGAGCTACAGCCAGATGCAGTCTCAGATGAACGCTCTGGGCTACAAGAACGTCTTCATCGGCACCGTCGAGGGTGAGCCGGAGGAGACTGCCTGCGAGAACGTCATCAAGGCTGTCAAGGCCGCCGGCTACACCAAGGTCGTCCTGCGTCCCCTGATGGTCGTTGCAGGCGACCACGCCAACAACGACATGGCCGGTGAGGACGCCGACAGCTGGCTGAGCCAGTTTACCGCCGCAGGCTGCTTTGAGGATGTGGACTGCCAGATCTCCGGTCTGGGCCGCATTGCGGATGTCCAGCAGCTGTACATTGCACATACCAAGGCCGCTATGGATCTTCTGAACGGCTAATGGATTCAGAAGCCCTCTCCGGCGCTGCCAAGCATACGGAGAGGGCTTCTTTTATGGGCGCATTCCCCGCACGAGGAGAAAACGCCCCCTGCCCCGGCAGCTTAGACGCCGGGCAAAAATTTAGGATACTGAGGTATTTATTTTATGCGTTGCAAACAGTTTATCATCGTTTCTCTGGCCGGTGTGGTGCTGGCTGCTTCTCTGGCAGGCTGCGGCGGGGCTGTCCCCGCCTCCTCTGCTGCGGCAAGCTCTGTTGCTTCTTCCGTGGTGGCTTCCTCTGCTGTGGCCGAAGCTGCCCTGCCGGACGGCGTGTACACGGCTGAGTTCGACACCGACAGCGGCATGTTCCACGCCAACGAAGCCTGCAATGGCATGGGCACCCTGACCGTGGAGAACGGACGGATGACCTTCCACGTCAGTCTGGCCTCCAAGAAGATCGTCAACCTGTACGTTGGCATGGCCGCCGATGCCGAGGCCAACAAGGCAGACTGGCTGCTGCCTACCACTGACACCGTCACTTACTCCGACGGCACCTCGGAGGAAGTCTACGGCTATGATATTCCCGTGGCCGCTGTGGACCAGGACTTCCAGCTGGCACTCCTCGGGACCAAGGGCAAGTGGTATGACCACACTGTGAGCATCCGCAATGCACAGCCCAAGGCTGAGGAAGCTGCCGAGACCCCTGCGGACGGTGAATACAGCGTCAATGTGACCCTGGAGGGCGGCTCTGGCCGTGCCACTGTGGAAAGCCCTGCCGCCCTGACCGTGGCGGACGGCAAAATGACCGCTGTCATCCGGTGGAGCAGCCCCAATTATGATTACATGATCGTGGATGGTGAGAAGTATCTGCCCACCAACACCGAGGGCAACTCCACCTTTGAGATCCCTGTTTCTGCACTGGGCACCCCGCTGGCTGTCACTGCCGATACCGTAGCCATGAGCACCCCCCATGAGATCGAGTATACGCTGACCTTTGCGCTGAACTGATGAAACTGACGAGACAACAATTCCTGCGCGTTCTGCCTGCTACAGTACTGGCCCTGTCGGGTTGCGCCGCCTCCGAGACAGCGCCCGCCAGCACAGAAGAACTGGTCTTTGACCATGCCTGTCCGCTGGATTACGCCACACAGTTTACTGCCGACTGCTATGAGGGCGGCTATACCATGCTGACCCTGACCGAATCGGGGCAGCAGTTCCTTGTGACCCCGGAGGATGCCGCTGCGGTGGAAGGCCTGCCCGAGAGCGTGACGGTGCTGCGTCAGCCCGTCCGGAACATCTACCTTGTCTCCACCTCGGTGATGGACCTGTTCCTCGCGCTGGATGGGCTGGACAGTGTGACTCTTTCCGGTACCCAGGCGGAGGGCTGGTATCTGGATGAGGCCAGAGCCGCCATGGAGGCCGGGCGCATTGCCTATGCGGGCAAGTACAGCGCCCCGGACTATGAAAAGATCCTTGCGGCCAACTGCGGCCTTGCCATCGAGAACACCATGATCTACCACACCCCGGAGGTCAAGGAGCAGCTGGAACGGTTTGGCATCCCGGTGCTGGTGGAGCGCTCCAGCTATGAGAGCGGCCCGCTGGCCCGGCTGGAATGGCTCAAGTTCTGGGGCATCCTGCTGGGGAAAGAGGAGCTGGCGGAACAGGAATTCGCCCGGCAGGTGGAGCGCCTTGCACCGCTGGCCGGGCAGGCTTCCACCGGCAAGCGCTGTGCTTTTTTCTCCATCACAGCCAACAACCTTGCCAATGTGCGCAAGGGCGGCGACTATGTGGCCCAGATGATCGAGATGGCGGGCGGTGATTATGTTTTTGCGGACCTGACCGACAACGGCAACAACCTTTCCACCATGAACCTGCCGCTGGAGGATTTTTACGCCGGTGCAAAGGATGCGGATGTGCTCCTTTACAACAGCACCATTGAGGGCGTGGTGCACACCACCGAGGAACTGGTGGCAAAATGCCCCCTGCTGGCCGAGTTCAAGGCCGTGCAGAGCGGCAGTGTCTGGTGCACCACCCAGAGCTTTTTCCAGCAGAGCATGGCGCTGGTCGATTTTGTGCTCGACCTGCACCGTGTCTTTACGGAGAACGACCCAGCCGACCTGCAATTTCTGAGGAAAGTAGAGTAACCTATGACCAGCAAAAAGCGCCTGATCCTTTCTTACGGCATCCTTGCCCTGCTGCTGGCGGTGCTGTTTGCCGCCAATCTGTTCTGGGGCAGTGTGTCCCTGACACCGGGGGCAGTGCTGGCGGCCCTGACCGGCCGCGGGCAGGACGCTTTGAGCGTGGGTATCATCACCCAGCTGCGCCTGCCCCGGGCCGTGATGGTGGTGCTGCTGGGGGCGGCGCTCTCGGCGGCGGGCTACCTGCTGCAGACCTTTTTTGCCAACCCCATTGCAGGGCCCTTTGTCATGGGCATTTCCAGCGGGGCCAAGCTGGCCGTGGCACTGGTCATGGTGGCTTTTCTGAACCATGGCCTGCTCACCAGCTCCCTTACCCTGATCACAGCCGCCTTTGCGGGGGCCATGGCCTCCATGGCCTTTGTGCTGGCGGTCTCCCGGCGGGTGCAGCGGATGAGCATCCTTGTTATCTGCGGCGTAATGATCGGCTACATCTGTTCGGCCGTTACGGAGTTTGTGGTGGCCTTTGCCCAGGACAGCAACATCGTCAACCTCCACAACTGGTCTCAGGGCAGCTTTTCCGGCATGACCTGGGGCAATGTGCGGGCGGCGGCGCTGGTGGTGCTGCCCGCTCTGGCGGCAGCATTCTGCCTTTCCAAGCCCATGGCCGCCTACCAGATGGGGGAGGCCTACGCCCGGAGCGTGGGCATCAATGTCAAAGCCTTTTCCCGGCTGCTGGTGCTGCTTTCCAGCCTGCTGGCCGCCTGTGTCACGGCCTTTGCGGGGCCCATCTCCTTTGTGGGCATCGCGGTGCCCCATCTGGTCAAGCAGCTGTTCGGCAGCGCAAGGCCGCTGGTGGTGCTGCCCGGGTGCTGCCTGGGCGGGGCGGCCTTCTGCCTGCTGTGCGACCTCATCGCCCGCAGCATGTTTGCCCCCACCGAGCTTTCGATCAGCGCCGTAACGGCAGTGTTTGGTGCACCGGTGGTCATCTGGCTGCTGGTGCGCCGGGGTCAGGAGGGTGTGCGATGAAATACCTCTGTGAAACGAAAGAGCTGGCCATCGGCTATGGCAGCGCGCCCCTTGCTTCCGACATCACGCTGGGGGCGGTGCCGGGGCAGATCCTGGCCCTCATCGGGCCAAACGGCGCGGGAAAATCCACCCTGCTCAAAACGCTGGCGGGCCAGCTGGCCCCCCTGGGCGGGGCTGTCCTGCTGGATGGCCGCAGCCTGACCGATTACACCGGCCCGGCCCGGGCCCGGAAGCTGGCCCTGATGCTGCCCCACACCCGCCGCACCGAGCTGACTTCCTGCTTTGAGTTTGCCGCCGCCGGGCGCATCCCCTATACCGGGCGGCTGGGCATCCTGTCCGATGCCGACCGGCAGGCCGTGCGGGACGCGCTGGAACTGGTGGGGGCGTCCCCTCTGGCGGGCCGGGATTTCAACTGCATCAGCGACGGCCAGCGCCAGCGCGTTCTGCTGGCCCGTGCCATCTGCCAGCAGCCCGGAGTTTTGCTGCTGGACGAGCCGACCTCTTTTCTGGATGTCAAGGGCAAGATCGAGCTGCTGACCATCCTGCAGAAACTGGCCCATGAGCGGGGGCTGGCCGTGATCGTCAGCCTGCACGAGCTGGACATGGCGCAGAAGATCGCGGATGCGGTGGTCTGCGTGTTCCCGCACAGCGTTTCGGGGGTGCTGACCCCAAAGGAGGCCTTTGCCCCAGAGAACATCCGGGCGCTGTACAGCCTGACCAAGGAGCAGTACGAGGCCGTGTTCGGCCCGGAAAAGCCTGCCGGGCCAAAGTTTGAACATTACGTCCGCAGTGGGCAGAAGCTGCTCCGCTGCGGGTACACCACCGGCACCTGCGCGGCGCTGGGTGCGGCGGGGGCCGCGCGGCTCCTGCTCACCGGCCATGCACCGGAGAGCGTTGCCCTGCGCACGCCGAAGGGCATCGTGGTGGAGGTGGCCCCGCTGTACTGCCGCCCCGCCGGAGCCGGTGCCGAATGCGCCATTGAGAAAGACGGCGGGGATGATGTGGATGTGACCACCGGCCTGCCCGTGATCGCCGCCGTAGAATTGCTGCCCGATACCACCGAGATCCGCATCTCCGGCGGCAAGGGCGTGGGCCGGGTGACCAAGGCCGGGCTGGATCAGCCGGTGGGGGAAGCTGCCATCAACCATGTGCCCCGGCAGATGATCGCTGAGGCCCTGCAAAGGGAAGCCGAAAGCGCCTGCTACACCGGCGGCTTTGCCGTGACCATCTCCATCGAGGGAGGGGAAGAGGTGGCAAAGCGTACCTTCAACCCCCACATCGGGGTCGAGGGCGGGCTTTCGGTGCTGGGAACCAGCGGCATTGTGGAGCCTATGAGCCAGCAGGCGATCCTGGACACCATCCAGCTGGAAATGAATCAGGCTGCTCTCCGGGCGGGCAGCCCCAGGCGGCTCATCCTGGCCCCCGGCAATTACGGGCTGGACTATCTGCACGAAAGATACCCGGAGTTTCACGCTGTTCCGGTGGTGAAAACCTCGAACTTTATTGGAGACACGCTGGATATGGCTGCAGCGGCCCGCTTTGAAGAGGTGCTTCTGGTGGGCCATGTGGGCAAGCTGGTCAAGGTGGCGGGCGGCATTATGAACACCCATTCCCACACTGCTGACTGCCGCACCGAGCTGTTCTGCACCCATGCGGCACTCTGCGGCGCTTCCCGGGAAGTCTGCGCCGCCCTGATGAACGCTGCCACCACCGATGCCTGCCTGGAACTCCTGGACAGCGCCGGCCTGCGGGCTCCGGTGCTGGAAAGCCTGCTGCGGGCAGTCCAGCTCCACCTTGACCGGCGGGCCTGCGGGGCGTTCCGGGTGGGGGCGGTGCTGTTTTCCAACCAGCACGGCCCACTGGGAGCCACCGACACTGCCGCACAACTGCTGAACGAATGGAAGGAGCATTGAGATGGTACATTTTGTAGGCGCAGGCCCCGGCGCACCTGACCTCATCACCCGGCGGGGCGCGGCCCTGCTGCAGGAAGCCGACTGCATCATTTATGCGGGCAGTCTGGTCAACCCGGCTCTGCTGGGGCTGGCGAAGCCGGAGAGTGCCGTTTACAACAGCGCCGAGATGACACTGGAACAGGTGCTGGACGTGATGCGCCGGGTGGAAGCCGCAGGCAGGACCACCGTGCGGCTCCACACCGGCGACCCCTGCCTGTATGGGGCCATCCGGGAGCAGATGGACGCACTGGATGCGGATGGCATCCCCTACGATGATACCCCCGGCGTGTCCAGCTTTTGCGGGGCGGCGGCGGCGCTGAACGCCGAGTACACCCTGCCCACCATCAGCCAGACCGTGATCATCACCCGGATGGAGGGGCGCACCCCGGTGCCGGAAAAGGAGAAGCTGGCCAGCCTTGCCGCCCATGGGGCAACCATGGTGATCTTCCTTTCCATCGGCCTCATCGACAAGGTGCAGCAGGCCCTGCTGGCAGGCGGAGCCTACACGCCGGAGACTCCTGCCGCCGTGGTCTATAAGGCCAGCTGGCCGGAGCAGAAGGTGGTGCGCTGCACCGTGGGCACGCTGGCCGGGAGCACCCGCGCCAACGGCATCACCAAGACGGCGCTCATCGTGGTGGGGGAATTTCTGGGCACCCGGTATGAGCGGAGCAAGCTCTACGACCCAACCTTTACGACGGAGTTCCGCAAGGGGGCAGACCAGTGACCCGCGCCTATCTCGCCTTTACGGAAAAAGGGCTGGCGCTGGCCCAAAAGCTGGCCGGTGCCCTGCCCGGCACCGTAGACCGCTGCGGCCATGGCGGGCCCGGCCTTGCCGATTGGGCTGCAGAGCAGTTCGCCCATGCGGATGCCCTGATCTTTGTGGGGGCTGTGGGCATAGCGGTGCGGGCCATTGCGCCCCACTGCCGGAGCAAGGCGGTGGACCCTGCCGTGGTGGTGCTGGACGAGTGTGGTCATTTTGCGGTGCCGATCCTTTCGGGGCATCTGGGCGGGGCCAACGATCTGGTCCGGGCGCTGGCGGCGGTCTGCGGTGCGGTGCCGGTCATTACCACGGCCACCGATGCCAACGGTGTGTTTGCCGTGGATGAGTGGGCCAGGCACCAGAACTGCGCCGTGCTGGAGCCGGGGCGCATCAAGCGCGTCAGCAGCAGACTGCTGGCGGGCGGGCCGGTGCGGTACCGGTCAGAATTCCCCATTGCCGGGCAGGCCCCTGCCGGGGTGGTCCCGGCGGGGGAGGCAGAGCGCGCCGACTTTGCCCTGACCCTTTTCCCGGCGGGCGATGCGCTGCACCTGATCCCGAAGATCGGTGTGCTGGGCATCGGGTGCAGGCGGGGGACCAGCGCCGCACAGCTGGAAGCGGCCTTTGCACAGTTCTGTGCGGCCCACGGCCTTGCAGCAGTGTGCATCACGGCGGCAGCCAGCATCGACCTGAAAGCCCATGAGCCGGGTCTGCTGGAATTTTGCAGAGCCCACGGCTGGCCGGTGCAGTTCTATTCTGCCGCACAGCTGCAGAATGCCCCCGGGCAGTTCACACCTTCGGCCTTTGTCCGGAGCGTGACCGGTGTGGACAATGTCTGCGAGCGGGCGGCGGTGCTGGCGGCAGGCGGCACGATCATTCTTCCCAAACAGGCGGGCAACGGCGTGACCTTTGCGCTGGCGCTTCGTCCCTTTGCCCCGGATTGGAGGTGGCAGGATGCCTAATGTTGTTTTTGTTGTCGGGCTTGGGCCCGGGGATCCCCGGTTTCTGACCGCACAGGCGCAGAGCGCCTTAACGCAAGCCGAGGTGCTGTGCGGCTATACGGTCTATCTGGATCTGGTGCGCCCCTACTTCCCGGACAAGCTCTATTATTCCACCGGCATGACCAAGGAGATCGACCGCTGCCGTTGGGCGCTGGAAACGGCCCGGAGCGGCAGGGCGGTGGCGCTGGTCTGCTCGGGAGATGCCGGGGTCTACGGCATGGCAAGCCCTCTGCTGGAGCTGGCCGAGCACTTCCCGGACGTGACGGTGGAGGTGGTGCCCGGCCTGACTGCCGCCCTGAGCGGCGGCGCGGTGCTGGGTGCCCCGCTGGCCCATGATTTCTGTGTGCTCTCTCTTTCCGACCGGCTCACCCCGTGGGAGGTCATCGAAAAGCGGCTGGCCTGCGCCGCGCAGGGCGATTTCTGCGTGGCACTGTACAATCCCTCTTCCAAGGGCAGGCCGGACTACCTGCAAAAGGCGGTGCGCATCCTGCGCGCAAACGGCAAGGGGCCGGAGACGGTCTGCGGCCTTGTGCGCAACATTGGCCGCGAGGGCCAGAGCGCCCGGGTGCTGACGCTGGCCGAGCTGGAAGACACGCCGGTGGATATGTTCACCACCGTGTACATCGGCAACGGGAACACCCGCGCCCTTTCGGGCCGGATGGTCACGCCCCGGGGGTATCGCAAATGAAAACTGTCGTGTTCAGCGGCACCACCGAGGGACGCCGCTTCTCCAAAAAGCTGGCGGCACTGGGGGCTGAGGTGACCGTGTGTGTGGCCACGCCGCTGGGAGCCGAGGAACAGGGCGAGATGGCGGGCATCACGGTCCACGCCGGGCGGCTGGGACCGGATGCCATGGCGGCGCTGCTGACGGGTGCAGACCTCTGTGTGGATGCCACCCATCCGTACGCGGTGGATGTGACCCGGAACATCCGCGCTGCGGCGGCACAGGCCGGCGTGGAATACCGCCGCCTGCTGCGGGCCCGGAGCCCGCTGCCCGAGGACTGTGTGGTGTTCGGGACCGCGGCGCAGGCGGCAGAGTACCTTGCCGGAACGAAGGAAAACATCCTGCTTGCCACCGGTGCCAAGGAGCTGGCAGCGTTTGCGCCGCTGGACCCGGCGCGGCTTTATCCCCGGGTCCTGCCCACACCGGAGGGCATCGCCGCCTGCGAGGCAGCCGGGATCCCGCACCGGAACATCATTGCCATGCAGGGGCCGTTTTCCTGCCAGCTGAACAAAGCTTTGATCGAACAGTTCCACATCCGGTATCTCGTCACCAAGGACGGCGGCGCGGCGGGCGGCTTTGCCGAAAAGGTGCAGGCCGCAGCCGAGACCGGCGTACAGCTGGTGGTGCTGCGCCGTCCGGAGGAGGTCGGCGAGACCGAGGCAGGATTATTCACGCATTGTCAGGAGATTTTGAAATGGTCACACTGATCGGTATGGGAAGCGGCAGCTGGGAGGCTTTGTCGGCACAGGCGCAGGACGCTGTGCGCAGGGCGGGCCTTGTGTTTGGCGCAAAGCGGCTGCTGGCGGGCCTCCCGCCCGAGTGCACTGCCCGGCAGTTTGCCCTCTATCAGCCTGCCGAGATCCTTGAAACGCTGGCACAGGCTCCCGGGCAGGATGCTGCCGTGCTTTACAGCGGCGATACCGGATTTTACTCCGGTGCGTCCGGTCTGCTCACGCCGCTGCGGGCGCTGGGCATCCCCGCGCGGGTGTATCCGGGCGTTTCCAGCATTCAGCTGCTGGCGGCGGCGCTGGGCCGCCCATGGCAGGACTGGAAGCTGGTGTCGGCCCACGGCTGTGCCTGCGACCCGGTGGCGCAGTGCATGACAGAGCGCTCCGTCTTTTTCCTCACCGGCGGGGCCGAAACACCCGCCACCCTCTGCCGGAAGCTGGCCGATGCCGGCATGGGCGAAGCCCACGGCGTGGTGGGCGAAAACCTTGGCACCGGGGAAGAAGCCATTCGCTACGGCTCTGCGGCGGAGCTGGCGGGACAGAGTTTTGCACCGCTCAGCGTGCTTCTGGTGGAAAACTTCGATGTCCCGCATTTCCGCACGCCGGGCTTCCCGGACGAAAGCTTCATCCGGGGCCAGGTGCCCATGACCAAGCAGGAGGTACGCGCTGCCGCACTGGCAAAGCTGGCCGTGAAGCCTGCGGATATCCTGTGGGACGTGGGGGCAGGCACAGGCAGTGTGAGCGTGGAGCTGGCACTGGCAGCGCCTAAAGGGCGTGTGTATGCCGTGGAGTGCGATCCGGACGCCTGTGCCCTGATCCGGCAGAACCGGGCAAAGTTCCAAACTTACAACCTCACCCTCATCGAGGGCCGCGCCCCGGATGCACTGGCAGACCTGCCTGCGCCGGACGCCGTGTTCATTGGCGGAACAAAAGGCGGCATGGAAGGCGTGCTGGATGCCGTACTTGCCAAAAACCCGGACGCGCGCATCTGCATTTCCGCCATTGCGCTGGAAACGCTGAGCGCTGCGGCTGCCGCCTTTACCGCCCGGGGCCTTGCCGCCGAGGTGGTGCAGCTGGCGGTCAGCCGCACAAAGCAGGCAGGCCGTCTTCACCTGCTCATGGCAAACAACCCCATCTTCCTCATTACGGGTATACGCAAATGATGCAATTCCTCATCGCCGCGCCCCGGTCCGGCAGCGGCAAGACCACCATGACCTGCGCAGTGCTGGCGGCACTGAAAAAGCGCGGGGCCGACCCCTGCGCCTTCAAAAGCGGGCCGGACTACATCGACCCCATGTTCCACCGTTCTGCTCTGCAGGTGGACAGCCATAATCTGGATCTGTTCCTCTCGGACCGGCCCACGGTGCAGGCGCTTTACGCCCGCTGCGCCTCCGGACACGGCGCTGCCGTGTGCGAGGGGGCCATGGGCTTTTACGACGGGCAGGGCCTGACCACCCGGGCCAGCGCATGGGAGCTGGCAGACACACTGGGGCTTCCGGTGCTGCTGGTGGTGCAGCCCGGAGGGACCAGCGTAACGCTGGCGGCAGAGATCCAGGGCCTTGTGCACTTCCGCAAAAACAGCCATATTTCGGGCATCCTGCTCAATAGCTGCTCCGAAAAGCTGTATAAAATGCTCAAAGACCTGCTGGAAAGGGAGACCGGCCTGCCGGTGCTGGGCTATCTGCCCAACCTGCCGCAGGCGGCGGTGGAAAGCCGTCATCTGGGCCTGAAGACCGCAGGCGAGATCACGGACATTCAGGAAAAGATCGCTCTGCTGGCAGACCGTCTGGTGATGGACTGGGAGAAGCTGGCGGCGGTGACGGAAAGGCCGTGTCCCGAGGGCGGACGCCTTTCTCCCCGGGGAACGGCTTCCGCTTCTGTCCGCATCGCCGTGGCGAGGGACGGAGCCTTCTGCTTTACCTATGCCGAAACGCTGGACGCTTTGCGGGAGGCGGGCGCGGAGCCTGTATTTTTCAGCCCGGTGCGGGATGCTGCCCTGCCGGAGGGAGTCTGCGGGCTGTATCTGCCCGGCGGCTACCCGGAGCTGTATGCGCAGGCCCTGAGCGAAAATAAAACCATGCGGGCCTCCATCCGGGAAGCTGTGAACGCCGGTCTGCCGACAGCGGCAGAGTGCGGCGGCTTTCTGTATCTCGGGCAGAGTCTGGAGGACACCGAGGGAAAGAGCTGGCCCATGGCGGGCGTCCTGCCGGGAGCAGGCGTCCGGGCGGGCAGGCTGGTGCGGTTCGGCTATGCTGTCCTGACCGCAAAGCGGGACAGTATGCTGTTCCGCGCGGGAGAAAGCCTGCCCGTCCACGAATTTCACCACTGGGATTCCACCGCAAACGGCACTGCATTTACGGCCCGTAAAAACGAGAAAATGCAGTGGGAATGCGGCTTTGCAAACGAGAATTTCTATGCGGGCTTCCCGCATTTATACTGGGCGGGCACGCCCCTGCCGGGACGCTTTGTGCGTGCGGCAGAACGATACAGCAAAACAAAAGGATGACCAAAATGACCGAAACGGAACTGAATGCACTTTTGGCGGGTATCACCCCGGCCAACGAAGCCGCCCGCGCAGCGGCACACGCCCACTGGGCCAGCCTTGCAAAGCCTCTGGGCGGGCTGGGCCGGCTGGAGACCATGCTGGAGGACGCCGCCGCCCTCACCGGCAGTGCGGAGTTTGATCTCTCCCGCCGGGCGGAA
>OKUR01000945.1_pt1 | contig 11688 bp, 6 predicted proteins | sample 1606671 | NCBI WGS metagenome assembly OKUR01 (sample SAMEA3882519, study PRJEB24775) | human gut metagenome | biome: human-associated habitat; feature: intestine environment; material: feces | place: Netherlands | collected 2009/2010 | reverse complement strand
TGTATCAATACCACTCAAATAAACCGCAAATGGCTTTGTAACGCTTTCATCAGATGTATCGCTTTCAATTTCAACAACAATATTGTGCTTATAAATAACCTTTGTATCCTTTGTAAAGGTTGAATACTGTTCCTTGATAATATTACTGTAAGCTGAGTTGTAGATAATCGCATCTACTTCTCCGTCATATAATGCCTGTGCTTCTTCTCCCAGATTACTGTATTCCTGAAGAGTAATGTTCTGTCCCAGTTCCTTTTCAATCTGTTTGACTGCCGACTTCGTCTGGTCTCCACCAGTCGCATACTGAACACCAAATGTATATCCGGCTGCTGCTGATAAAGTATCTGCATTATCATCCGCCTTTACCGCAACTACCATGGAACTTGTTTTCTTATTGCTTCCGGTAATCTTCTGGAATGCATTATTTACTTTTCCTATATAGAAAGAACCCACTCCCAGAATGATGCAGATCAGTATACAGAATATCTTTCCGCCAATTCCTTTTCCTTTTGCCGCTATCTGTGTCAGCAAGGTAATTCCAAGCAGGATCAGCAGTACTCCGATCAGTACCAGGAAATAAGTAGAAGTAAGTACATTGAACAGCATCACATTCACTGCAAGTACTACAGACAGGATAAACTGGATAATTGCAAGTATAATTCCAATCGTTCTGCTTACCCGATTTTTCTTTCTTCCTCTGCGCCGTTTATTTTTACGATTCTTATTATTCTCCGGGTCAGACATCTTTCTTATATTCTGATAGTCTTCTTCCGGTCTTCTTTTCTTCTTATCATTTGAAGATGATTTCTTTTTCGGTCGTTCTCGGTAGTAATCTTCCTCATCATCATAATATCGGGCAGATCTTCGGTCTTCTTCATAAGCATACCGGTTCTTCCCCTTAGCCCGTCTGCTTACTTCTCTGCTGTTATTGATACTTCGCATATTTCTATTAGAAGTTCCATCAGACGATCTTCTCCTTGCTGATTTTCTCTGTTCCATATACACTCACTTTCATTTGTTACATAACTATTACACGATATGACACTTTAATTACAATTACATCTCTATATAATATCGTTTTTACCTTATATTGTCAATATTTTCGTGTCAATCCGTATTTTGTGATTCTGCACAATTTTTCTGGAATTTTTTTAATCTGCCAAGGCATATAGTGTTTTTTCACAGAAAGTTCCATCGGAATTTCTCATAAAACAAAAAGAAAACGAAGAACTCTTCTTAAGTCCTTCGCCTTCTTTATTATATTACTACTTTTTATTTATCTTCTACAAGATGGCATGCTACCTTATGTCCAGGAGCAATCTCTTTCATCTGCGGCATTTCCTTAAAGCAGCGTTCTGTCGCATGCTGACATCTCTCAGCGAAACGACAGCAGTTCTTCGGATTGATCGGGCTTGGGATCTCACCCTTGATCGGAATACGCTGGTTCGCTTTTGCTTTATTCGGATCTGCTTCCGGGATTGCAGAAAGCAGTGCCTGTGTATATGGATGCATCGGATGAGCATAAAGTTCATCTGTCTCAGCAGTCTCGACCATTGTTCCGAGGTACATAACAACTACACGGTCAGAAATATATTTTACGACACTAAGGTCATGCGCGATAAACAGGTAAGTCAGTCCTCTTTCTTCCTGCAGTTCTTTCAGCATATTGATAACCTGTGCCTGGATAGACACATCAAGAGCTGAAATCGGCTCATCACAGATGATGAATTCCGGATCAACAGAAAGAGCACGTGCGATACCGATACGCTGTCTCTGTCCACCTGAGAATTCGTGTGGGAAACGTGACATATGATCTTTATTAAGACCAACTGTAGCAAGCAGCTGCTCTACTTTTGCATCTGCATCCTTTGTTGACATTCCATGCTGTTTCAGACCTTCTCCAACGATATCCTTAACAGTCATACGTGGGTTCAGTGATGAATACGGATTCTGGAAAATCATCTGTACCTTCTTACAGAATTCTTTCTGCTCTGCATGATTGTATTTGAAAATATCTTTTCCATCATAATATACATTTCCCGAAGTCGGATTGTATAACTTGATCATGGTACGTCCTGTTGTAGATTTACCACAACCGGACTCACCTACCAGGCTGACTGTCTCACCTTTATAAATATCAAATGTAAGATCATCAACCGCTTTTAAGGTTTCTTTACGGCTGATTTCAAAATATTTACATAAGTTTTTCACCTGTACGAGAGGCTGTTTTTTTGCTGTATTTTCCATTTTACACCTCTCCTTTCTCAGTTACTTTTCTTTTCATGTCTGTATCCGGTGCATATTCATGCTGCAGCCAGCAACAGGTTTCATGTTCTTTTGAAAGCTCATAAGTCTGTGGTGGCATATCTTTACAGATTTCCATGCAGTATTCACATCTTGCCGCGAACGGACATCCTTTCGGAGGTGCAAACAGATCCGGAGGTGTTCCTTCGATTGGCTGCAATTTGTGGCCTTTTGCTGTATCCAGTTTGGCAATTGAATGCATAAGTCCTTTTGTGTAAGGATGTGCTGTATCATAGAAAATCTCATCTACAGATCCACGTTCTACGATCTTTCCTCCATACATAACCAGTACACGGTCGCAAAGCTTTGCGATAACACCAAGGTCATGTGTGATCAGGATAATAGATGTCCCAAGTGTTTTCTGAAGATTTTTCAGTACATCAAGAATCTGCGCTTCAATTGTAACATCCAAAGAAGTAGTCGGCTCATCGGCAATAACGATGCTCGGGCTTCCTACCAGAGCGATCGCGATCATAACACGCTGCTTCATACCACCTGAAAGTTCATGTGGATACTGTTTGTAACGGCGTTCTCCATCAGAGATACCTACCATTTTAAGGATTTCAAGTGCTTTTGCTTTTTTCTCAGCTGCACTCATACCTTTTCTTCCGACGAATACTTCTTCAATCTGTTTTCCGATACGCATTGTCGGGTTCAATGAGGTCATAGGATCCTGAAAAATATAACTGATCTCTTTTCCACGGAACTGACGAAGTTCTTTTTTGTTCATTTTCAGAACATCTTTTCCTTTATAAAGAATCTCTCCGCCTTCAAAGAATCCAGGCGGTTCCGGATTCAGTCTCATCAGGCACTGAGAGGTAACACTCTTTCCACATCCAGATTCTCCAACTATACCAAGAATTTCTCCCGGACGGACTTCAAAGCTGACATCACGAACAGCTTTTACAACTCCACCGTATGTACGGAAAGAGAATTGCAGATTTTTTACTTCCAATAAATTTTCCATCTTCTATACTCCTTCCTACTCGGTTCCTCTAAGTTTCGGGTCAAATGCATCACGAAGTCCATCACCAAGAAGATTCAGCGCAAGCATTGTTGTACAAATCAGGAATGCCGGTACAAATACCTGGTACGGATGAATTCTCAGCTGTGCGATTCCGTCTTTTGCAAGTACACCCCAGCTGCAGTTCGGTGGTTTGATACCCAGACCGATATAGCTCAGGAATGCCTCCTGGAAAATAGCTCCCGGAATAGCCATTGTCAGGTTTGTAATGATAAGTCCCATGATATTCGGTAAAATATGTTTTACAATGATTACGATATCCGGCACACCAAGGATCTTGGCTGCAGATACGAAATCAGATTCTCTCAGTTTTAATACTTCACCACGAACGAAACGACATCCACCGATCCATCCGACGCAACACATAGCAAGAATCAAACAGTGTACACCGTTACCAACAACTACCATAAGAAGAATGGTAACGATCAGACTTGGGATTCCGTATAATACGTCAACGACACGCTGGATAACCATATCGATCTTGCCACCGTAGAATCCTGAGATACCACCCATGATAGATCCAACGATTGCATTGATGATGCTGGCTGCAAAACCAATTGTCAGAGATACTCTCGCACCAGACCATGCACGAACCCAGAGATCACGTCCAAGAGAGTCTGTTCCAAACCAATGTGCTTTTGAAAAACTCTGGTTCATCTCTGCCACACTCTGTGTTGCAATGTCATATTTGCTGAACATTGGAACAAAGATCGCCATAAGTACATAAAGTCCAATCAGGCACAATGAGAAGAATGCAATCTTATTCTTGCGGATTCGTCTCCATGCATCCTGCCAGTAACCAATATTCGGACGGGAAATAGACTCCATTGTCTTTGTATTTTTTCCTACAACTTTAAACTGTTCTTTTGTAATTTCTGCCATTTCTCGTCACCTACCTTTTTTTACCACTCAGACGGATTCTCGGATCTACAATACCGTATAAGATATCTACAATCAGGATTGATACGATCAGGAATGCTCCGTAGAAGATCGTCATACCAAGAACCAGTGTATAATCTGCCATGTTAATACTGTCTACATAATGTTTTCCCATTCCAGGGATTGCGAAAAGGGCTTCGATTACGAATGTTCCTGTTAATACAGATGCAACTGTCGGTCCCATAATGGTAATGATCGGTGTGATCGCATTACGGATCTGATGTTTAACTGTAATTCGGAAATCCGATAAACCTTTCGCACGTGCTGTCTTTGTATAATCTGAAGATACAACTTCCAGCATACTGGAACGCATCAGACGGGAAATGGATGCCAGTGTATAGAATCCAACCGCGATTGACGGTAAAATTGTGTGCTTAAAGCTTGTGTACTGCGCAACCGGAAGAATCTGCCATTTGATTCCGAAGAAATACTGAAGTACAGATCCCATGATGAAGTCAGGAATCGATGTACCAATGATCGCAATCAAAATACAGACGAAGTCCAGTTTCTTTCCTCGATTCAGTGCTGCTACAATTCCAAGGATCAGTCCGAAGAACAGTGCAAAGCACAGTGAACGGATTCCCAGGTCTGCTGAGTATGGGAATGAGTCAGCAATAATACGGTTAACTGTCTGACTTTCATACTTCATAGAGTACCCCAGATCACCATGAAGCACATTCTTCATATAAGTTATATACTGCTCTGCAAGCGGTTTATCCAAACCATAGTAAGCTTCCAGATTTGCTTTGATCTCCGGTGTCATCTTGTCACTTGAGAACGGATCTCCCGGCATCAGACGAACCAGGACGAATACAACACTTGTAAGTACCAAAAGTGTTACGATGGCTAATGCAACTCGTTTAGCTATATATTTTGCCATTCTTTTATCTCCCTTCATTTTTCTTTATTTGATAGCTTTGATTATTTCACATACTTCCTATTGGCTGATACATACCAAATCTACCCCTCGAAATAATCAAAACCCTCAAATAAGCAGCCGGTGCGGACCAGTAAGTCCGCGCCGACCGCAAGGTATGTTACCATCCAACTGTATTATTCGCTGATGTCTGCATATACCAGATCGAAGTCATATCCGACAAAGTATACATTGAAGTTAGAAATCTTCGGATTGATCAGATACTGGTCTCTACGTAACTGAAGCGGTACAAGAGCGGAATCTTCTTCAAGGAAGATCTTTTCTGCCTGGAACAGCATATCCTGTCTTGTCTTAGCATCTGTCTCTGTCTGAGAATCTTTAAGAAGCTTGTCGTATTCAGCGTTCGCATATCCAGAGTGGTTATACTGACCATCGCTGATCCACAGTTCCAGATAAGAGTATGCGTCAGAGTAGTCCGGAACCCATCCTGTTACTACCATATCGTAATCTTTTTCAGTTTCCATCTGAAGTCTCTGTTTGTAAGTTACCTGGTTGATTTCTACTTTAATACCAAGGTTCTTCTGATACTGTTCCTGAAGAACTTCAGCCTGCTTCTTAGCACCATCTGTATCAGTTGTAAGAAGAGTAATCTTGATGTCTGCCGGATTAGAAACGCCCATTTCTTTCATTGCTGCATCCAGATATTCTTTTGCTTTATCATTATCATTTTCTGCCGGGAATGGTGTATATGGATAAGCTTCGCCGTATGTCTGGTCATCTGCCGCCTGCACGTTTGGAAGTACAAGTCTCTGTGCAACGTCATATACGTCATTGTTAACCAGCTTGTTGTATTCTGTTCTGTTGATTGCATAGTTCAAAGCAAATCTCAAGTTCTTGTTAGCAAGCGGTCTGTCTTCTGACATGTTGAGCATGATGTAATCATCTGCACCTGTATAGTAGAATTCAGTATTTTCTGTATACTGATCTGTCATTTCAGTAGGTACAACTGTGATATCAACTTCGCCCTGTTCCCACATAGCAACCGCTGTCTTAGCATCTGCAACTGTCTTTACGCAGATTTCATCAAGCTTGATGCTGTCTGCATCCCAGTAATTTTCATTCTTAGAAAGGATCATTTCATCGCCGTGTTTCCACTCTGTCATCTTGAACGGTCCGTTATAAACAGATTTTTCCGGATCAGCTGCATATTCTTTTCCGTATTTTTCTACATAATCTTTTCTTGTAGGACCGAATGTTGCCATAGCAGCCATACTAAGGAAGTATGTAGCCGGATGTGCAAGTTCGATAACAACTGTCTTGTCATCTGGTGCAGATACGCCAAGTTCATCGACAGGTACAGAACCTTTATTTACTTCTGCACCGTTTTTGAGGATATATCCGATGAATGCGTAATCGCTTGCCATTTCTGGATCCATAAGTCTCTGGATACCATAAACATAATCGCCTGCTTTTACATCTTCTCCGTCAGACCATTTCAGTCCATCACGAAGGTGGAATGTGTAAGTAAGTCCGTCATCTGAAATATCCCAGCTTTCAGCTGCATCTGGTTTGATTTCGCCTTCCACGTTACGTGTCAGCATCGCATAGGTGCAGATTTCTGCTGTTGCACATGAGATAGAGTTACTGTTCTGTGGATCCATAGAAGGAAGGTCTTCACGAAGTGTGTAAGTAATTCTCTTCTTTCCTGATGAAGCACTGCTGTCATCTTTCTTGGAATCTTTGGATCCCGGTGTACCACAGCCAGCAAACATTGTTACTGTCATTGCTGTAGCAAGTAAAGCTGCTAATAATTTCTTTTTCATAAATGTTGTCCTCCTTTTTCATTTATAATTCTATTAGCTCATGTGTAGCACTGATCAGGTTTTCATATCCGTCTTTTGTGATGATGCCCTGATCCTCAAGTCTGACACCACCCCAACCCGGAATATAAAGTCCTGGTTCTACTGTCATTATGCTGTTCTCCTGTAAGATATTCTCACAGTTCAGTCCGATATTCGGAAGTTCATGGACGAACAGCCCAACTCCATGACCGATTCCTGTATAATTATACGGAAGGTATTCTGTATCTTTGATTGCTTCAAGTGAAGCTTCATAGCAGGAAGTTCCTGTCACACCGGCTCTTACAGATGCTTCTGTATCTTCTGTCATACGACGGCAGAGATCATAAACTTCTCTCTGTTTGGCATCTGCCTTGCCGACAACTACTGTTCTTGTCATATCTGAAAGATAACCTTTGTACTGGCATCCATAATCCATCAATACGAAATCACCGTATTCGATTGGCTTACTGTCCGGAATCCCGTGAAGCAGAGAGCTCTTTGCTCCTGAAATAACGATTCCACCGTACGGTTTGGTATCTGCACCTTCCATTACCATGTAATGTGCAAGTCTGGATGCGATTTCTTTTTCTGTCACACCCGGACGGATGTCTTTTATAATTTTTTCAAATGCTCTGGATGCGATATCGCAGGCAACGGTAAGGTTCTTGATCTCTTCCGGCGTCTTGATCGCGCGGAAGCCTTCGATTACGTTCAGCGTCGGAACCATCTCAGCACTGAGTTCAGCCTGCATAGAGTTCCATTTTTCAAATGTCAGATGATCCTGTTCAAATCCAATTGTTTTAACTCCATCTTTGTCTGCGCAATATGCAACAGCTTTCCCCATGCTGTAGCCAAAATTGATTCGCCAGTTTACAAGTTCGTAATCCGGACATTCATAAGATGCCTGCTCTGTGTATCTTGCATCAGTGATAAAATACTGATTCGCCTTTGTGATAAAAAGGAATGAGTCTTCCCCCGTAAATCCGCTGATACAACGTACATTCGCCGGCTTTGCAATATAAAACGCATCCAGTCTTTCTTTTTCCATGTACTCTCGCAATTGAGTTAATCTGTCCATTTTTGTTCTCCTCTCATGTACTTTTGTTCTTCTGATACGGTATATTTACCAGATATGTCCGTCCCTCTGCGACAATGTAACACTTTACTAGACCGCAGTCTAGTAGTGTAAACAAAAGAACGCCATGATTTGCATCATGACGTCCTTGTCTTCTTTCAAAGGTCATAGTTTCACGCTATGACGTCTATGTTTAATTATTAGATTGTCCGTATTGTATGTATAAAATCAGTCTTTATACACTTTCGTAAATAACACTGTCTTCAGAGTTGCGTGAATTTCGAAGAAACCCCGTTTTAACAGTTCAATTTTGTAAATTCACTTAGATGAATATTTATTCATATGTGTAATTTTCCTTATTATAGAACCATACTCTAAGATTGTCAAGAGGAATGCTATTTATTTCACAATTTTATTTTCATTCCTTTCAAACCGTCTTGGTACATCCCGGTGATATACCCATATACTGACACAAGGTTCTTTTCCGGGATTGGAAATACTATGACGCTCTCTGCTCTTTATATATACACTGTCTCCCGGATGTAAACTGCAAATTTTTCCTTCCACCTCTACATTCAGAGTTCCTTTTATCACCATACACATTTCCGAAAAGACATGACGATATTCTTCTTTTTTCGCAGATTCTCCCGGTTCAATCGTAATATATTCAAAAATCGATTCTCCCTGACCAAAGTCTGCAACCTCAACCGTCATATTTTCTTCCGGATAAAGATGCTTACTCATTTCTTCTCTGTGTATAACCGTCTTTCCCGGCATTTCCCCTTCCAGTGCATACTGTATATCAATATCCAGTGCTTCACAAATTCGCGCAAGACTGTCCACATTCGGAGATGTCTTATTCTGTTCCAGCATACTCAGATAGCCCGCTGAAAGTCCTGTATATTCTCCCAAAACCCGGATTGTCATCATTTTCTTTTTTCTGCATTCTCTGATCCGTTCACCAATATGAGCTAAATCCAGCATATCACACCCCCTGATTTTTGACTGATTATTTATATGCTACTGTATTTTTTCATATTTTGCAACCCTTTATTTTTGTAAAGTGTTAAAGAATTAGAATTATTTTTCAAATTTTTTGTTTTTCATGTCTTTAAAGCAAGAAAAGCAGACACGCCATTCAACGTATCTGCCTCTCTTAGCATATAAAGCCTATTCTTCAACTGTAACTGTTTCGTCAGCATTTTCTTCGGTTTCAACAGTTTCTGCTGTCTCTGCCGGTGCTTCAGACATCATCATCCATATCAAAATCATCAAAACTGATTTCGTCGTCCATATCCATACCAAGACCTGTATCAAGCTTAACGTCACGGTATTTTCTCATACCTGTTCCTGCCGGAATCAGTTTACCGATAATGACGTTCTCTTTCAGACCGATCAGATGGTCAACCTTACCTTTGATAGCAGCCTCAGTCAGAACCTTGGTTGTCTCCTGGAAAGATGCAGCTGACAGGAAGGAATCTGTTGCCAGGGATGCCTTGGTAATACCAAGCATAATCTGTTCTCCTGTTGCAGGTTCTTTACCTTCTGTTACCATCTGTTCATTTACATCGTTGAACTCAAGGACATCTACCATTGTTCCCGGAAGGAATTCAGTATCCCCTCTTTCTTCGATGCGGATCTTCTTCAGCATCTGACGAACGATAACTTCGATATGCTTATCATTGATTTCTACACCCTGCAGACGGTATACTCTCTGTACTTCCTGAAGCATGTAGTCCTGTGCAGCACGAAGACCTTTGATCTTAAGAAGGTCATGTGGGTTCACGCTACCTTCTGTAAGCTCGTCACCGGCTTCCAGAACAGCTCCATCCTGTACTTTAATACGTGATCCATAAGGAATCAGATAAGTCTTTGTCTCACCTGTCTGCTGATTGGTAACGATGATTTCACGCTTCTTCTTTGTATCGTTCAGGTTTGCAACACCTGCGATTTCTGTGATGATAGCAAGACCTTTCGGCTTTCTTGCTTCAAAAAGTTCTTCGACACGAGGAAGACCCTGTGTGATATCTCCACCGGCTACACCACCACTATGGAAAGTACGCATGGTCAGCTGTGTACCAGGTTCACCGATTGACTGAGCTGCGATAATACCGACAGCTTCACCAACCTGTACCGGTTCACCTGTTGCCATATTGGCACCATAACATTTCGCACAGATACCAATGTGTGATTTACAGGTCAGGATTGTACGGACTTTCACTTTCTTAAGCGGTGAATTTCCATTTTCATCCACACCGTATTTCATAATCTTTTCTGCACGTTTTGGTGTGATCATGTGGTTTGCCTTTACAAGAACATTGCCATCTTTGTCACAGATTGTATAGCATGAATATCTTCCTGTAATACGTTCCTGAAGACTTTCGATTTCTTCATTTCCATCCATAAATGCATGCAGATACATTCCCGGAATTTCGGCATCTTTGCTTACACAGTCAACCTCACGGATGATCAGATCCTGTGATACGTCAACAAGACGTCTTGTCAGGTATCCTGAATCGGCTGTACGAAGGGCAGTATCTGACATACCTTTTCGAGCTCCATGCGCAGACATGAAGTATTCCAGTACGTCCAGACCTTCACGGAAGTTTGACTTGATTGGCAGTTCGATCGTATGACCGGTTGTATCCGCCATAAGTCCACGCATACCTGCAAGCTGTTTGATCTGTTTGTCAGATCCACGGGCTCCGGAATCTGCCATCATGAAGATATTGTTGTATTTATCAAGTCCTGTAAGAAGGGCTTCTGTAAGCTCATCATCTGTTTCTTTCCAGGTTTCTACAACCTCTTTGTAACGCTCTTCTTCTGTAATAAGACCACGTTTGAAGTTACGTGTGATCTTATCAACCGTTGACTGTGCTCTTGCGATCAGTTCCGGTTTCTGTGGCGGTACAGTCATATCTGAAATAGATACAGTCATAGCTGCTCTTGTAGAGAGCTTGTATCCCATTGATTTTACATGGTCAAGTACTTCAGCTGTAGCTGACGCACCATGTGTGTTAATAACTTTTTCAAGAATCTGTTTCAGCTGTTTCTTTCCTACATGGAAATCCACTTCAAGAACCAGTTCATTTCCTTCTTTTTCACGATCAACAAAACCAAGATCCTGCGGAATGATTTCGTTGAAAATGAAACGTCCAAGTGTAGACTCTACTGTACCGGTCTTCTTTGTTCCATCCGGCATCGTCTTTGTCACACGTACTTTGATTCTTGAGTGAAGAGTTACAACTCCGTTTTCATAAGCAAGGATCGCTTCATTCACACTCTTGAATACTTTTCCTTCTCCCTTGGCTCCCGGTCTTTCCTGCGTCAGATAGTAGATACCAAGAACCATATCCTGTGAAGGAACAGCTACCGGACCACCATCAGACGGTTTCAGAAGGTTGTTTGGTGAAAGCAGAAGGAAACGGCACTCAGCCTGAGCTTCTACAGAAAGCGGAAGATGAACCGCCATCTGGTCACCATCGAAATCGGCATTGAATGCGGTACATACCAGTGGATGAAGCTTAATTGCTTTACCTTCTACCAGAATCGGTTCAAATGCCTGGATACCAAGACGGTGAAGTGTAGGAGCACGGTTCAGCATAACCGGATGCTCTTTGATTACATC
>OKUR01000933.1_pt1 | contig 11774 bp, 9 predicted proteins | sample 1606671 | NCBI WGS metagenome assembly OKUR01 (sample SAMEA3882519, study PRJEB24775) | human gut metagenome | biome: human-associated habitat; feature: intestine environment; material: feces | place: Netherlands | collected 2009/2010 | reverse complement strand
CTCCAGATCTGATCCTTTGTAGGTTTCCAGAACTTCGTATGCTTTCTCGCCTTCTTCTTTTGCAAGCTTGCCAAGGACTTTGTCAAGGAGTGCTTCTGCCATATAATAGGTATATCCGTCTGCTGCTTTTACTTTACAGTAAGTCTCATCCGGATTTACGCAAAGTGCAACGTTAGAAGGCAGTGTCCACGGTGTTGTGGTCCATGCCAGGAAATATGCGTCCTCTCCAACCACTTTGAAACGTGCGATCGCAGAACGCTCTTTTACTAATTTATAGCCCTGGGAAACCTCCTGGGATGAAAGCGGGGTTCCGCAGCGTGGACAGTAAGGAACGATCTTGAAGCCTTTGTATAAGAGGCCTTTGTTCCAGATTTCTTTCAGTGCCCACCACTCGGACTCGATGAAGTTGTTGTCGTATGTTACATACGGATGCTCCATGTCAGCCCAGAAACCAACGGTAGAGGAGAAATCCTCCCACATTCCTTTGTATTTCCATACGCTCTCTTTACACTGCTGGATAAATGGCTCAATTCCGTACTCCTCGATCTGTTCCTTGCCGTCAAGACCAAGTTTCTTCTCAACCTCAAGCTCAACCGGAAGTCCGTGAGTATCCCATCCTGCTTTTCGCGGAACCATGTATCCCTTCATTGTACGGTATCTCGGGATCATATCCTTGATAACTCGTGTCAGAACGTGTCCGATGTGTGGCTTACCATTAGCGGTAGGCGGTCCGTCATAGAATGTGTATGTCTCGCCCTCTTTACGGCTGTCCATACTCTTTTCGAAAATCTTGTTGTCTTTCCAGAATTTCTCGACTTCTTTTTCACGGTCAACAAAATTCAGATTCGTGTCAACTTTACGATACACAATTTTTACCTCCTGTGTCTGATTACTGGCTGCTGTCTCATTTATAAGATGCAGCGGTTTATTTCTTCACAGATACTTGTTCGTGCCAGTGTTTCTTTCGGGCACTTATAAAAAAAGACCCCATCCTGTAAAAGGACGAAGTCTGATTCGCTGTACCACCTGTTACATTATACGGGCCTGTGTCCGGATCCCTGCGCCCTCTTATTCTTAAGCTGCCAGGCTCCTGTGCCATGTCTTCCCATGGCGGACATTATCGTATCTGCCGATATATGTTCCCTGTAACGGAGGAAATCCGTCAGTTCTTACTTGAAATTACTGATATCTGTAACTCAGATATCGTTCCCCGGCTGCTTCCGGCCAACTTCAGAACTGAAGCTCAGGAGTGATATTCCATCATATTTACTCGCCCCGGGCTCTCACCATCCCCGGTTCGCTGCCAGTTTTCCATATGACTTACTGTCTCCATCACAGCTTTTTCTATATACGCTGTATATTATAGGTTGGGGAAAATCTATATGTCAAGTGTTTTTGACGGATTTCCTCTTATTAAATGTGCATATTTACGCATATTCATGGAACAAAAGCTGTGGTTCCTCAATTTTCACAGACTGTAAGTGGTTTTTCCAAAAAGAAAGTGGTATACTACTACAGAATCTTGAGGGCAAAAATACAGCGTTTCATTAATACAATGCTATAATTAATGAAATACTGCACCTCATCACAAAACGGGCAAGATTTTTTCGGTTACTGATTCTCAAATGAATAATAACCTTCTCGCCCGGATTTATCACTGAAAGGTATCTTGTTATGAAAAATATGAAAAAACGATCCTTGCGCCGGATCTTTGCAGGCATTCTCGGCATAGGGATCCTGCTCACAGGCGCAGCTCCCTGCGCGGCGGCTGCCTATGGATACGATGAATATGGTGATCCGATCGTTACTGCCACACCGGTTCCTGACGCACAGACAGCAGATTCCTCCGGTCAGGCTGCAGCAGACACCGCTCCGGCACATTCCAGCTACTATTCACAGGCCGCTGATACAGACTCTATTGAAGGCTGGCCAACAGGCCCGAACATAGAAGCACAGGCTGCAGTTCTTATGGATGTGAATACGGAGGCAGTCCTCTATTCCAAAAATGCAGATACACAACTTTATCCGGCCAGTATCACCAAGATCATGACAACTCTTCTGGCCTGTGAAAATTTAAGCCTGAAAACTAATATCGTAGTCTCTGACAGTGCTTCTGCCAGTGTGTCTGCCGGAGATTCCAGTATTTACGCCGCTCCCGGCGAAAAATTCACCAGAGATCAGGCTCTTATGGCTGTTATGCTTCAGTCCGCCAACGAAATGTCTGTAGCTGTTGCTGAGAAAGTTTCCGGCTCTGTAAAAAAATTCACTGAGCTTATGAACTGGCGCGCCAGACTTTTCGGATGCAAAAATACTCATTTTAACAATCCAAACGGACTTCCCGATGAGAATCATTACACCACAGCTTCCGACATGGCAAAAATCGCGAAATCTGCCTGGATGAACCCGCTTTACCGCAAGTTCTGCACCAGACGTTACTATGAGATTCCTCCTACAAACAAATTTGCGGAAGCAAGGCAGCTTCTGAACCACCACAAGATGATCAAAAACGGGGAATATTATTACGAAGGTGTTCTTGGTGGAAAAACAGGTTACACAGATGCATCCGGAAATACACTCGTCACCTATTGCAGGCGTGGAAATACAACACTTGTAGCAGTGATCCTGAATTCTACTTCTGCCGCAAACGCCTATGGTGACACTGCTTCCCTGTTTGATTATGGTTTTGGAAATTTTGAAAAAACAGATATGAAAGTGTCCATGGAACCAGTCCCGTTTAAGGTACTTCCATGTGATAAATATATTCTTAAGAACAACGGAAATACTTATCCGTTTTATTATAAGACAAAGGTTTATGTGACTTTACCAAAAGGAATTGACAAATCACAGCTTACCAAACGCCAGGCCGTTCTCCAGAATGCTGCCGGCCTGCTGCGTCTGAAAAGCAAATATTATTACAAAAAACAAATGGTTGGCTGGGGAATGCAATACGAACGGAATGTCGTATCAGATCTTCTTGTCCAGGCTTCTTGAGACTTTTCTGCGGCGGAGAGATTCGTGCTTTTCACGGATTTCATCCGCCGCTTCTGTATCTTCTGCTTTCAGGGTTTTTACCCCGAAATATTTTCCCTCATCGGTTTTTCGGATTCTGATCTTCCCTGCAACGGGTCCATGCTCGTGGCAGAGGGCAAGGCTGTAATATACCTTGGAATTGTTGGTACTGAACCAGCGAATCTTCCGCTTGGCAGGGCATCTGCAGATAGGACACACCGTGCTCACCATAGTGCGGTCCTTCATCAGGCGTTCTTTTGATACAAATTCCCTGGATACAAACTTATCATGATCTGTATAGGAAATATAAATTTCCTTCTCTTTTGATTTTGGATTCTGGTATACATCCAGGGATGGATGACGGATCATGCAGGCTTCATCAATCTCCAGAAGGATTCTTGCCGTATAGCTGGCATCTGCCAGTGCCCGGTGAAAATCCCGGTTCTTCGGAAGTTTAAGATAATCAATGGCATATTCCAGGGAACGTCTGGCAATTCCATCTTCAAATTTCACACTGAAAAGCTTCTGTACATCATAATAATGGACCGGTCCTGGGATCAGCTTCAGAAGATTATAATATTTCATGTTTCTCTGAAGCTCCATTACATCCTGGTTTCCCCAGGTAAAAAACCGATATTCCGGTCCGCACCATTCCAGAAATCTGCGGATCGCTTTTGGAAAAGGAAGTCCTTTCTCCAGTTCATGGAAATCTACGTGGATCACCTCATGGATGCTGTCGTGGATCCAATGGTACACTTTGGGCTTGATCAGGCACTGGAAGGTGTCGATGATCTCTCTTTTTTCATTTAATTTTACTGCCCCGATCTCAATGATCTCAAAAGGGAGTCGACTGTCCGGATGTTTTCTTCCATCCGGATTCTGGTTCCATTCCAGGTCAAATACAATATAGTTCATGGGTTTTCTATCCTCTTATCTGACTGCTCAGCTGCTTCATAAATGCAGCTGTTTCCGGATCGTTGTCCGGCTATTTCATATTTTTGCATTCGTACACAGAATAAATCGCTTCAAACAGCTCCTGCTGGAAGCTTTCTGTATCTGCATCTGTCAGAATCATATCTTTCATTTCGTCTTCTTCGTGTAGCCACCAGCGGAAATCGCATAATGTGGCACCTCGTCCGGCACCGTCTGAACAATCCACATCCAGGAATACTTTTTCTGTTTTAAAGAACTCCGGATGGATGAGATACATAAACGGTACAGCAGCATGGATACTTGCCACGCAGCGATATTTGGAAAAATTTTCAAGTACGTAGCCAGCCATATCTCCACAGGCTCTGGCTGCCGGATCACCGGACTGGCACAGCTTCATGATCTGGTTTCTGGTGAGATTACATTTCAGGGTAGCATCCAGTCCACACATGATCAGTGGGATTCCGGAAGCGAATACGATCTTTGCCGCCTCCGGATCTGCGTAGATGTTGAATTCCGCTGCCGGTGTGATGTTTCCGCCTTTTGCTGCGCCGCCTGTAAATACGATTTTTCTGATCTTATTCTTTATTTCAGGAAAAACCTTCAACAGAAGTGCAAGATTAGTCATTGGTGCAGTTTCAATCATTACTACCTGCTCGCCCTCCGGAATGGCATTCAGAATGTCACGTATAAAAAGCACTGCATTATCAGAAGCAGCCTCTGATTTTGCTTCCGGCAGTACGCAATGGCCAAGCCCTGTCTCTCCGTGGAATTCTTCCGCATAAATTGCCGCTTTCACAAGAGGACGGTCCTGGCCTCCTGCCACCGGAACCTTCAGTCCGTAAAAATCCACCAGCTCCAGTGCATTTTTGGTCACTCTTTCTATCCTAGTACTTCCTGCAGATGTCGTCACTGCAAGCAACTCCAGTTCGTCCTGATGTGCTGCCGCATATGCCAGTGCGATCCCGTCATCGATTCCGGGATCACAGTCCATGATAACCTTGATCTTATCTCCCATATATTCACCTCTGTAAAAACTCTTTCCCCAATTTTATAGTATTGCCGAATTTCCGCTGTTTACCTGTTCCAAGTATAACAGAGTGAGGAAAGAGTGTAAAGTTAATCAGAATTCGTTACTGTTCACTCCGTTCTCAGCAACACACCTCGCGGAATATTACCAGTAAACAGTAATCAGAATTCACCTCTGTACTTCAGGCTGAAACGTAAAGAACCCCTCTGCCGGACATTGGCAGAGGGGTGGAAAAAAGGGGGTTATATTCATTTATATAAACAAATGCAATGTGCAATTTGGAGCTTTAATATTTGCAATATCCGTTTGGGTTGTTCCGGATATTGTTATTATGCTATATTCCATCACCCGGAGCTTGCAATCCAGTACCGGGGCTTCACAATAAATGCTGATCAATCAATAGAAACAAATTTCTTCTCTTCTGCTTCTTTCTTGGTCTCTTCCTTCGGGAAGGTTACATGAAGGATTCCGTTCTCATATTTCGCATGGATATCTTCATGCTTAATGCTCGAGCCTACATAAAAGCTTCTGTTGCAGGTTCCTGTATAACGTTCTCTGCGAACATATTTACCTTTATCATCCTTCTCGTCCTTCTTCTCTTCTCTGGTTGCCTGAATGTTCAGATAACCATTCTTCAGCTGGATTTTCACATCCTCTTTCTTAAATCCCGGAAGATCGATCTCCAGTTCATAATTGCCATCTACATCACGGATATCTGTCTTCATCATATCTTTCACCTGAGGATAAGCATTGGCAGCTGCCTGACGGCCTGCAGGATATCCCATAAAATCATCAAATAAATCTTCTCCGAAAATACTTGGCATTAACATAACTCATTCCTCCTGATCTATATTCGCTGCATATTATGCAGGCGTTTTTAATTTACTGTTTCTGAAAACTCTGTAAGAACTTTCTCCGGAAGATTTCTTTTTCTCTCTTCCTTTGTTCTGTATGTACTATAACACGCATTATTAGCACTGTCAAGAGGCGAGTGCTAATTTCACACTTTCTTCACATTTTCCGTAATTTTACGATCCATTTTTCCGATACATATGTCTGAAGCGCCGAAGATAGAAGGACTCCCAGGATCAGAAATGGAACTGCCTGTAAAAGCACTCCCATAAATACATAAATATAATAACTGCTTTCATAAAAGAGAGCCCACGTCTGCTGAATACAGAAAAGAACATCTGTATCGGGACCATGGATTCCGTATTCAGTGCAGTGGAGATATGCTTCATGAGATCTGTCGAATAATACATCTGATCGATACCGGGACGGTAATAAGGCAGGCTACCGCACCAGATAGCATGACTGCAACATCCTGGAATAGGAACTGGGAATTAAGAATGATCTCCATGGTATATTGCTGTGTCTGAATGTATGAAAATAATAAAATAGTTCCTCCAAGATAGGCAAACAGCAACGTATTTACCGTTGTTCCGATAATCTCTTTTCCAACCTGATAGCCGGAAGCTGTAAGTTCTTTCGCTGTCAGACCGTTTTTATGAGTCCAGACTTCATATACAGAAGATGTTACAGATAATGCTGTATCGATAACAGCCCCAAGAGTACTGAAAACAGTTACAAATATTCCTACATGAAGCATGTTAATATGAAGATCCGTACTGTAATAATACATAAAATCGTCTTCCGAAATCTGCAGCTCATTTAACCCGTAACTTCCTGATCTCCATGTAATAATATAAATCGGAATAAACAAAAGTAACATTACCAGCAGTGTAGCCAGAAAAGCCGCCCGCGTCTTTGGATTATTTCCGTTCTGATAAAACAGAGAAATATAACAGACACCTGCACCTGCCACCAATATCAGGAGCAGTACAGGAAAACCGGCAGACATCAGCATAATTGAAAAAAACAAAATTACAATATTCCCCGCCAGTGTCATAATTGACATGGCTCCACGCTCTCCGCCAATCAAGATCACCAGAAAAATTAAAATCAATGCAAGAAAAATGATCATTCTCTGACACTCCTTTTCCGTGATGGTATTTTCATAATCGCTGAAGCAATAAAAACAGATACCGGTATTGCCAGTACAATTCCAATACTTTCTATCAGAAAACGACAGATATCATATGGAATGTGGTATCTCACGATCGTTATAAAACTTATATCATTATTCATCTTAAGTATGAACATGGGAATCATGCCGCTTGCCAGAACAAACAGCAGTACATTTATCATGGTTCCCATAATATCATATCCGATTTCACGACCGGAATGTATCAGTCTTCTCAGAGAAACCGATGGATTTTTCCGCACGATCTCTCCTACTGCTGCGCTGATCGTCACCGTCACATCCATAATTGCACCAAGTCCTGTCAGCATAATATCTGCCCAGAATATATCTGCTGAATTGCCTGTACTTCCAAGGTATTCCAGATTGGAATAATCCAGATCTCCGTACATATAAATAGAAAATTCAAACAATGCCATGATCAGAAACAGAACACACAGTGTTGAAAGAACTGAGGAAAATGTTTTTCTATGAATTCCATTTAAGCAGATCAATGTAGTCAGTGAAAAAAGAACCGCGATGACATTACAGATATTTAAAATATTTTTCCCCTCTGTAAAAGCCTGAAATCCATACGCAAATATGACCGTATTCAGTATCAGTGATATTATCGTGTAAAATCCCTGCTTTCCTGTAATGCAGATCAGAAGAAAAAATAATCCTCCTGCCAATAAGGCCAGATACCCATCCCTTTTTACAGAGCGTATCGTTTTTCCGGGGCTTTCCTTTGAACCGCTTAAAAGAACGGTGTCTCCTTTATGATATTTCTTGGTCTGAACCTGAGAAGATGTATATTCATTAGAGACCGTTATTTTTTCCCCTTTATGCGAACCGTTTAATATCCGTGCTGTAATCTTCTGAGTATAGTAATATTCTTTTGAGCCTCTGGTTCCTTCTCTGCTCAGAGTCTGTTTTTCTGTTACAGAACATATTTTTGCCAGCGGTGTATGATAAAATCGGGAATTACAGCAGGTAAACAGAACAAAAATAATATATATACCGGCTAAAAGATATTTTTTGTGAAATATGCAGGATTTCATTAACTTCATTCCCCCTGTAGAAATATTGCAATTGTAAACGCACTGACCGGTTGCTTTTTATCGAAGTAACATTCTACGCTTTTTGAAAGTATTGGTCAATATAAGGTATACAAAAAACAGCAGCAGAACCGTTTTCACAGTTCTGCTGCCCCCATAATTATTTTAACAAATACCTAACTCCAAAAAAGCCATTATTTACAAAGCGCAGAAAATGCATCTGCAACAAACTGAACCTTGGTTCCGATAATAACCTGTACAGAAGTTTTTCCAGGTTTGATCACGCCTGCAACACCTGCAGATTTGATCACCTTATCATTTACAGCTGTAATATCCTTAACCTCAAGTCTCAGTCTTGTGATGCAGTTATCGATGCTTGTGATGTTCTCTTTTCCGCCACAGCCTTCAAGGATTTTTGCGGCAATAGCAGTATAATCATCATTTGCAAGTAATATGTTTTTCGCAGCCTCTTAACGCAAATAAAACTATCCTGTCAGGTACAAAGCTTCTCAACTTTGCAATTTGTTCAGGATAGTTTTATTTATTGAAAAAAATATTTAATTTTCGTCAGATATATTTTTATCTGATAATCCTGATCTGGCACGCCTCCATGGCTTTCAGTGCATTCTCATGACTCTCCGGTGTTACGCCAGCGCAGCATGTGGCATCAACACAGATCGGCACTTCCGGAAGGGATGCCTTGATCAGAAGAGCATTGGAGATCACACAGATGTCTGTGCAAAGTCCCACAAGAGTAATGCTTCCGATTCCCTGGTCTTCATTAAGTGTAACCAGTTCGCCCACCAGATCTGTTGAGCCGAAAGTCTCTTTGTCGATCGGCTCTGTTTTTCTCAGTGCATCCAACTCTTTTCGGATCTGCCAGCCTTCTGTATCACGGATACAATGCTTAACCGGAAGGTTTTTCCCCTTCTGTGTTTCCAGATAATATGTCTCATGAGTATCCCTTGTGAAAAATACCTCTCCGTCAAAATTGCGGATCTTCTCTTCTACCTTCGGTACAATCGCAACCGCTTCCTTTGTGCCGAGGGCACCGTCGATAAAATCATTCTGCATATCTACTACGATAAGAATTTTTTTCATTTCCTGTCACCTCCCAATAAATTTCCTGAAAAACTCACACTCATCATCATTGCATCTCTTTGCATCCTCAGATCTCATATTGAGATGGAAAACATGCATCAGCTTCTCCTTCGGACTGCTGTATTCATGAAGCTCACAGAATACATTTTTCTCTTTCAGTTTCCCATACATATATGGTGCCTGTTTGCGTAAGAAATCACCTTCTGCAGTCATAACATATGCAGGCGGGAATTGATCTGTTATGTACAGATCAGAAGATATCCTTTTTAATTCTTCCGGAGTTCCCTTTCCCGGAAGATATTCATCCATAAGCTGCCTGGTCATATCACTTGTGTCTTCCATGTTATACTGACCGCAGTTTAATGCCACAGCCTTTATCTTCAGTCCTTCCGGTACCTGGAAATTATATTCTTTTGCATACTCTGCATTCGTACAGATATCTGCATACAGTGAAAGAATCTGTCCACCGGCAGAATCGCCCACTGCAAAAAGATTCGCCACGTCCATGCCATATTTATCTTTATTATCAAGAATCCATGCAAAAACACTGTTCGTATCTTCCATAGGTGCCGGAAACTGATACTCCGGTGCCAGCCGGTAAGTGAAATTAACCACTGCAAAACCTCTCTGCGCAATACTCATACAATAATACTGATACAGCTCTTTATCACCATATACCCAGCCGCCACCATGTACGCTGACGATCACCGGCAGATTTCCCTCTGTATCCTTCGGACGATATACATCCAGCACCTGCATGGCTGAATCTTTTCCATAAGCAATATCTTTATATCGGATCACATCATCCGGAGCTGTCAGACCTGCATCGCGGATATCATCGCCTTTTTTGAATTCCCGCCTTATTATGCTGCTCATTTTTTCCATTTTCGACACCTCTTTCATTTTTTTCTTAAGTATACCACAAAAAAAAGCCCTGTTCTCAAGTCTGGCAGCTTCTGATTTTCTTTTGCGCACATTCTTGATTGCAGGACATTTTCATTTTTTATTTAATTGTAGCCGTAGGGATTATTTACCTTCAGCGATATCCTTTGTGATCTTCAGGAATTTATCGATATCGTCTGTTCCATGGCAGTGCAGCGGAGAAACACGAAGTGCACCTTCAAGACCAAGAGTCTCAACAATACGTTTGGAATACGGGCTGCTCTTAACACGCTCGAACAGCGTAACACCATGCTCAAGATATCTTCTTGCACACTCTGCAAATTCAATACCCTCGATACCCATGGCAACGATAAGATCTTTATATGTAAGATCCTCCATATCGACATAAACCTGAACACCCGGAATATGACGAAGACCCGGAACTTTATCGGTACCTTCCAGCATACGGTACAGAAGCGCTCTCTCCTGAAGATGAATGTGATTCATACCCTCAACGAAAAGCTCACGCTTATTATATTTATGTGCGGAATCGCCTAGGAAATGTTTACCGATACTGCAAACATAATCAATAACAGCCATCATAGCCGCAAAGTTCGCCGGAGCCGGAGTACCAAGAGCCCAGACATTATCATCCTTGCAGGTCAGTTTGATATGCGGCATTACAGCAACACGGTCAGAAACATAAGCATAACCACAGCCACGAACACCAAAGAACTTATACGGAGCAAAGTTGCAGACATCCACACCCCAGTCTTCAACATCGATCACTGCATGAGGAGCATGCTGAACCGCATCGCTGACAATATAGATATCCGGGTTGATCTCTTTTGCACGACGGGCGATCTCCTTGATATCCATGATATTACCGGAAATATTGGAAGCAGCCATAATGCTCAGAAGAACCGTATCCTTATCCACATACTTCATGATCTCATCCGGATCAAGACCACCAGTCACCTTATTAGCCGGAACCTCACGGAACTCCCTGCCGGTCTTCTTGCAGTAATACTCAACCGCATCATGCGCAGACGGATGCTCCAGAGCAGAAGTAACCGCATTCTTACCCCAGTCAACACCTTCCATGATCGTGCCAACTGCATGGAACATAGTCTGGGAAGCAGTCAGCTCAGTGATAAGCGCACCACTCTTTGCACCAAAAATAACCTCAAGGATCTCCTGCGTACCATTCTTCACATAATCCGCCAGATCAAAGCCCCTGCCACGAGCACGCTCCGGACAATCCGGAAATTCCTCGATAGCAGCCTTGGCCTCAACCGCCTTCTTAAGCCGCAGAGAACCACCGGAGTTCTCAAAGAAAAGTCTCGCGCCATACTGTGGATCCTTATCTGCATAATAAAACTGAGACTTCAGCTTCTTCTGATATGTATCTGAAAACAAAACGCCATGATTAAATTCCATAATAATATCCTCTCCTTCATCACATAAGCCCCGGCAACCCGGACAGCCAGCTATTCATGAACACTCTCATTTCATACGACTGTGTTCATTATATATCTCTCATCAGAAGATAGCATAACACATTTACAAATAGTTATAAAATGAATAATGTAACTGTATTATATTAACATTGTTTATATTTTAACACAGCATAGCGCTGATAGCTCATCCAACTCCCGAGCAGCCACACTACCCTACCGCCCTGAAAAGCCAGCCCGTGAGGCGTGTGCTGCCTGTCGCCGGACTCTGCAGGAGGGGAGCTGAT
>OKUR01000932.1_pt1 | contig 11780 bp, 10 predicted proteins | sample 1606671 | NCBI WGS metagenome assembly OKUR01 (sample SAMEA3882519, study PRJEB24775) | human gut metagenome | biome: human-associated habitat; feature: intestine environment; material: feces | place: Netherlands | collected 2009/2010 | reverse complement strand
CGCCTACCCTTTGTTCTGTGGTGATTGACTCAGATCAAAGGGTAGGCGCTCCCTTCTTTTGATAGCAGCGGACTTCTGCTTTGCCCTGGTTCTCCGCAGGGCAGGGCAAAGCAGAAGGCTATGCGCTGTTAAACCGGAGTGCAAAAAGAAAACCTTTTTCATTTGTCAGACCTACGGCCAAAACAATAGCAAACTGGGGCTTGTGCAAACAGACCGGGTGTGCTAGAATAAAAGCCGTAGTTTTGAAATAGACACAGTACATTGAAAAAGAGATCGTTTGCTTTTGGTTGTCGGTCTCTTGTAAAGGAAACATCGTATGCGTTATACCTATGTGCGGCAGCACGATTCTACGGACTGCGCGGCCGCTTCACTCGCAATGGTGTGCCTCCATTACAAAAAGGAAATCACCATCACCCGCCTGCGGGATATGATGGGAACCGACATGAAAGGCACGAACCTTGTTGGCCTGCAGAAAGCAGCCAATGAGCTGGGCTTCAGCACGGCGGCTGTCCGTGTTGACCGCGAAAACTTTTTAAGCGATTTCACCCTGCCCGCAATTGCGCAGGTCATTACCGACCAGGGCCTGACCCACTTTGTGGTCATCTTCAAAAAGACGACCATCAAGGATGACGATGCCCGCCGCAAGCATGTGGTGCAGGAAGAAGAACGCAAGGCTGATGCAAGCAAAAAGTACAAATGCAAGGATTACGTTGTCATCGGCGACCCTGCAAATGAACTGAAAAAGATCAGCCTGGATGAGTTCTATAAAAACTTCACCGGCGTGCTGCTGCTGCTGAACCCCACAGCGGAGTTCAAGGGCGGTACCGGCAAGCATAAGGTGGAGGGCAAAGAGGAAGCCAAGGCAGCCCGCAACAACATGTTGAAGCGGTACATGGATCTGCTGCTTCCCCAGAAAAAGCTGTTTGCTTACGCTATTCTCAGTTCAGTGATCCTGACACTGATCGGCATCGTGTCCACCGTCTTTAATAAGGCGATCATGGACGAGGTGCTGCCTTATGGGCTGAAAAATCTGCTCATATCGCTCATTGTCGTGTTCAGCGTGGTCAACCTGACCAGCACGCTGCTCTCGACTGTGAGACAGTGGATCCTGATCTTTCTTTCCATTAAAATCGATATCCCGTTGATGCTGGGCTACTTCGAGCATGTGTACAAACTGCCGATGAAGTTCTTTGCATCCCGTAAGACCGGCGAGATCACCACCCGCTATTCCGATGCAAGCACCATCAAATCGGTGCTGACCAGCATTGCAATGAGCGTGGTCATGGACATTGTGATGGCCGTGGGTACAGGCTTTGTCCTGTTCCGGATGAACTCCTCGCTGTTCTCCATTACCCTGTTTACCACCGTTCTGAGCCTGCTGCTCGTCATCATCTTCAAGCAGCCCTACAAGCGGATCAATGAAGAGACGATGGTGCAGTCGGCCGTTCTGAACAGCCAGATGATCGAGAGCCTGCGCGGCATCGAGACCATCAAGTGCAACGCCTGCGAAGAGCGTGAGCTGGAAGCCCTTGAACGTGAATACATCAAGAGCCTGAAGATCAGCCTGCGTTCCAGCAAGATCAGCACCAGCCAGAGCCTGATCTCCAGCGTGATCATGACCGTGTTGAACATGGTCACCACCTATGTGGGCATCACGCAGGTGCTGAATGGTCAGCTGACGCTGGGCGGCTACATGGCGTTCAGCACCCTTTCGGGCTACTTTACTTCTCCGGTGAGCGAGCTCATCAGTATGCAGATGTCCATTCAGGAGGCTTCCATTTCCATGAAGCGCCTGACGGAAATCATGGATTATGAATCCGAGCAGGACGATGACCGCGAGTACACCGAGATGGAGAGCATGGAGGGCGACATTGAGTTCAAGGATGTCACCTTCCGGTATGGCAACCGCACCCCGGCACTGGACCACATCTCCTTCACCATCCCGCAGGGCAAGAAGGTGGCGCTGGTTGGTTCCTCGGGTTCCGGCAAGTCCACCATCACCAAGCTCCTGCTCAAGTATTACGAGCCGGAGAGCGGCACCATCAGCGTGAATGGCGTTGATCTGGACGAGTACAGCAATGCATCCGTCCGCCGTTGCATTTCCTATGTCCCGCAGAACGTTGAGCTGTTCAGCAAGACGATCTTCGAGAATATCCGCATCTCCCGCCCCGAGGCTACCCTCGATCAGGTACGGGAGGCGGCCAAGAAGGCCGACGCACACGAGTTCATCCGCAAGCTGCCGCTGCAGTACAACACCTATCTGGAGGAAGCCGGCAACGGCCTGTCCGGTGGTGAGAAGCAGCGCATTGCACTGGCTCGTGCGTTCCTGAAGGATTCGAGCCTTTACATCTTTGATGAATCGACCTCCAGCTTGGACTTTGGTACAGAGAATACCATCTTTGATATGATCTATAACCAGCTGGCTGACCGTTCGATGCTGATCGTGGCACACCGCCTTTCCACCATCCGAGACTGTGATCTGATCCTGGTCATGGATCACGGCCAGATCGTGGAGCGCGGCACCCATGACGAGCTGCTGGCAAAGCAGGGCAAGTATTACGAGCTCTGGAACCTGCAGCAGGGCATCTTCCGCCGCAAGAAGGAAGAGCCTGCACCCGTTGCCCCCGCGGCTGTTGTTGAAGATGATGACGATGGCGAGGCAATGACCTACTAAGTTGCAGCCGAGTGCGCACTCGGTTACATAAATGATCTTTGGATGGATGCGCAGCCGGAAAAAGATCGCTAAAATAAGTTTTTTCATTCATTTGAAGGGAGTAATTCATTATGATGATGCCTGCAAACTACTCTGTTATCGCAGAGAACGAAATGACCTACGTCAACGGTGGCGCTAACTTCATCGACGCTATCGGCGCTGTTACCGCTCCTATCTGGACTCTGGACAACGTTAAGACCTTCAACACCAACATCGTGACTCTGGTTGGCAACACCTTCCTGCAGTCCACCATTGACCGCACCATCGGTGTCCTGTTCAGCGGCAACACCACCTGGAAGGAAGTCGGCAACATCGGCAAGAACCTGTTCGGCACCAATGTTAAGGGCAACCCGATCGAGAAGAACAACTTTGGTGACTATGCTATGAACGCTCTGGGCATTGCTGCTGCTGTCTACAACCTGGGCGTGGCTCCCACCAAGAACACCGTCAAGGAGACTGACGTTAAGTTCAAGGTCTAATCAGATCTGATCTGAAATTATGAAGCGTTGAGGAAACTGCACCGCCCTACTTGTTAGCGCGGGGCAGACAACAATGCCTCGTTATGGTGTGCCAGGAGGCGTGTGCCTCCTGGCACACCTTATTTTTATGTTGCTTATCGCGTTGCGGTAGGCAATTGTGTGTGGGAAAAATCCGGCCTGCGGGGGTCAAACCTCTCAGCCGTCGCTATCGCTCGGCAGCTCCCCTAGTAGGGGAGCCCTTGGCATGGCGCTGCGTTTTCGAGAGTGAGCGCTTCGCTACTGCCTGCCCTGCTGGCGCAAGGCAAAATGAGGTGTCGCTTATGTCCATCACCAACCTGCCCTATGACCCGCGGATGCGTGAACGTGTGCAGGAACTGCGTCATAAAATGACACCCATGGAGAAAAAGCTGTGGTATTCGTTTTTGCGCACATATCCAGTGAAAATGTACAAACAAAGGCCAATTCGTACATTTGTGGCGGATTTTTATTGCCCTTTGGCAAGATTGGTTATTGAACTTGACGGCTCGCAGCATTATACTGAACAGGGAATGCAATATGATAAGGAACGCAGTGCTGTGTTTGAACAGTACGGCGTGCAGGTGTTGCGTTTCCGAAATCAGGATGTGAGTGCACATTTTGAAATGGTGTGTGAGCAAATTCACGAAGCTGTTGTGAAACGTTTAGAGGAATTGGAGCGGGGCAAGGAGGGTTGAACCTTCCGGTTTGTACTGTGGTCGGCTTTGCTGATGTTTTGCCTTGCGGCAGAAGATGCATTTGGAGCCGCAGGCGATTTTTGCGAAAAATGAATCTTCTGCCAAGGCCTCCCCTATTAGGGGAGGTGGCATCAAGCGAAGCGATGATGACGGAGAGGTTTGATCTTCAGATGCCGTGTTCCTGAATTGCCATTTTCCCCCAGACAATTGCTTATTGCAAACAAAAAAGAAACAGGTGGACATTATTATGAGAGAGATCCAAGTTGCAGAAAACAAGACCCTGAAGCTGACCAACGTTCTGGCACGCAAGATCGATGCCAGCGAGCTGGGCAACCTGGGCGTGATCCTGACCCAGATGCAGAACTTTATCAAGAGCCACAGCGCCATGCCGGTTGGCCCTGTGATCCAGTGCGTCAAGTTTACCTCCGGCCCCAACCCGGAGCCGCAGATCTATTTTATGATGCAGGTCAACCAGCTCATCCCCCGCCTGGAGCCGGGCTACGAGCAGGACGCTGTGCTGCGGGTGAAGGGCTGCCTGTACGCCCACTTCACCGGCCCCATGGACCACAGCAGCCTTGCCAGCCAGAAGCTGAACATCTATGCCTACGAGCACGAGATCGAGCTGACCGGCACCACCTACAGCATCTACGTCAATCAGGACAGCGAAAACGGTGTCATGGACGTTTTTATGGAGACGAAGTAATATGACCACTCGCATTCAGAATCTTTCCGACCTGCAGGACCGCCGCATTATGATGGAGAAGAAGCTGCCGGCCTTTGGCTACGCGCTCATTCTTCTGGTGGCTTTCCTCATGGTGTTTCTGGTGATCTGGAGCACCCAGAACAAGCGCACCTACGTCAGCCAGTCCACTGGCTCAGTGCAGGCGGCCAACAAGACCTATATCATGTCCAGTTACTCCGGCTCCATCACCGAGCTGAACATCTCGGAGGGCAGCTATGTCACCGAGGGCGACCTCATTGCCCACATCAAGAGCACCGATCTGGACATCCAGCAGGACAGCTACCAGAAGCAGCTGGACATCTACAAGAAGCAGAAGAGCCAGTACGAAAAGCTGCTCAAGTCCATTCAGGACGACAAGAACTACTTCAGCGAGACCGACATCGACGATCAGCCCTATTACTACCAGTACGAGAGCTACAAGAGCCAGGTCAGCCAGAAGGCGTTCGACGCTTCGCCCTATCAGGCCGCCGGTTACACCGACGAGCAGATCAAGACCCTGATGGAGCAGAACCAGAGCGAGGTGGAGAGCCTGTACTACTCCACCCTGCAGTCCATTTCTGCCAACCTGACCAGCGTGCAGGCCAACATTGACAACATCGAGGCCCAGCTGGATGCCCTGAACACCGGCGCAAATGATTACTACATCTACGCTCCCACCTCCGGTGTCATCCACATGGACACCCCCTACAAGGTGGGCATGGTGCTCAGCGCAGGCTCCGCTCTGGCCACCGTTGCCAGCGAGAACAGTGACCTTGAGATCGTGGCGGCTGTCACCGTCAACGACCGGCCGCTGATCAACGTGGGCGACCCCTGCAAGATCGCCATCACCGGCCTGTCGGAGTATTCCTACGGCACCCTGACCGGCACTGTTACCTCCATCGACAGTGACGTGACCACCAACACCAACGGGTCTTACTACAAGATGACCATCAAGCCGGACAATACCTATGTCGTGAGCACCAGCGGCGACAAGGTGGATCTTTCCAACGGCATGAGCGTCACCGCCCGTGTGGAGTACGATGAACTGACTTACTTTGACTATGTGATGGAGGCCCTGGGCGTGCTGTTCCGCTAAGCGCCCGCCGATTCCACGCCCAAGAGGTACGAAAGAATGAAACTGAACCCGAAACAGCTGGCCGCCAGCGCAGCTTTGCTGGGTGTGCTGGCCTGTGCCGCCGCCCTGCCTGCGTCGGCTGCCGGCCCTGTTACCACGCCGCTGGCCCTCACGCTGCCCAAGGTGAGCTTTCCCTGGGATAAAGTTACCGCCGAGAGCATCGAGACCGGCAGCTACGATGCCGCCCCGCTGGCGGGCACGGCCCAGCAGCTCTCCCCGGTGACCACCCCCGCCAATGCCGCCAGCAAGAACGGCGTGACCTATGTCTCTGATAACCCCAATGTTGTCTCGGTGGACAGTGAGGGCGTGGCGCAGGCTGTGGGCCTGGGCACGGCCAACATCACCGCCACCTGCGGCGGGGTGAGCTGCACCTATACCATCACCCCTCGGCCGGATGCCAGCATGATCGCCACCGAAATGGACATCACCCTTGCATCCAGCACCATTGCCGTGGGCGAGACCACCAGCCTTTCGCTGGCGGTGCTGCCCACCTCGGCGGCCAACTATATCAACGTCAGCCTGAGCTCTTCCAATGAGAAGGTGGCCACTGTCAACAACTTTGGCAAGGTGACCGGCGTTGCCCCCGGCAAGGCCACCATCACCGCCACGGACGGCAACGTGAGCTGCACGGCCACCGTTACGGTGGTTGCGGCCAACACCAGCACCGTCTCCAGCCAGTCCATCTCCCTGAACACCAACTATGTGGTGCTCAAGCCGGGCTCCTCCAAGACCATCACCGGCAAGGTGTCGCCGGCCTCCGCCAGCCAGAGCCTGACCTTCAAGAGCCAGGACAAGAGCATTGCCACCGTCAGCGGTTCCGGTGTCATCACCGGCGTTGCCACGGGTGCCACCTCCGTGGTGGTCTCCAACGGCACCGCCTCCACCTCGGTCACGGTCATCGTCAACCGCACCGCCTCCACCTCCGGCAGCAGCAACGATACCAGCGGTGAGGGCACCGAGGACAACGTCACCACCGATGCCACCGTGGCCGCCATCCAGAACGCCGCAGGGGAGGAAGTGTCCCTCTATCAGAGCGACGTGCCCGCCATTACCGGCGAGATCCTGAGCGCCCTGCGCACCACGGGCCGCAGCCTGATCGTGCTGGGCGAGGATTATACCCTGCGGATCGATGGCACCAGCATCAAGAGCACCCAGGGCGGGTTCAGCACCGCCCTGACCTTTGCCCCCGATGAAAACGGCCTGAGCTTCCAGCTGGGCGAAAACGGTGCGCTGCCCTGCGTGGTGCAGATCACCCTGACCGGTGAGAACGCCGCTTACAGCCGCCTGTATCTGCACAACACCGCCAGCGAAAAGTGGCAGTTCCTGAACAGCTACAAGGATGGCACCATCACTGCCGATACGGCTGGCAGCTACCTGCTGACCAACCAGAATCTGCGCTTCACCAATATCAACTGGACCTTCTTCATCGCCGCCGGTGCGCTGACCGTGGTCTGCCTGATCGTGTATATCGCCGTCAAGAAACGGTATTGGTTCTGGTAATTATAACTGTGCGTAATAAAACCTCCCGCTCATTCGAGTGGGAGGTTTTGTGTTTATCGGAAGTTCTTGACAATCAAAATACAATGTGATATGATTTTGATATCAGAAAGAAACTTCCAAACCCTGTAAAGGAGGGACATTTTATGGAAGAGAAGATCTTACAGACCAAGAAGAATGGCATGACTATGCTGCTGCTGACCCTGCTGGGCTATGTGATCGCGGTTGTGGTGGGCGGCATCGGTTTTGTAATGCTGTATACCACCTTCCTGGGTTTTATCCCGCTGGCGATCGCTGTCATCTATGCCATCATCGGTATTTTCCTGTTCGCGGGCCTGAAAGTCCTCAAGCCCGAGGAAGCGCTGGTGCTGACCCTGTTCGGCGATTACATCGGCACCCTGAAGGGGGAGGGCTTCTACTGGGTCAATCCCTTCTGCACTGCCGTCAACCCGGCTGCGGGCACGGTCCTGAGCCAGAGCGGTGATGTTCAGCAGCGCCCTGTGGTGCAGGCTGACCGTGAGAAGGACGGCAAGAAGATCTCCCTGAAGGTGATGACCCTGAACAACTCCCGCCAGAAGATCAACGATTGCCTGGGCAACCCGGTGGAGATCGGCATTGCGGTCATCTGGCGGGTGACCGACACCGCCAAGGCCGTGTTCAATGTGGACAACTACAAGGAGTACCTCTCCCTGCAGTGCGACAGCGCCCTGCGCAACGTGGTGCGGGTGTACCCCTATGATGTAGCCCCCAATGTGGACACCACCGGCGACGGTGTGGCCGACGAGGGCAGCCTGCGCGGCTCCTCGGAAGTGGTGGCAAAGCGCATCCAAGGCGAGATCCAGAAGAACGTCACCGCCGCCGGGATCGAGATCATCGAAGCCCGCATCACTTATCTGGCCTACGCCCCCGAAATCGCGGCGGTCATGCTGCAGCGTCAGCAGGCAAGCGCCATCATTGATGCCCGTAAGATGATCGTGGACGGTGCCGTGGGCATGGTGGAGATGGCGCTGGATCGCCTGAGTGAGAACAAAGTGGTGGAACTGGACGATGAGCGCAAAGCGGCAATGGTCTCCAACCTGCTGGTGGTGCTCTGCGGCAACCGTGACGCGCAGCCCATTGTGAACAGCGGCAGCCTGTACTGATGGCAGAGCCGAAAAAGCAGATCCCCCTGCGCCTGAATGCAAAGCTCTACGATGCCCTTGCCGCATGGGCTGAGGATGACTTCCGCTCGGTGAACGGGCAGATCGAGTATCTGCTCACCGAGTGTGTGCGTCAGCGCAAAAAGAACGGCAAGTACGTCTCTGACCAGATCGACGTGCCGCCCGAACTGGATATCAAGTAAAAGAACGACCCTCTCAGTCAAAGCCTGTTGGCTTTGCCAGCTCCCCCGAAGGGGGAGCCTATCGCTGGCTTGGGATAAAGGCAGCATAGCCTCGCCCTTCGGGAGAGGTGGCATTGCGAAGCAATGACGGAGAGGGTCGTTCCTTATTTAATTCGTATGCTCGCTCCACCCGCTGGAGGTGACCACTTCGCCATCGGTGGTGCACCAGAGGGCTTCCACACCGTCCAGCGATTCCACGAGCTGCTTGCCCTCTTCCAGAGGCAGGCAGAACAGGCCGGTGGTCAGGCAGTCGGCCACACCGGAGTCCGCAGCCAGTACGCTCACGCCGTCAAAGTAGGCGGCGGGCCAGAGGGTGGCCGGGTCGATGAGGTGGTGGTAGCGCACACCGTCCACAACGTAGTAGCGCTGGTAGTCGCCGCTGGTCACAAGGGAGAGGTCGCTCATCTTGACGGCGGCTACAGTGGAGCTGCCGTTGGTGTAGACCTCGGAGGAGTTCCACGGATTTTCCACGCCGCCTACCCACTGGGAGCCGTCCGGCTTGGTGCCGATGGCCCGCAGGTTGCCGCCCACGCTGATGAGGGCACTGGTCAGGCCCCGGGCTTCGGCGGCCTGTGCGGCCTGCTCCACGGCGTAGCCCTTGCCCACGCTGCCCACGTCCAGCGACATGGCCGGGTCGGCCAGATAGACCGTTTTGGCATCTTCATCAATGATGAGGTTGGCGATATCGCAGTGCTGTGCGGCGGCATCCAGCTCTTCCTGCGTGGGCAGCTGGTTGTTGCTGTCGTTGTCATCGGCCAGTGCGGCCTCGCGGTAGTTGTGCCAGATGTTCAGCACACTGCCCAGCGCAATGTTCAGCTTGCCGCCGGTGGTGTCATACATGGTCTGGGCCAGCTCCAGCATCCCGAGGATCTTGTCATCCACTGTCACCGGGGCAGTGCCCGCATTGTCGTTGATGGTCTTGATGTTGGTCACGCCATCGTAATCATTATAAATGTCGTAGAGCTGGTTGTACTCCACAAGGTCGGCGTGGAGTGCGTCCATCTGGGCGGTGAACTCTTCCTCGCTATCGCAGTAGGCGATGACCTGCGTCACGGTGTCGAACACATCATAGAACACGGTGGAGTAGCGCTGCGGGCCATCGGCGGCGCTGGAGACGGTGGAGCCGGAGGCGCTGCCGCAGCCAGCCAGCAGGCTCAGGCTGAGCGCAGCCGCCAGCAGGGCGGAAAAAATACGCTTGGTCATCATGCTTTGGCGGTCTCCTTTGCGGCGGTAAAGGCGGTGTGCTCTTCCTGCAGATGTGCCAGCAGGTCACCGAACACCCAGCTCTTGCTGGTGGGGGTCACAACGGCCTTGAGGGGGATGTTTACCTGTGCCTGCTTCATCAGGTCGAGCAGGGTGTCCACATCCTTATCCTTGAAGTTGGCCAGCACCAGCGCCGGGGGATAAGCACCCGGTTCCAGCACCAGGGTGCGGGTGGTCTTGACCTCCACCTCGCCCAGCAGCTGGGCCACGGTCCTGCCTGCATCGGCAGGGGAGACCAGCAGCAGCTTCATCCCGAAAGCGGGGGCCATCCCCTCCAGGATGCCCCGGTCAGCGGCAGAAAGGTTCCAGCCCAGCGCCAGCGGGATGCCGGCATTCTGGTTGCGTGCAATATGAGCTTTCATAGAAATACCTCGTTTCAAGGGTGAATTCAAAATACACCATAGTATACCATATTTGATGACAAAAGAAAACAACCCCCTCAGTCACGCTGCCGCGTGCCGAGAGGGTCGTTCCATTCTCAGTTCATCTTCTTGCCAAAGAACTCGACTTCTTTGGTGATAAAGCCCATCAGTTCATCGAACTGGTCGGGGGTCAGGCTCTGGGCACCATCGCACTTGGCCTTGGCGGGGTTGTTGTGCACCTCGATCATCAGGCCGTCGGCACCGGCGGCGACGGCAGCCTTTGCCAGCTCCGGCACCATCCATGCGTGGCCGCAGGCGTGGCTGGGGTCCACCACCACGGGCAGGTGGGTCATTTTGTGGAGCATGACCACACCGGCCAGGTCCAGGGTGTTGCGCATACTGGTCTCAAAGGTGCGGATGCCGCGCTCGCAGAGGATAACGTTCTCGTTGCCCTCGGCCATGATGTATTCGGCGCTCATCACAAATTCTTCCAGCGTGTTGGCCAGGCCGCGTTTGAGCAGCACGGGTTTTTTCTGGCGGCCCACGGCCTTGAGCAGCTCAAAGTTCTGCATATTGCGGGCACCCACCTGGATGAGGTCTACATTCTCGAACAGGGGCAGGTGCTCGGTGTTCATGATCTCGGTGACGATGGGGGAGCCGGTGGCGCGGCGGGCCAGTTTGAGCAGGTCCAGGCCCTCGCTCCGCATTCCCTGGAAGGAGTAGGGGGAGGTGCGGGGCTTGAATGCGCCGCCGCGCAGCAGGGAAGCGCCTGCATCCTTAACGCGCTGGGCGCAATAGGTGATCTGCTCCTCGCTCTCGATGCTGCAGGGACCTGCGATGACGGCGAAGTTGCCGCCGCCGATCTTCACGCCGTTGACATCGATCACGCTGTCGTCGGGGTGGAACTTGCGGTTGGCACGCTTAAAGGGCTCGGAGACGCGCTGCACGCGCTCGACGACGTCCATGGACTCGAGCAGGAACGGGTCGATCTTGGTCGTATCGCCCACCAGGCCGATGATCGTCTCGTTCTCGCCGCGCGAGACGTCGGTCTTGAGACCCTTCTTCTCAATCCAGCTGACGATATGGCTTACGGCCTCGTCGCTGGCGCTCTGCTTTAAAATTGCAATCATGGTGTGCCTCTCACCTCGATGGATAACCCTTGCAAAAACGGCCCGCATCGCGAGCCGTGTATATGGTGCATGTGAGTTTATACTATCTGACTCGCTTTTGCCTTCTAAAGTGGGCCGTTGCGCCTCGTCTCCCACGGAATTGCAAAGCTTTTTCTTTTCTTTTGTTAGCCCATGACGCACTTGGGTATAATGCCAATCGTTGGCCCTATTAGCTCAGGGGATTAGAGCGTCTGCCTCCGGAGCAGAAGGTCGTTGGTTCGAATCCAACATGGGGCACCATCGAACGTAAGACCGTCCGAACCTCGCATGGTCCGGGCGGTTTTTCTTATACCGACGCGACGTGATGGGACGTGGTATGGCAGCAACGGATATCGAGCGCGGACTCT
>OKUR01000930.1_pt1 | contig 11786 bp, 9 predicted proteins | sample 1606671 | NCBI WGS metagenome assembly OKUR01 (sample SAMEA3882519, study PRJEB24775) | human gut metagenome | biome: human-associated habitat; feature: intestine environment; material: feces | place: Netherlands | collected 2009/2010 | reverse complement strand
CTAAGACTTTTTGGTCTTTTAATGCTTTGTTGTAGTTGATAATCGTGTGATAACCACAAATGATTTTATTTTTTTCTAAAGATTGAATCTCGGATTTTATACTCGCTTCATCTTCGTTTAGAATATCTGCTAAATCTTGTGATGATAAGCGAGCGTTATTTTCTAGTAAATCTAGGATTAAACTTTGGTTCATTTTGAATTCCTCCTTTTGAATATAATAGCACAATTAAGGTTATGTAAAAAGTGTGAAAATACTTGAGAATGGACTGTAAATAGTCTAAAATATAAGTGGTTGTTAGTTGTTAAAAGTTTTACTTGTTAGAGAATTGACAAATTAACGGTAGGCTTTTATAATAACAATGGTATTTAAAGGAGGATTTACTGACATGACAGTAAAAGTTGCGATTAACGGTTTTGGACGTATCGGACGTTTGGCATTCCGTCAAATGTTTGGTGCTGAAGGCTACGAAGTAGTAGCTATCAATGACTTGACTAGCCCTAAGATGTTAGCTCACTTGTTGAAATATGATTCAACTCAAGGAACTTACGCTAAGGCTGACACAGTTGTTGCTGGTGAAAACTCAATTACAGTAGATGGAAAAGAAATCACTATCTACGCAGAAGCTGATGCTTCTAAATTACCTTGGGGTGAATTAGGAGTTGACGTAGTATTAGAATGTACAGGATTCTATACTTCAAAAGCTAAAGCAGAAGCACACATTAAAGCAGGTGCTCGTAAAGTTGTTATCTCTGCTCCAGCAGGAAATGACTTACCAACAATCGTTTACAATGTAAACCATGAAACATTGATACCAGAAGATACAGTAATTTCTGCAGCTTCTTGTACAACAAACTGTTTAGCTCCAATGGCTAACGCTTTGAACAAATTAGCTCCAATTAAATCAGGTATCATGACTACAGTTCACGCTTACACTGGTGACCAAATGACATTAGACGGACCTCAACGTAAAGGTGATTTACGTCGTAGCCGTGCTGCTGCAGTTAACATTGTTCCTAACTCAACAGGTGCTGCAAAAGCTATCGGATTAGTTATCCCAGAATTAAACGGAAAATTAATCGGATCTGCTCAGCGTGTTCCAACTCCTACAGGATCAACTACTATTTTAGTAGCTGTTGTTGACGGAGAAGTTACAGTTGACCAAATCAATGCTGCTATGAAAGCTGCTACAACTGAATCATTCGGATATACTGAAGAACAATTAGTATCTAGTGATATCGTTGGTATGCGTTACGGATCATTGTTCGATGCTACTCAAACAATGGCTCACTCATTAGGTGACGGAACTACTCACGTACAAGTTGTTTCTTGGTACGACAACGAAAACTCTTACACTTCTCAAATGGTACGTACTATCAAGTACTTCTAAGAAATCTAAGAAACAGCTTGATTTTACCACAATAAATTAAGGGCACGCCTCACACAGGCGCGCCCTTTTTTATTTAAGGTGATGCTTCGGGAGCACTCAGAGCACTCTGAACCCTCAGAATAATCTGGGCTATCGTCTTAACTCCTTAACTTCTTCAACTCCTTAACTTCTTAACCTCTAATCTCTCTCTTAACATTTTTTTTGAAAAAAAAGTTGGAAAAATTTTGGTATTATTGAAAATGATTGTAATTTTGTAATCGTTACAAATATATAACTAATTAAATTATTCGTGAACACTGCAAAACAACAACTCGTGAACCATGGCGTGCATCCCTCGGTGCAGCGCATCGCTATCATGAAGTATCTCATGGAGCATTGCACTCATCCCACTGTGGACACTATCTACACCGACTTGCTACCCATTCTCCCCACGCTTTCGCGTACCACAGTATATAACACACTTGAGCTGTTTTGCGAAAAGAATGCGGCAATGTCGCTCACCATCGATCGTCGCAACATTCGCTACGACGGCTGCGTGAAGCCCCACGCGCACTTTATGTGCAATGGCTGCGGAAGGGTGTTTGATGCGGAAATCAATGAGCATGTGCGAGCGCACCTCTACGACAGCGACCAGTATGCCGTGGAGAAAGTGGAACTCAACTTTAGCGGGCTGTGTCCGGAGTGCCTCGAAGAAAAGAAAAAGTTACAGTAAAAAAGAAATAACAAACAAATAAATAATTACAACTAATTCACTACAATTATGGCTAAAAAATGGATTTGCACAGTTTGCGGTTATGTGCATGAAGGTGAAACCGCTCCCGAACGTTGCCCACAATGTGGAGTTCCAGCAGATAAGTTTAAACTCTTGAACGAGGAAGGTATTCAATTCGCTTGCGAACACGAACTTGGCTCTGCTAAGGGTGTTGACGAAGAAATTCTCCAAGGTTTGCACGACAACTTCATGGGCGAATGCACCGAAGTGGGTATGTATATCGCTATGAGCCGCCAAGCCGACCGCGAAGGTTATCCTGAAATCGCTGAGGCTTTCAAGCGCTACGCTTGGGAAGAAGCAGAGCACGCTGCTAAGTTTGCAGAATTGCTCGGCGAAGTGGTTTGGGACACCAAGACCAACGTTGAAAAGCGTATGATGGCAGAATCTGGCGCTTGCGAAGGTAAACTCGCTATCGCTAAGAAGGCTAAGCAACTCAACCTCGACGCTATTCACGACACCGTACACGAAATGGCTAAGGACGAAGCGCGTCACGGCAAGGGCTTTGAAGGCTTGTTCAACCGTTACTTCAAGAAATAATCATATCTTATCAAAATCAGTATCATCATGAAAGAACTAAAAGGTACAAAAACCGAAAAAAACCTGATGGAAGCCTTCGCTGGCGAATCACAGGCTCGTAACAAGTACACTTACTTTGCCTCAAAGGCAAAAAAAGATGGCTATGTGCAAATTGCTGCTCTCTTTGAAGAAACTGCCAACAACGAAAAGGAACACGCTAAACTGTGGTTCAAACTCCTTGAAGGCGGTGCTATAAAGGGAACTCTTGAAAACCTCAAGGCTGCCGCTCAAGGCGAAAACGATGAGTGGACCGACATGTATCCACGTATGGCAAAGGAGGCTCGCGAAGAGGGCTTCGAAGAAATTGCCAACATGATGGAAGGTGTGGCTGCTATCGAAAAAGAGCACGAAGAGCGCTACCGCAAACTGCTGAAGAACATGGAAGACAAGGTGGTGTTCTCACGCGATGAGGAATGTATCTGGCAGTGCGCCAACTGTGGCCATATCCACGTGGGCAAGCAAGCCCCAGAGGTGTGCCCAGTATGCAACCACCCACAAGCTTACTTCCAAATCAAAGCCGAAAACTATTGATGGTCACGATTTTCAATTAAGCGTCTAAGGAAAAAGAAAGCCGATTACAATGCGAATCGGCTTTCTTTTTTTATCATTTTAGAGGGCGATTAGGAGCACTCGGAGCACTCGGAGGCTTAAAAAATCTAATTTCTAACCTCTAATTTCTAACCTCTAATTTCTAACCTCTAATTTCTAACCTCTAATTTCTAATTTCTAATTTCTAATCTCTTACTTCAGCTTTTTTAGGAGTTTTTCGATGCGGCGGTGGCTTTGCACGATGCGGCCCCAGGGGATGCGACCGTTTTTCACGTTTTTCACAATCAGGTCAACGAGTCGGAAAGGGCGGTCGGCTTCAAAGCCAGTGTTGATGTTGTTGCCTACGCAGAGCAGGTCGCAGCCAGCGTTGATGGCAAGCACGAGGGCGTTTTCGATGTCGTATTTCTTGATGATGCCCTCCATATACATATCGTCGCTCACCACCACGCCATCGTAGCCCAGCTGCTTGCGGAGCACACCGTCGATGGTCTTGCGTGAGAGCGTGGCAGGGTGTTCGGGGTCGATGTTGGCGTTGATGATATGTGCCGTCATCACCATATCCACCTTGCCCTTCTTGATCAGTTTGCGGAACGGTTCGAGTTCGGCAGGGGTCCAAGTGTCGGTCACGTCAACGAATCCCCAGTGCGAGTCGCCCAAGGCGTTGCCGTGTCCGGGGAAATGCTTCACCACATTGAGAATGAGGCGGCGGTGCATCTCGTCGATTTGAATGCCAGCCTGGCGCACAATCACATCGGCATCGGAGCCAAAACTGCGGTGGAGTTTGCCGATAGGCGGACACTCAGGATTGAGCACGTCGAGCACCGGGGCGAGATTCAGATTCACGCCGCTCGAAGCCAGTTGTTCGGTCATCAGCCGTGCGTAATGCTTTGTGGTGTCGCGATTGTCGAGATTGCCCAAATATTCTGCTTCGGGCAGTTTCTCATATCCGTAGGCAGGTTTCAGACGCTGCACACGGCCACCTTCCTGGTCGGCGGCGATAAGCAAAGGATAGTCGGCAAAGGCTTGCAGGTCGGCAGTGAGTTTGGCGAGCTGCTGGTGCGAAGTGATATTGCGCGAACCCAGTTTCGCAGTGCCCGTCAAGTCGATGTCAAAAAGCACGATGCTTCCCACTTTCAGGTCACGGATATAGCGCGCCGCATCGCTTTCGGCATCCACGGTGTTGCCCTTAAAGCCCACCATCAGCATTTGTGCGGCATAACGGCGCAGTTGTTCATCGCTCGGAATTTGAGCCTTGATAGCGAACGCCGCCATCAGCACGGCGGCGAGTGAAAGAAAAAGTTTACGTTTCATAAGTAGTTGGTAGTTAGTAGGAAATGGAAAAAAGTCTAATAGTCGGAGCGTGCTGTAGCGATTGCTTGCGCTGTTCGCGTTCGTGTTGACTGTTAGACTCTTTTTATACTCTTATATATTACTGTGCGGCTTTTTAGTCGAAGAAGTGGAAGAAGAAATAGCAGGCTATCCACTCGTAGCGCACGCTCTGTGCGTAGCCAATAATCTTCTTGTCGGCATTGTAGATTTTGCCGCTGCGGTCGATGTTGCCCAAAATGCGGCTCTCGCCGTCGCGCACGGTGCCATCGTTGAGGATATAGCCAATGCGCTCATTGTCGTTGTTGTAGATTTGCAGACCCTTGATAAGTCCGATTTGCTTGCTGTTTTTGTTACGAATCACCCCATCGCGGTCGAAGAAGCCGATAGGGCGTGAATCGTTGTCGCGCACTGTGCCATTAGGCGAAATGCGACCTATGTTGTGATGGTTGGCATCGCGGATAGTTTGCGCCCCAGCCTGTGGAGCGAAATTAGCCGTGAGAGCCATCAGCAGCACCATCATTATGAATCTTAAAGCCTTCATTGTTTTATGAGTTATTAACCATCTGCAAAGGTAAAGCAAAAAAAATTAACTACCAACTCACTTCACCTTTTACACCCTCTTTGACTCCCCACCACCCCCAAAAGTTTAATTTTGTGTTTTAGAAATATGGTGAGAATGAGCAGACTTAGTAGTTATTTTCGGGTAATTATTTTTGCAAATCACGGTGGATTTGTGGATTTTGAAAAAAAAGTGTACCTTTACAAATTAAGGTTCGCACATGATTGCAAGCGAAGTTCTGAAAAATTCAAAAATAGGAGCAGGTATTTATTCATAATCGTGTAATTAGGTATGATACTATCATCTTTCAGCTACAAAGAGTCGGGGTGGGAGCTTGTAGAGCTTGCCCCACTGAGTTCGGTGAATTTGCTTGTTGGAAAAAATGCCACAGGCAAGTCGCGTTCTTTAAGAGCTATTCACAATATCACAACTTTTCTTCAGATGAAAGATTACTTGATGGACTCTCGCTCATTTGAGGCTAATCTAACATTTATCTCACAAGAGGCGGGTGACTGGAAATTGGAGTATTCCTTTAAGATTAATGAAGGAGTGGTGGAGAAAGAAGTGCTTACTGTGGGTGATGAGACCTTAATTACGCGCAGCAAAACAGGTGTGAAGTATAAGGATGAAACGATTAATCCACCTTCCGATAAACTTGTGGCTCAAATTCGCCGTGATAAAGACCAATTTCCTGAGATAGAAATGCTGATGCTTTGGGCAGAAGGAGTGATTTTTGTGAATTGCTCAGAGATAAATTCCCACACGTTGCTCGATACGGGTAAAGTGCAGAATGTGTATTCGTTCAACCATTTGGTTGACTCTTTGTCGGCAACCGACCATAAGATGGTTTTAAATCATGCGCAAACATTAGGATTCAACATATCGAGCATCAAAACCGTGGAAGCGGTGAAAGGTGTAAGACTTGTGCAAATTAAAGAGAAATCGGTGGCAAACGAGATGATTGATGCGCAATTATCGAATGGTATGCTGCGAACACTTTATCTTCTCTGCTTCGCATCGGTAATGAAGCACAATAAGAAATTGAGTATGCTTCTCATCGACGACCTCGGCGAGGGGCTTGACTATCGCCGCTCTGTGGCTTTGGGAAAGATTATTTTTGATGATTGCAAGCAAAATGGTGTGCAGCTCATAGTGTGCTCTAACGATGCGTTTTTAATGGACATCGTGGATATAGACCACTGGCAGGTGCTTAGCCGAAAGAATAGCAGGGTGACCACCATCAATTCACAAACACACCCTGGCTTGTTCAGAGAATTTAGGATGACAGGGTTGAGTAACTTTGATTTGTTTTCTTCAGATTTCATAGATAGCTATTTGAAAAGAGAGGGTAAATGAAATATGCAGTTTATGTAGAGGGGAAAGCAGAACTTCTGTTTGTGGCAGACGTGCTGGCGAAATATTCCAACTACGACCCTGTGGTTGTAGGATTTAGGTGCATTAATCTGAACGACGACAGTTTTGAGTATGTTCAGTTCCCAATGTAGGGCGATGTGGAAACTTCTCGTGATTTCTACCAAATCGTGAATGTGAATAATGATGGTTTGGTGATTTCAAAGCTCAGGAAAGACATTCCCAACCTCGTTAAGCAAGGATACGAAATAATTGTTGGGTTGCGAGATGTGTTTAGTGCCGACTATAAGTTGCTTTGTACTCATCAGCAAGTAAATATGGGGCTTATCAGTGAAATGCATGAAGTGCAGTCTGGGCAGTTGAATGTGGTAGAGGGTGCAGATGTGCGTCTGCATTATGCCATTATGGAATATGAAACGTGGATGATGGCTCTAATGGGCAATTATGTGAGTTCAAAAGGAGGCGATTTTGCTAAAATTCTTGAAAAGATTGGTATTGATCCGAATTCGGATTTTGAGCAGGAAATTTATCACCCCTACAACAAAGTGCAAGAGGTATATACGGCTATGAACGAACGCTACGGCAAGCACGAGAGCGACCATTTAGCGTTTTTGGCTTCGGTGTCGGTCGCAGATTATGAGAAGTTGCGCCATTCGGGGCGATGTGCGTCGTTTAAGCACTTGATTGACAGTTTGCTTTTAAATAATAACTAATAAGCTTTTATAGATATGAAACGGATTGGATTGTTGGTTTTGGTCGGTGTGTGGGCGGTTTTGGGCTTTGCACAGGAGAGTGTGGTGGATAGCGTGCAGATGGATTTGAGGACGGCGTTTGAGCGAGTGGCGGCATTGGAAGGGTTTGAGGCGCTTTCGCAGAGCGATGTGGAAGGCATCACCGGATTCCAGTTGGGCAAGTGCGAGGGCACAGTCCACGGCAACGCCAGCCATCGCGATGAGGTGCTCCAAATTTTTTCCGCACTTCCAGCCGATGCGCTCTACAGCGAAGAAGTGACCAGCAAAAACAAAATCACCCGCTTCTATATCACCACCGATGAGCTGGGCAAGAGCAGTATGCTCTACGCATTCGTGGGCCTCGGTGGCAACGACCTGATTGTGATTCTTTACGAAGATGGCGATTTGAAGAAATACCGGGAAATAGCCGACAAAATCAAATAGGCGCCCGCGGGCAATATCTACACTATACGCAACTGTGCTGAAAAAATTCACATTTTTTTGGTGCGGTTGCGTAATGCTTTGTGGGGTAGGGCATCTTTTTTCGGAAAATATCATTAACTTTGCACGAATATAGGCTTTTGCGAAAGGATTATGCAAGGGATATACGCATTTTGGTATATCAATGGGCTTTTGCAAGAGCTCAAAAGGCATTTTCGTTAAACGGATAATAAATAAAAAATCCAAAATAAAGTGAAAAAGTACAGACTTATCGACAACGTGATCGGTTGGCTCGTGTTTGTGGTGGCAGCAATCACCTATCTGCTCACCATTGAGCCTACTGCGAGCTTCTGGGACTGCCCGGAATTTATTGCTCAGGCATTTAAGAGTGAGGTGGGACACCCACCCGGCAACCCCATCTTCATTCTTGTGGGCCGCTTTGCCGCCAACTTTGCTGGTGGCGATGTGATGGCGGTTTCGAAGTGTGTGAATGCCATGTCGGCGCTGCTGAGTGCCGCCACCATCCTGTTCCTGTTCTGGACCGTGACCCACCTTGTGAAAAAACTGGTGGTGAAAGACGGCGAGGAAGATGGCATGACGCTCACCCAATACCTCGTGGTGATGGGCAGTGGCGTGTGTGGTGCATTGGTTTACACATGGAGCGACACCTTCTGGTTCTCTGCCGTTGAGGCTGAGGTTTACGCATTCTCATCGTTCTGTACCGCCCTTGTGGTGTGGCTGATGCTCAAATGGGAAGACCAAGCCGACGACCCTCGCAGCGACCGCTGGATTATCCTCATCGCTTATGTGTTTGGTTTCTCGCTGGGTGTGCACCTGCTCAACCTGCTCTGCATTCCAGCCCTTGCGCTCATTTTCTACTACCGCAAATGGAAAGAAACCACCGTTAAGGGATCACTTATCACGCTGCTCGTATCGTTTGCCGTGATTGTGGCTATCCTCTACGGTCTGGAACCAGGCTTCGTGGAACTCGGTGGCTACTTCGACCTCCTTTTCGTGAACACCTTCGGCATGTCGTATAACTCAGGTGTGCTCTTCTACGCATTCCTCACGCTTGCCATCTTCTCATGGGCTATCTATGAAATCTACAAAGGCACCAACGCCACGCTCATGCGCGTATCGTTCCTGCTCGCCATCGTGATTTCGGGTATGCTCTTCATTGGCGACAACTTGCTCATTCCACTGGTGCTCGTTATCGCCCTCGCTGTGTATCTCTTCAAATTCATGAAGAAGGCGCAACGCCGCATCATGGCTAACATTCTCATTAGCTCGCTGATGATTTTCATCGGTTTCTCATGCTATGCGCTGATTATTATCCGCTCAAGCGCCAACTTGCCATTGGACGAAAACTCGCCCAACACTATGTTTGCGCTCAACAGCTACTTGAGCCGTGACCAGTATGGCAAAACTCCATTGCTCTACGGCCCCGTATATACCGCAGGCTCTCCACAATACCAGAGCAACAGCCAGGGCATGGCTTCCACTCGCTTCAAGAAAGGCGCCAAGCAATGGGCGCGCGTGGTGAAGACCTCGGCTGACCAGCCTGACCAATATGTGGGCACTGGCTACGCAAAAGACCCTGTATATCCAAGCGAAATGAATATGCTGTTCCCTCGCATCTGGTCGACTGCCCATGCAAACTACTACAACACATATTTCGACACCGAGAACAAGCCATTCAGCGAAACCCTCGCCACCATCATCGTGGATGAGAACGGCAACCCCGACACCCGATTCAACCAGTCGCAACAAATGCTTCCAAAGCCTTCGTTCTTCAACAACATCGAGTTCTTCCTGGGTTATCAGCTCAACTACATGTATATGCGCTACTTCCTGTGGAACTTCGCAGGTCGCCAAAACGATGTGCAGGGCTTGAACTGCGAAATGGGCGATGTGACCCGTGGCAACTGGATTACCGGTTTCAACTTCTTGGACAACGCCCGCCTTGGCGACCAAGAGTTGCTTCCTGCTGAATATGGCAAGGAAAACAAGGGACACAACGTGTTCTACTGTCTGCCTCTGTTGCTCGGCATCATCGGCTTGCTGTGGCAAGCATTTGCCGGCAAGCGCGGCATTGAGCAATTCTGGGTGGTGTTCTTCCTGTTCTTCATGACAGGTATCGCCATCGTGCTCTACCTCAACCAACCACCATTGCAGCCTCGTGAGCGCGACTACGCCTACGCTGGTTCATTCTATGCCTACGCCATCTGGGTGGGTATGGGCGTGGCAGGCCTGTGGAGTTTTGTGGTGAAGCTGCTCAACCGTGGCAAGAAGGCAAAGAACGAGGCTGAGGCTGAAAAGCTCTTTGCAGAGGCTGCTGCCACCACTCCATCGAAGGCGATGGCATTTGTGGTTGTGGCTATCGGCCTGATTGTGCCACTGCAAATGGTGAGCCAAACTTGGGACGACCACGACCGCTCATATCGCACCGCCGCACACGACTTCGGCATGAACTACCTGTCGAGCCTTGATGAAAACGCTATCATCTTCACCAATGGCGACAACGATACATTCCCACTGTGGTATCTTCAGGAAGTGGAAGGCTACCGCACTGATGTGCGCGTGGTGAACTTGAGCTACCTCTCCACCGACTGGTACATCGCACAGATGCAGCGCGCTGCCTACAAGTCGGCTCCACTGCCAATGATGGCCGACTCGCTCAGTTACGCCTACGGCAACCGTGGCGGCACCACCATCGAAGACGATGGTCTCTTCAACATCCTTTCAGTGACCGACGCGCTGAAGAAATTCTACGCAGCCGATGCCGAACGCGATGAAGACGGCATCGTGCGTGGCAAACTCGAAAGCGGCAAGTTCTTCATCAACTCAAATGCCGATGCAGCCGTTAAGGCTGGCGTGATTTCGGCTGGTATGCGTGACTTGGCAGAAGACCAACTCAACATTCCATTTGCCGACGCACACCAGAACGGTTGGGCTTCAGCAAGCGATATGATGATGCTCGACCTCGTGAACGCAAGCATCACCCAAGGTTGGAAGCGTCCTGTTTACTTCGCTTGCACCGTGAGCGACGACATGTACGCAGAGTTCGCTCCATATTTGCAACTCACCGGTATGGCTTACCAACTCACTCCTCTCCGCACCCAAAACTACGGCGACGAGATTGTGGCAAACACCGACAAGATGTATAAGAATGTGACCACCAAATTCCGTTGGGGCGGTCTCGACACGCCAGAAGGCCGTGCCGGCAAAATCTACCTCGACGAAACTGTGCGCCGTATGGTCAACACCACTCGCACCATGATGATTACGCTCGCCAACAGCCTCGCTGACGAAGCCACAGCGGCACAAGATGCGAAGAAGGATGGCAAGGCTACTATCTATGGCGAGAACGTTGACAAATTCTTCGCCGACCGCGTGGCCAAGGCTGAAAAGGTGCTTGCGCTCATGCAAGACAAGATGAGCGAAAAGGCTTGCGCATACTCGTTCAACAACCGTATGCAGATGGGCCGCGTTTACGAATCGCTCTACCAACTCACCAACAAGGAGGCATATCGCAAGTCGGCTATCGCGCTCGTTGAGGGTGATTTGATGCAGTTCAGCCAATACGCCGTGTTTGCTCAACGCCTGAGCGAGAAATATCCAATGCTCAGCACTTGCAACATCGACAATTACTTGGCTCACAGTTATCTGCCACAGTTGCTGATGTTCTACGAGCAAATCAACAAGGCTGGCTATCCAGCAATGCTGAAGAAGTTGGCAGCTAAGGGCGTTGACACCCGCGCCGTGCAAGCCTCCATTCAGATGATGCTTCAACAGCAATCGCAGCCACAGCAGCATCAGGAAGATGCCGCACCTGCCGATTCCACCATGCCTGAAGGCTTTGCCGACACCGGTTTGGTGGGAATGCTTGGCGGCTTGCCGAACGACGAAGAAGAATAAAACGATTTGATTATATCACCATAAAGGGCGGAGTTTTAGGGCTGCCGCCTTTTATGGTTTTTTTATCAACTGAAAAATCCTCTTTTCTATAGTTATGATGGGTATCAAACGCTATCTTAATCGCCTGGTGGAGCGTCCGCCATTGCTGTATC
>OKUR01000925.1_pt1 | contig 11826 bp, 10 predicted proteins | sample 1606671 | NCBI WGS metagenome assembly OKUR01 (sample SAMEA3882519, study PRJEB24775) | human gut metagenome | biome: human-associated habitat; feature: intestine environment; material: feces | place: Netherlands | collected 2009/2010 | reverse complement strand
AGGAAGTTCAGTGCTTCAATGGGGGTCAGCGTTTCCACATCCAGTGCTTCCAGCTTCTCCATCATCTCACTGGGAACCGCCGGAGAGTTGTACTCCTGCAATGCATCAAAATCCATCTGCTCCACCTTGTTTTTGGGAGCAGCAGCTTCCAGCGCACGCAGCACCTCGTGGGCGCGGCGGGTCACGCTGCCGGGCAGACCTGCCAGCTTTGCCACCTCAATGCCGTAGCTGTCATCCGCGGGGCCGCGCACGATGCGGCGCAGGAAGGTGATGTCCTCGCCGCGTTTTTTCACCGCAATGTTGTAGTTTTTCACGCCGTCCACGCTGCCTTCCAGCTCGGTCAGCTCGTGGTAGTGGGTAGCAAACAGGGTCTTGCAGCCAAGCCCCTTGGCCGGGTCCGAAATATGCTCCACCACCGCACGGGCGATGCTCATGCCGTCAAAGGTAGAGGTGCCGCGGCCGATCTCGTCCAGCACCACAAGGCTTCTGGCGGTGGCATTTTTCAGGATCTCTGCCACCTCGGTCATCTCCACCATAAAGGTAGACTGACCGGCAGACAGGTCGTCCGACGCACCGATGCGGGTGAAGATGGCATCCACCACGCCCACATGACAGCTGGATGCCGGCACGAAGGAGCCGATCTGCGCCATCAGTGCAATCAGTGCATTCTGACGCATATACGTGGATTTACCCGCCATGTTGGGGCCGGTGATGATCAGGCAGCGGTCGGTGGTGCAGTTGAGGGTGGTGTCGTTGGGCACAAACAGGCTGCCCTTGAGCATCTGCTCTACCACAGGGTGGCGGCCTTCCGTGATGATCAGCTCGTCACTGTCGTCCACAACGGGGCGGCAATAGTTGTTTTCTGCCGCCGCCTGCGCCAGCGCAGTGAGAACATCCAGCTCTGCAACCGCGTTTGCCGTGCGCTGGATGCGGTCCAGCTGAGCGCTGATGCTTTCCAGCAATTCGCTGAACAGGCGGTGTTCCAGCGTGATCAGCCGCTCGTGCGCACCTAAGATCTTGCTTTCCAGCTCCTTGAGCTCCTGCGTGATGTAGCGCTCGCCGCTGGTCAGGGTCTGCTTTCGGATATAGGTCTCCGGCACCTGCGCCTTGTAGGAATTGCTGACCTCGATATAGTAGCCAAACACATGGTTATAGCCGATCTTCAGCTTGGGGATGCCGGTTTCCTGCCGCAGACGGGCTTCCAGCTGCGCCAGAACGCCCTTGGTGTTGTCGCGGATGGAGCGCAGCTCGTCCACCTCGGCATGGTAGCCTTTGGCAATGACCCCACCATCCTTGAGGGTGGAAGGCGCTTCCGGGTCCACCGCCGCATAGATGCGGGCCTTGATATCCTCCAACGGGTCGATCTGTGCTGCCAGCTCGGAAAGCTCCGGGCAGCTGCAGGCTTCAGCCTGCCTGCGCAGACCGGGCAGACGGTCGCAGGTCTGGGCCAGCGTATAGATTTCCTTGGGTGTGGCAGAGCCATAGACCGTTCGGGTCATCAGGCGTTCCATATCCGCAATGTAGTGCAGCTCTTCCACAAGATCGCCCCGGGCCATGGTCTGCTTTACCAGACTTTCCACAGCGTTCAGGCGGTGGTTGATGAGTGCGCTGGAAACAAGCGGCTGTTCGATCCAGCTGCGCAGCATACGCTTGCCCATGGAGGTACTGGTCTTATCCAGCACCCAGAGCAGTGTCCCCCGCTTTTCGCGGCCGCGCAGGGTCTCGGTCAGTTCCAGATTGGCGCGTGTCACCGGCGAGAGCCGCATGAACTGCGCCTTGTTGTAGCTGATGACCGTTTTCAGACGCTCGACGCCCTTGATCTGGGTATCGTGGAGGTATTCCAGAAGCGCTGCCATGGCAAAGCGCACAAGGCCGTCGGCGGCAATGCCGGTGGTCTGCGTCCAGTCGCGGCCAAACTGATTTTCCAGCGATGCCGCCACAAGGCCCGGCGCATAGCGTTCCTCTTCGATCAGCTCCACCGAACAGGTCATGTTCTTTTTGATGTACGCCGTCACCTCGCGGCAGTCCAGAAGGCCCGGATTCATCAGAACTTCGCTGGGATGATAGCGACACAGCTCTGTGATCACAGCCGGTGCCGTTTTATCCGCGTTCAGCTCGGTGATATGCGCCGTGCCGGTGGAGACATCTGCAAAGCACAAACCGGCTTTTTTCCCCTTGAGGAAGATGCTGGCAATGTAGTTATTGCGGTCGTCCTGCAGCATGCTGCTCTCAATGACCGTGCCGGGCGTGACCACACGGATGATGTCCCGCTTGACAAGGCCCTTGGCTTTGGCCGGGTCCTCCACCTGCTCACAGATAGCCACCTTGTAACCCTTGGCGATCAGCCGGGCCACATAGCCTTCGTAGCTGTGGAAGGGCACACCGCACATGGGCGCACGCTCGGCCTGACCGCACTGCTTGCCGGTCAGGGTCAGATCCAGCTCTTTGGATGCCGTGAGGGCATCATCGTAGAACATCTCGTAAAAGTCACCGATGCGGTAAAAGAGAATTTCGTCTTTATGCTGTTTTTTGATCTCAAGATATTGCTGCATCATGGGCGACAGCTCTGCCATGTTATTTCCCTCTCCCGTTCTGTGCATAGTTTGCGGCTTGTAACCGCTGCGGCAAACAAAACGCGGTCTGTTTTGCACAGCCGCGTTCTGTCGAAGTTTTTGGCTCGAAAGTCGTTTTCATCCCGCATTCCTCGTCAGCCTGCCAAAAATCAGGCTGCGGCTGTTTTGCCGGAAAGAAGCACCGGCACACCGGTGTTCATGCGTTATGAAATGAACTTCTCAGTGGCAGCCGCCGCAGGTGGAACAGCTGCCGGTGCAGGAAGCAGAAGGCTCCTGTACCGTCATGGGGTCGCCGCCATTCATGGCAGTGTTGATGATGGCATCAATATAGTTCACAAGGTTCTCGCAGTCGCGCTTGGCCTCGTTGTAAGCCACCATGCCTTCGTTGCCCATGATCTGGCCGTACAGGTTGTTCACCTTCTCGTTCAGCTCGGCGATGCGGGCATCGTTGCGCTCGCTCTTGCCGATCTCGTTGTTCAGATCCATGCGGGCGAGGTTGAACTCGCCGATCATGTTCTGCAGCTCTTCGTCCTTATCGTTTGCCTTGCGGGTCTGATCCAGAACGAGGTAGCGGCTATCGGTCTGCAGCGCAACGGCTGCGCGCTTGAAAAGATCAATGCAATCCATTTGAATGGTCTCCTTCTTATTTATACGTTCAGGGGCACTGCCCCGGAATCACTCAGGCAAGCTCACCCAGCAGCACAGTCGCCCGTGCGCCCGTGAGATGTACGTTGGCATAGCTGCCCATCAGGGAAGCATCTGCGGCAAATTCTACGGTCAGGTTGTTATCCAGCCGGCCGGAAAGGCTTCCCTCACTGCGTCCGAAGCCCTCCACCAGCACCTTCACGGTCTGGCCCACCTGCGCCTTGACCAGCGACATGGCGATCTCGTCCTGCAGCTTGAGCAGGCGGGTCATGCGGTCGGTCTTTTCCTTGCGGGGGGTGGGATCGGGCATTTCGGCAGCCTTGGTGCCGGTGCGTTTGGAATAGATAAAGGTGAACAGCTGCATATAGCCCACCTTCTGCACCAGCTCCAGCGTCTTGACAAAATCCTCCTCGGTCTCGCCGGGGAAGCCAACGATGATGTCGCTGGAAAAGGTGATGCCGGGCACCGTTTTGCGGGCATATTCGATGAGCTCAAGATACTGCTCCACGGTGTAGTGGCGGTTCATCTTCTTCAGCAGTTCATCCGAGCCGCACTGCACCGGCAGATGCAGGTGCTTGCACAGCTTCGGCTGGGCGGCAATGGTGTCGATCAGCTTGTGGCTGGCATCCTTGGGGTGGCTGGTCATAAAGCGGATGTGATAATCGCCGGGCACCGTGCACAGCAGGTTGAGCAGATCAGAAAAGTCCACCTTTTCTTCCAGACCCTTGCCGTAGCTGTTGACGTTCTGTCCCAGCAATGTGATCTCCTTATAGCCTGCCTCCACAAGACCGCGGAACTCGGCAAGGATATCGCCGGGCTTGCGGCTCTTTTCGCGGCCGCGCACATAGGGCACGATGCAGTAGGTGCAGAAGTTGTCGCAGCCGTACATGATGGGCAGCCATGCGCGGAACTCGCTCTCGCGCCGGATGGGGATGTTCTCCACGATGACCGGGCGCTGGGCAGGCTCCATCAGCACGCGCTTATGCTTCTGCAGCTTCTGAGCAATGAGCTGGGGCAGCGTATCGATGCCATCCACGCCAAAGACCAGATCGACATAGGGATAGCTCTTGCGCAGCTTTTCCACCACATGTTTCTGGTTGGCCATACAGCCGCACAGGCCGATCATCAGGCCGCGCTTTTTCTCCTTCAGGCCCTTCAGTGCACCCACATTGCCGAACACGCGCTGCTCGGCGTGCTCACGCACGGCGCAGGTGTTGAAGAGGATGAGGTCTGCATCCTCGGGCTTATCGCACAGGCCGTAGCCGATATCCACCAGCACGCCCTTGATGCGCTCGCCATCGTTGACGTTCTGCTGACAGCCATAGCTGTGTACAAAGGCCAGCGGCGGGGTGTCGTAAGCCGCACGCACCAGCTCCGCAGCCGTTTCGTTGTGTTCAAAGTTAATGTATTCCAATAAAAACCATCCTTATTTTTCAAAAGCTCTTTTTAGTATACCCTCTTTCTGCCATAAGGGCAAGTGGGAAACCGCAAATTTCAGAATCCTTCGGGGCAATTCAGCCTTCTGCCTGCTTTTTGGCGCATGCTTCACACAGGCCGAACAGCACCACAGCGCAGTCCTGCACCACAACATCCTTCTGGCGGCGCACCAGCCTCATCACCTGTTTCTCATCCACATCGGCATCCACTACGCCACCGCAGGCTGTACAGTAGAGGTGGCTATGCCAGCACAGGGTGTGATCAAAACGATCCGCCCTGCCCGGAATGGACACCCGGCGCACCCTGCCTGCCTCCACCAGACTGTTCAGGTTGCGGTAAACGGTGCCCAGGCTCAGGCCCGGGCACTCCGGGGCCGCCTTATCAAAGATCTCTTCGGCGGTGGGGTGGTCGCAAAGTTGCTCCACGGTGCGCAGCACCAGCTCCCGCTGTTTGGAATAACGCATCTTCCTCTCTCCTTCTCTTCCCTTTATACGTTCTCTTCGCCCTTGATCCGCGCCCAATATGCGCGGGAGGCCTGCTCGTTCTTGTTTTCTCCAAAGGTGTAGTATTTTGTATTCTTGAGCACATCCGGCAGATATTGCTGCTCGACCCAGTGGTTGGGGTAATCGTGGGCATACTTGTAATTCTGGCCCTTTACCAGCGCATCCTCGCCGTCATAGTGCTTGTTCTGCAGCTGGCGGGGAATGGGCCCGGTGCGCCCGGCCTGCACATCCGCGATGGCTGCGTTGATGGCGTCGTGGGCGCTGTTGGATTTGGGGCTGGTGGCCACCAGAATGACCGCGTCCGCAAGCGGCAGACGCGCCTCCGGCAGACCCACCATGTTGGCGGCATCCACCGCCGCCTTGACGATGGGGATGATCTGCGGGTAGGCAAGGCCCACATCCTCGCAGGCGCACACCATGAGCCGACGGCAGGCAGAGGGCAGATCCCCGGCTTCCAGCAGCCGGGCCAGATAGTGGAGCGCTGCATCCGGGTCGGAGCCGCGCATGGATTTCTGGTAAGCCGACACGATATCATAGTGGTCATCGCCGTCCCGGTCGTACCGCATGGCAGTGCGGCGGGTGACCTGCTGGATCATGTCCAGCGTGATGTGTTTTCCCTCCGGTTCGGGAGCCGCCGCCGTCACTGCAAAATCAAGGCAACCCAGTGCCTTGCGCAGATCGCCGCCCGCGCTCTCGGCAAGATAGGCACAGGCATCGTCCTCCATCCGGATGGGCGTACCCTCGCTCTCTGAAAGCTTTTTCAGGGCGTTCCGCAGCCCCTGCTCCACATCTGCAGCTGTCAGCGATTTAAACTCGAACACGGTGCAGCGGGAAAGCAGTGCATTATAAATGTAAAAATATGGGTTCTCAGTGGTGGAGGCGATCAAGGTCACAGTTCCGTCCTCAATGCACTCCAGCAGGCTTTGCTGCTGCTTCTTGTTCAGATACTGGATCTCATCGAGGTACAGCAGGATGCCCCCCGCCCCGGCCAGTGTGCCGATATCCTTGAGCACTGCCTTGATATCCCCCGTGCCGCAGGAAGTGCCGTTGAGCTTGTGCAGCGTCATGCCGCTGTTCTCGGCAATGATGCGGGCCACGGTGGTCTTGCCAGTGCCGGACGGGCCGTAAAAGATCATGTTGGGGATGCGGCCGCTCTCGATGGTGCGGCGGAACACCCGCCCCGGGGCCAGCAGATGCTGCTGGCCGCAGACTTCGGCCAGCGTTTTGGGGCGCATACGCTGCGCCAGCGGTTCATTCATCGGGCGTTCCCTCCTGTACTGCCCTGCTGTTCTGCATGGGCCTTATATAAAAATAGTATACCTCATTTTTACACGAACAGCAAGAGCAATAATGAAAATCATTCTCAGATGGATGCCACAAACCCCATTTACAAAAAAGTCGAAACATGCTATTATCATAGTACATTTACGGGAAACGAGGGGTTCAGATGAAGAAAGCTGCTGCGGCAGAAGATCTCTCTGCCAAAAAGGAGCTGGCGCTCCAGGTCATCGACCGGCTGAAAACAGAATATCCGGATGCAGCCTGCACGCTGGATTACGACCACGCCTGGCAGCTGCTGGTCAGTGTCCGGCTGGCGGCTCAGTGCACCGATGCCCGGGTGAACATTGTGGTACAGGACTTGTTTGCAAAATACCCCAATGTAGCAGCGTTGGCTGCGGCAGAGCCCGATGAGATCGAAGCCATTGTCAAGCCCTGTGGGCTGGGCCGTAGCAAGGCCCGGGATATCTCGGCCTGTATGCGGGTACTGCGGGATAAATACAACTGCAAAGTGCCCACCACCTTTGAAGAGCTGCTGGCACTGCCCGGCGTGGGCCGCAAGAGCGCCAACCTGATCATGGGTGATGTGTTCTGCAAGCCCGCCATCGTCACAGACACCCACTGCATCCGGCTGTGCAATAAAATCGGACTGGTGGATGGCATCAAGGAGCCGCAGAAGGTGGAGATGGCCCTATGGAAGATCATTCCGCCGGAGGAAGGCAGTGACCTGTGCCACCGCTTTGTGATGCATGGCCGTGCTGTCTGCAATGCCCGCAAACCCGAATGTGAAAAGTGCTGTCTGAACGACATCTGCCGGTACGCGGCAGAAAATGCCGTTCCCACAAAAGAAACCAAGGAGGCTTCTGTATGATCACTTTGTCTATCCTGATTGTCCTTGCCCTGATCTGCGCTCTGGTGGGCGTGCTGATGGGCCTGTTCTCTCTGATCGGCCTGCTGGCTTCCCTGCTCGTGGGCGTGCTGGTAGGCGCTCTGGCCGGTCACATCGCCAACCGCTTTATGGGCACCCAGACCTCCACCGGCCGCAACATCGTGCTGGGCATTCTGGGCAGCTTTGTGGGCGAGTTCCTGTTCGGCCTCATCGGCATCCATGCCACCGGCAGCATCAGCTCCTTTGTTATCTCGGTACTGGGTGCCTGCGTCTGCATCTGGGTGGATAACCGACTGTTCCACGATCGTTGACCGGTTTTCTCTGGTTGTTTGTCTTTGCTCTCCCCTCCGGGAGAGCTTTTTTATTTTCAGCCCCTTGACAGTTATATCGTGAAGCGATATAATGCATCCATGATATATCGCATAGCGATACAAAGCGAGGTGATATAATGGATCATCCGGCACTGACGGAATCCACCTACTACATCCTGCTTTCCCTCTATCATCCGCAGCATGGCTACGGCATCATGCAGGAAACCCAGCAGCTCTCCGGCGGAAGGGTACGGCTGGCTGCCGGAACCCTGTACGGTGCCCTGAATGCCCTGTGCGAAAAGGGGTGGATCTCTCCCCTGCCCATGGAAAGCGGAAGCCGCAAAAAAGAATACCAATTGACCTCCGCCGGGCTGAAGGTGCTCAAACAGGAGCTGGTCCGGCTGGAGGAGCTTGCTGCCAATGGCCGCGCCATTTTACAGGAGGAACAGGTATGAGTGAAACAAAAACGCTGCATCGGAATTTCTGGGTCTGGGAATTTGAAAAAGAAGAACGCTGGCTCAACGAAATGGCGCAGGAGGGCTGGGCCCTGCAGAATGCCGGGTTCTGCACCTACACCTTTGAAAAGACGGAACCCGGCCAGTACATCATCCGGCTTGCCATGCTGGACAGTTCCCCGGATTTTGAAAGTTTCATGGAAGAGTTGGAAGCACAGAGCGTTGGGCATTGCTTCAGTTGGGGATATTTCCGCCGCAGCGCCCAGCTAGGTTCCTTTGATATGTTTTCGGATGTGGATTCCCGTATCTCTCACCTGAACAAAATTGGACAGATGGTGAGGCTGCTCTGTCTGGCAAACCTTCTCATCGGCGTTACCAACACCTTCAGCGGTGCATCGCTGGCATGGCTGAACCTGCTTTGCGCCACGTTTTTGGCCTACGGGCTGGGACGTATCAGCAGCAAACGAGAGAGTCTGATGGAAGAACGTCAGCTCCACGAGTGATTTTTTCTCCTTGATGCGCAGGATCTTCAGAGTTTCCAAAAAGTTCATGTTTACCCGCTTGCATTCCGATGCAGGCGGGTATATTATTGTCATCAGCAAATAGTTATCATTTGTTAAGTATTTGTATCTGTTAAGTGATAAGGAGGATTCGTATGCCGCAGAAGAGCGCACCGGAACTGTTCGCCGTGGTCCATTATCTGCATCGGCTGAGCACAGAAGGCAAACGCGGTGCCAAAATGGCACTGGAAAGCTGCCCCAAGTGTCATTTCATCATGCTGGAAGGCGTGCTGATGACCATTGAAGAGCATGGCCAGAATGGCACCATCTATGTTTCCGATCTGGCCGCCGCTGTCAAACAGCCCCTGCCCGCTGTTTCCCGCGCGCTTCGCCAGCTGGAGCAGGATGGACTCATTGAGCGGATCACAGACCCCAATGACCGCCGCAAAACGCTGGTGCGCCCCACGGAAAAGGGGCTGGATGCCAGCCGCCAGGCCGAGGCCGCCATCAGCCGTTACTTTGAGCGGGTCATCTGCCGCATTCCGGAAGAGCAGCGGGAGCAGCTGTTCTCCCTGACCGGTGTGCTGCTGGAGGCTGTGGAAGCGGAAAATGCGGAGCAACAAGCAAAATTGAAGGGAGAAAACGAAAATGGGTAAAATTTTCAAGCAGCTGGCCCGCCACTGGGCCGCCTGCCTTGCCGTGGTGGCTCTGCTGTTCGTGCAGGCCTACTGCGACCTTTCCCTGCCGGATTACACGAGCAAGATCGTGGACACCGGCATCCAGCAGGGCGGCATTGAAAGCCCCCTGCCGGAGACTGTGCGCCAAAGCACACTGGATGCCCTCTCGCTTTTGATGGGCGAAGAGGATGCAGACGCACTGCAGAATGCCTACGGATATTATCTTCAGGACGACGGTGTTCTGAAGCTCCGCAGTGACCTGACCGATGCCGAGCGCACCGCTCTGGAGGAGGCCGTTACCACACCGGATATCGTGCTGTATATGGCGGCGGCGCAGAATGCCAACGCCCCTGCCGGGGATGAAGCGGAAGCCATGACCGCTGCTCCTACGGCAGAAGATCTGGATGCCGTTTGTGCCCAGTTCGCAGCCATGGCCCAGATGCCCGGCTTTTCACGGGAAATGATCCAGCAGCAGCTGGCCAGCGCCATGGAACAGGTGGACGAGACCACCCTTTCCAGCATGGCAAGTCAGGCCACTCTGCTGGTCAGCCTGGAATATGAGGCACAGGGCGTTTCCCATGATGTGCAGATGGTCTACCTCTTCCGTGTGGGCGGCCAGATGCTGGCCCTGACTCTGCTGATGGTGGTCGTTGCCATTCTGGTGGGCCTGATTGCCTCCCGCGTCTCAGCTTCCATCGGCCGGGAGCTGCGCAGAGAGACCTTCTCCTCGGTCATCCATTTTTCCAACGCTGAGATCGAGAATTTCTCCACTGCTTCCCTGATCACCCGCACCACCAACGATATCCAGCAGGTGCAGTTTACCTGTGTCATCCTGCTGCGCATGGTGGCCTACGCTCCCATTCTGGGCATCGGCGGCGTAATGCACGTCACCCAGGGCAATACCGGCCTTGCCTGGATCATCGTGCTGGACGTGGCCGCTCTGCTTCTGCTCATCACGGTTCTGATGAGCGTCGCCATGCCCAAGTTCAAGATCATGCAGACGCTGGTGGACAAGCTGAACCTCGTCAGCCGCGAGATCCTGACCGGCGTGATGCCGGTGCGTGCATTCAGCCGCGAATCCTTTGAGGAAAAGCGTTTTGATGCTGCCAGCCGGGAGCTGATGGGCACCCAGCTGTTCACCAACCGCGCCATGGTGGCCATGATGCCCTTTATGACCCTGATCATGAACGGCACCAGCCTGCTCATCGTCTGGTTCGGCGGCAAGGCCATGGATGCCGGAAATATGCAGGTGGGCGAGATGATCGCATTCATCACCTACACCATGCAGATCGTCATGTCTTTCCTGATGCTGGCCATGGTGGCCGTGATGCTTCCCCGTGCCGGTGTGGCTGCTGACCGTATCGACGAGGTCTGCCGCACCAAGGCTTCCATCCATGATCCCGACGCTGCCGCCGCAAAGCCCGCCCTTGAAAAGAAGGACTGGGATGGCGTGGTCCGGTTCGAGGATGTCAGCTTCCGCTTCCCCGGTGCCGACAGCGACGCGCTGGAGCACATCAGCTTTACCGCAAACCCCGGCGAGACCACAGCCATCATCGGCTCCACCGGCTGCGGCAAATCCAGCCTGCTCAACCTCATCCCCCGCTTTTATGATGTCACCGGCGGCTGCGTGACCATCGATGGCATCGATGTGCGGGAGATGCCGCAGGAGCAGCTCCACAGCCTGCTGGGCTATGTGCCCCAGAAGGGCGTTCTGTTCAGCGGCACCATCGAGAGCAACCTGAAATTCGGCGGTGCACAGATCACCGATGCGGGCATGAAGAAGGCGGCTTCCATCGCACAGGCCACCGAGTTCATCGACGCAAAGCCTGAGGGCTATGCAAGCCCCATCGCACAGGGCGGCTCCAACGTGTCCGGCGGCCAGAAGCAGCGGCTCTCCATCGCCCGTGCCATTGCCAAGGATCCAAAGATCTATCTGTTCGACGACAGCTTTTCTGCCCTTGACTACAAGACGGATGTCACCCTGCGCCGTGCGCTGAAGGAAGAGACCGACAACGCCACCGTGATCATCGTGGCACAGCGCATTTCCACCGTCCTCCACGCCAATCAGATCCTGGTGCTGGACGACGGCAGGCTGGTGGGCAAGGGCACTCATGCTCAGCTCATGGCCACCTGCCCTGAATATCAGGAGATCGCCAGGAGCCAGCTGAGCCAGAAGGAGCTCAACCTGCAAGACCTGAACACCGGAAAGGAGGATGAGTGATATGCCGAGACCCGGAAAACAGACCACCGAGCGCGCCAAGGATTTCAAGGGCACTCTGCGGCAGCTCCTCAGCGCATTGCGCCAGTATAAGCTCTCCCTCATCGTTGTGATGGTCTTTGCCATCCTTTCCACCATCTTCAATATCGCAGGCCCCAAAATTCTGGCCAAGGCCACCACGGCCCTTGCCACCGGCTGGATCGCCAAGCTGCGGGGGATCGGCAGCATCGACTTTGCCTACATCGGCAAGATCCTGCTCACCCTGCTGGCCATGTACCTCTGCTCCGCGGCATTCAGCTTCATTCAGGGCTGGCTGATGACCGGCCTTTCCCAGAAGGTC